>Ga0265797_10006593_pt1 | contig 16289 bp, 12 predicted proteins | sample P2T30metagenome_FD_192433 | JGI IMG/M metagenome (GOLD analysis project Ga0265797, IMG submission 192433) | Plant litter microbial communities from East Loma Ridge, Irvine, California - P2 T30 | ecosystem: Environmental > Terrestrial > Plant litter > Unclassified | place: USA: California... | reverse complement strand
GAATGAGCTGGGAATTTATTTTGATCTGTGCATTTTCTGCAATGTTGGGGGTGGCCATGAAATGTGCGCGAGCATCTAAAGAACTTGTCGGCGAATTTCGGAAATGGAGAAGTTCGCACTGTTCGAGGTAAAAATTTCGTTAGGCATCTATCGGGAACCAGGGTCAGGTCTGACATTTGGACACGGTCTTTTCTATACTTGAAGATTCGGTGTGACGTCATGAACGTCTGTGCCTATACCAAATACGGCCGAAGACGAGCCCGACCACGACCACGACCACGACTATGGCGAGCGAGGCGTATGTATGCTGACAGGAGGCAGCTCCTTGTTCAACAAGCACATATGATCCGACATCTAGAGAATGAATTTCCAGGAACAGGCTGGCAAACCAGAGGCTACTGGCACGAAGCAAGTCGACCCAAGCCATGGCCTCATTCGAGCTGCGACGAGGCATAAAATCGCAGCCGTCAGCCCGAGCTCCCGAATGAAGGCGACGCTTGGTTCCTTGTCGCTAACCTCGGCCAGAGCGTAGCTGCTATGCGTCAGGAACGCGATATCGAGAACGGCGGTTACTGTACGTTGAATCCGATGCGACATGCCAGATGTACACTCTGATTGTGTAGACGGCAAAAAACGATCAGCAAATGCTGCCGCCAATGCTTTTTCCAGTGACTAGATCGAACCCAAAGCTGCATACGTATTCCTTATCCTTGCTTCGCGTGCACGAAAGATTGTCGCTATCTCTGCTGCGAAAACGCATCCCACTCTCCTCAGTGCAAGCGTCATGTTTATCCGGCCCGATTGCATCAAAGATTTGCTGTGCGGCGCTGCCTTTGACAGAAAATGCTATCTTTTTATCACGCGATCTGGGAGCCGTTGGATCCCCAAGTCCTCCCCCATAAATACGATAAGACGTGGTCGCCTGTCTGTACGGTCCGGGATCCTCATCGGCCGCCGCTACGGGTAGGATGAGCAGAAGAAGTAAAGAACATAGCCGCTGTAAAGTCGTTGCACGCCTCATGCTAGCTCCACATGAAAATGATCGTCGTGTCCACGGCTAGCTCGTACACCGGTAATGGATGTGTCATTGAATAGCACTCCGCTAACGTATGGATGACGCCGGAACAGATCGATGAGTACACCAGTGGCGACCCGATCGTACTGCGCATCGGAGATGCTGCATCCCAGTTCACGGCCATCTTTCCTTATCGTGCGAACATCCACCTGAAGCCCGTCCCGATGCGACCGATGTGGCTTGAACTCAGCGCCTTCGGCCAGGCTAATATTACCGACTCCGAACTTCCGGTTGTCCAACTGGCTCCACTGATACCCTACCAATAGCAGAAGGGTGATCATGCGCGGGTGGGAGTACTGGCCTTGACCCTGCCCTGGAGTTCCATAGATATAGTATCCACTGCCCTCGTAGCGCTGTGGGAGGACGAAAAATCCACGTTTATCCTGCGTCGGCAGCTCGCTCATCAATTTTCTCCATAGTTGCGCCTCGGCGCACCTTGCCCACTTTAGTTTGGCAACACGGCGGCGAACTGATTATGGACAAGAGTAGTAAGGGCAATGCGGAAAGAGGGTGACGTCGCTGGTTGGAATGAAAAGTGACAAGGCAGCTCAGGGCAGCTTCCGACGCTCGAAGTGAAGAAGCGATACTTTTTCCATGCAAGGCAAGTCAGCAGGACGCACCCACGCATGAGAATGGTCTACACTTAATTAGCTTTTTACTATCCCTGCAGATTTTTCGAAGGAGTGAACAATGAAAATGCGATGGATGAGTGCAGTCCTGCTGAGCGCCGTGTGCGCAACCGCCAGTGCCGCCGACAATACCGTGACCCTGAAAATGGCCACCGAAAAAGGCGAAGGCGCCGAGATCGGCATCGTGACGCTGAGCGAAACCAAGTACGGCGTGGTGTTCACGCCGAACCTCAAGGACCTGCCGCCAGGCGTGCACGGCTTCCACGTTCATGCGAACGGCAGCTGCGCACCGAACCAGGCCGACGGCAAGACCGTCCCGGCCGGCGCTGCGGGCGGCCACCTCGATCCGGCCAAGACCAACAAACACGGCACCCCATGGGGCGACGGCCACCTGGGCGACATCCCTGCGCTGACGGTCGATGCCAAGGGTATGGCTACCTATCCAGTCCTGGCGCCTCGCCTGAAAATGTCGGACATCAAAGGCAAGGCCCTCATGGTGCATGCTGGCGGTGAGAACCACTCCGACCATCCAGCGCCGCTGGGCGGTGGCGGCGCGCGCATGGCGTGCGGCGTGATCAAGTAAAGTGAATGCGGCGAGGGGACGGCACGTGTCTCCACGCCGGTAGCATCTCAGTCGGTGTTCGCTCGCAGCCATCCCAGCGCGGCGGCCGCCGACTCAAGCACCGAAATATGTCCATCCTCCGGACATGGCCACCACTCGGCAATGCGGCAGCGCTGCGCCAGCCACTCGCCATGCGCCACTGGTACTACGCGATCCTGTTCTCCATGCACCAGCAGCACCGGGGACGCAATGCGCGCGCAATCGAATCCCCACGGCGTTACGAACGCCAGATCATCGTCGATCAAGCCGGTCGGGCCATCCACCATCGCTGCGCTCACCACGCTGTCGAACCATGACCAAGGGCCGGTCAAGCTCGCCCAGTCCGCGTCCGTGAACATCTCGCGGTCGAACGGCAACCCCTGCGCCTCGTAATGCACCTTGGCCGGGCGGCCCTGGCTTGCCGCGCGCAGTGCTGCCTGGCCCGATGGACCCATCCCGTCGAACCAGTCGAGTCCTTCAGCATCGATAGGCGCCAGTCCCGCCACGCTGACCGCTGCCAGCACGCGCCGGGACAGCAGCGCGGCGCACGCCAATGCATGCGGGCCGCCGCCCGAGTGGCCCATCACGGCGAAGCGCTCGATGCCAAGCAGGTCGGCGATATGTTCGACATCGCGGGCGCAGGAGGCGACATCGCGGCCGGTTAGCGCCGTTGAGCAAACGTAGCCTGGTCGGTCGTAGCCGATCCAGCGGATGCCCAGGCGTGCGGATTCAGCCAGCAATGGCGCGGGTGGGCGGCCGATGTTGGGTGTGCCGTGGTGCCAGAATATTGTCAGCTGCGGTTCGCTTGCTGGCGGCTTCCAGTCGTAGTAGTGCAGCGTGCGGCCGTCGCTCAGGATCAGGTCATCTTCTTTCATGGCTTGCCTCTCTTGTCGGCGGATCGCAAAAATCGTTGGCCCAAAAACGTCGTTCCCGCGGAGGCGGGAACCCAAGTGTTCCAGCGTTATCGTGACGCGTGCAAACTTAGGTTCCCGCCTGCGCGGGAACGACGTGCTACTGCTAACTCATCTTGATACCTAACGGCGGCGACTTATTCCGCCACACCCGACTTACTTCGCCGCGCGCACCTTACCAAACGGATCGCCAGCCTTCCACGTCGGCATCTTCGGCGCATCGGCCACTGCGCGGCCCAGGTTCAGCGTGTACTGCGCCTGCTGCACCATGCCCGACAGGTCCCAGGTCGGATCGTATTCGTCGCCCACCTGGTGGTACTTCTTGCTATAGGTCGCGGCCTTGGCGTTGTTCGCCTCGACATCCTTCACCCAGCTGCGGCCCGAACCGACCGAGAACGCCGGCACGCCGGCCTTGGCGAAGCTGAAGTGGTCGCTGCGGAAGTAGCCGCCGGCCAGGTCAGGTTTCGCCGGCGCGACCACCAGGCCCATGGCCTTGGCGGTGGCGGCCGCCATCGCACCCAGCTCGGTGCGCTCGCTGCCCGGCACGCTGACATCCTTTACCAGACCCACCCAGTTCAGGCTATCCAGATTCAGGTTGGCGGCGGTCTTCTCGATTGGCCACAGCGGTGCGGCGACATACGCCGCGCTGCCCAGCAGGCCTTGTTCTTCAGCGCCGACCCACAGGAACATCTGGCTGCGCTTGGCGGGGTTCTTCACCGCTTCGGCGGCCATCGCCAGCAGCGCGCCGGTGCCCGAGGCATTGTCAACGGCGCCGTTGAAGATGGTGTCGCCCTCGGTACCCTGCTTGCCCATGTGATCCCAGTGCGCCGAATAGATCACCACTTCGTCCTTGAGCTTCGGATCGGTGCCCGGCACCACGCCGGCCACGTTGAATTCGTTCAGCGAACGCACTTCGGCGCGCGCGTCACCCTTCACGCGGGCGCTCAGCGTCACCGGCTTGAAGTTCTTGTCTTCGGCTGCGGCGCGCAGCTTGTCCAGGTCCTGGCCGCCGGCCGCAAACACTTTACGTGCAGTGGCATCGGTCATCCAGCCCTGCAGGCCGGTGCCGACTTTGCCTTCGGTGAGCTGGAAACGCTCGGCGTTGGCCCAGCTGTTCTGCACCACGCTCCAGCCGTACGAGGCCGAGGCGTCGGTGTGGATCAGGATCGCGCCGGCGGCGCCCTGGCGCGCTGCTTCTTCGAATTTATAGGTCCAGCGGCCGTAGTAGGTCAGGCCGGCGCCATTGAAGCGGTTCGGTTCCGATGCGGTCGGCGCCGGATCGTTCACCAGCATTACAAGGACTTTACCCTTTAGATCGACGCCCTTGAAGTCGTTCCAGCCGCCTTCTTCCGGCGCGGTGATGCCGTAGCCGACGAAGACCAGGTCCGCGTCCAGCATGTGGTCGGCCTTGCCGTCGCCCGGGCCCCAGACCCAGTCAGCGCCGAACTGCAGCGGCAGCGCCGCGCCGCCTGCGGTGATCGCGATATTACTCTTGGCCGGCAGCGAACGCACGCCGGCGATCTTGACCGCCTGGCGGAAGCTGTTGCCGTTGCCTGGCTTGAGGCCAACGGCCAGTGCCTGGTTCTCGAGATAGGTGACGGTCAGCTCGCCGCCGCGCTGGCCGGTGCCGCGCCCTTCGAGGGCGTCGGACGACAGGAAGGCCATGTGCGCGCGCAGCGGCGCTTCCTGGACGGTCGCGGCGTGCTTGGTCTTGTTCTGGCCGTGAGCGGGGAAGGCCAGTGCCAGGCTGCCGGCGAGGACGGAGAGGGCGAGGGAAGAGACGATCTTGTGCATGTAATCCTGCTGCGTGTTGTTCAACTCGTTAATCGGGCCGGGGACGGCGCGGGAAGGGCACGCGCGTGACGTGCCCGGGTCATTCTATGACAACTCGTCAATAAAATCGCAGGATATCGGTCGACAGTGTCATCCCCAGCGACGCCGGTAAATACAGGGCGCCCGCCTCGCGCGGCGGAAGCAGATGGCGCGGCAGGCCGGGTATACGCTCCTGCACCGTCACCGCAAAGATCTCCTTCGGCGCGGTCTCGATCTCGAAGCGCAGCACCCGGTCTTCCATCCCGTACAGCGACAGCGTCCACACGCTCTCTTTCGAGGTGAGCGGGACGCCGTCGAGCCGCGAGCGCAGCGCCTTGGCGCCCGACATGCGCAGCTCGATATGTGGCGCGCGGTTCTTGGAGCGCACCGTGAATTCGCCCAGCCGCACCTGGCCCACGCTATGGCGCAGCAGGAAGCATTCGGGGAAGCTGATCGCGTCCTCGCGCGGCGCCTCGGCATACCACTGGCGCGGACTGTTCCAGCCGAACAGTTCGACGAAGATGGTCGGCTCCTCGCGCTCGGGGAACAGCTGGCGGCGCCAGTCGTCGAGCGCTTGGTCGGGCAGCAGCCAGTAGGCACGCCAGGTGTTCATGTCCTTGTAGTAGACCAGACTCTGGATGCCGTGCGGGTCGCTTGGCGGCGCCGCGATGTGTGCGGCTTGCGCTGGCAGCGTGCAGCTCGCGGCCAGGATCAGCGCCAGCGCGCCGGCGACGGCAGGCCCGATGCGCAGCAACAGCAGCAGGCTGGCGAAGCACAGCATCGGCAGGACCATCAGCATTTGCGGCAGGTACAGGTTGGCGGGTGCGAGCAGCAGCCAGGCGTCCCGCAGCGCCGGCGGGAAGATCGCGGCGGCCGGCGCCAGCCCGGCCGCCAGCACCAGCAGGCGCAGCGCGAACGGCTGCCGTTCGCCCCAGCGCGTTTGCAGCAGCGTGAATGCAGCCAGCGCCGCGCACAGCGGCCAGGCCAGCACATAGGCGACGCCAGGGAAGAAGAAGGTGACTGGCAGCAGGCTGAATGTGGCCCAGGCCAGCGCGCCGAGCACGATCGCGGCGGGACGCACGCTGCGCCGCAGCAGGTACAGGCCCGCCACGAAGGCGCAGGCGGTAACGGCGGCGACGATCAGCGGCAGGCGGTGCTCGCCCGCGAGACCGGCGGCGGCCAGCTCCGCGCGCCAGCTCACGGTGCCGAAGCGCGCCGCAATCAACAGGAAGCACACGCCGAACACGCCCTGCGCCGCCTCGGCCACGCCATCCACGCCAAACAGGCGGCGCCAGGCCAGCGCCAGCATCAGGCAAGACAGGATGGCCGGCGCCCAGGTCAGCCAGGCCGCGTGCTGCACCGGTCCGGTGATGGGCAGCGAAAAATAGGCGCTTGCCGTTTGCGTCCCGCGCGCGAGCGGCTGCTGTGCATAGGCGCGCGCCAGGCGCAGCATCGCGTCGCCCAACTGCTGCGGCGCGGCTTCGCCGCCCGCGAACAGCAGCACCGGCGCATCGAGCCGGGCCAGCGGACCGATATGCGGCGCATAGTTGAGCATGCGCGCCAGCGTCGCCTCCAGGGACGAAGCGCGCAGCTCGGGCGCGGCGCGCATCCAGCCCTTCAGGGCGGCGCCGCCCGCGCCGCTGGTTTCCTGCATGCGCAAAACACCCTTGCCAGCGCCGTCGAACTTGAGCGCCAGGCCAATGTTCTGCGCCAGCGGATGCTTTTCGACGAAGCCCTTGGCGCCCAGTGCGCCGACATGCTCGCCATCGGCGAACAGCAGCACCACGTCGTTGGCCAGCGGCGCCGCGCGCAAGGCCCGTGCTGTTTCGAGCAGGGCTGCGGCAGTGACCGCGCCGCGCGCCGCGTCGGACATGGCGTTGCCGCTGTCGTAGTGTGTCGCCAGCAGCAGCGCCGGGCGCCGCGCCGCATCCCGCGCGCTGCCGGGAATGCGCACCACGACGTTGTGCACCACACCGATCGTGGTGTGGATATTGCTGAAAAAGTGAACAACCGACTTGCGCACGGTGGCGCGCTGCACTGTCGGCGTCAGGTCCATCGCCTGCAGTTGCGCCATCAAATACCGGCGCACGCGCGCATTGTCGGCGGTCGCGATCGCGCGCGGGCTGGCTGCCAGCTCGCGCACATGTCCCTGCAGGCGCGCATTCCACGCGCGGGCGGCAACCTCCGCGGCCGGTGGCGGCGGATCGGGCGGCGCCAGTGCCATCCAGGCCAGTATCGCCAGAAAGGCCAGCCCAAGGCAGCCGGCAAGGGCCTGCATGAATCCCGTGATACGTAGCACTGGTAGTGGTTCGGCTGCGGCGTCCATCGTGTTCTCTCTCCATCGTGGTGTCGTTGTTCGGTAGCGGCCAGGCAGGTGTCTATGCACCCGTCATAGGGACGAAAAAAAGCCCGCCTGATAAAGAGGGCGGGCTAAAAGAGGAAATCGTCGACTTACTCGAGGGTCCAGACGTAGGCCAGCTGCGCCCACCCGGCTTCGGCGGCGCCGCCGTTCATGGCGGGCTGGAATCGGCACATGCTCAGGGCGTTCACGGCGGCGCGATCGAGTTCGCGCGAACCGCTGGAAGACTGGATGCGCGAGTCCTGCACCCGGCCATCGGCCCCGACCAGCAGCGCCAGGGTCACGGTGCCGGTCTCGCCATTGCGCGCGGCGCGCACCGGATAGTCTGGCTTGGCGCAGCCGTTGGCGTCGGCCAGCACGGCGCTGCGCATCTGGCCGCTGTTCGCCGAGGGCTGGGCGGCCGGTTGCGGCGGCGCTTCGGATTGGGTTGGCTGGGCCGGTTCCGGCGCCGGCTCGGTGCTCGCTTCGATCACCTGCTCGGGCGGTGGCTCGGCCACGTCGACCTCGACTTTCGGCACGATCACTTCGGGCGGCGCGGCTTTGACTTGCGGCTTGGGCGGTTCGGGCGGGGGCGCGGGCGGCGGGGTCTCGGGCTGGATCCAGACCAGCTTCTCGTCCAGCAGCGCCGGCAGCGAGAGCGATTTCGCGTTCATGGTGGTGATCACCCCCATCGCCACCAGCACGTGCAGGCCGGCCACCAGGGCAAACTTGCCGGCCTTGCCGCCAGCGCCATCGTTGATGTTAGAAAAATGCATGACAGCCTCCTTATTCGTCCGGACGCCAGTGGCGCCAGGTTTTACAACGTTGGAAGAATGCATATCTACAGCTCGTTGGAATCAATATATGCTATGTCCTAGCAATTTGCAAATCTATAAGTTGGTATTTTTGTTTCTATTTGTGTGTGCGCTACCATAACAAGCTGTGTCATCCGTGGGGTGGACGGATCCCCCGTCCACGCGTCCAACCGACGGAAGCCCATCGAAACACCATTCTTAAAAGCATAAAATCCCCCTCCCATTCCATTCGCTTCCCCGCCCGTTGTATGAAATAATTCCCCACTGTGCCGTGGCGATCCGCCCGGCTTTGCAACGCCAGAAACAGGCACACCGGCCTTACGCCAGGAGAAACAAATTGGCAGAACAGAACAAACCCATTCGCGTCATGCTGGCCGACGATCACCCGATCGTCATGACCGGTTTTGCCATGTCGCTCGAAGCGGCGGGCATGCAGGTGGTGGGCCAGGCCAAGACCCCAAATGAAGCGACCGCCCTGTACGCGGCCGAGCATCCCGACGTCGCGGTGCTCGACATGCGCTTCGGCACCGAGCTGACCGGTATGGACGCCGCTCACGCGATCCTCAAATCCGACCCGGCGGCCAAGATCGTCTTCCTCAGCCAGTTCGACCAGGACAGCCTGATCAAGGAAACCTACCGCCTCGGCGCGCATGCCTTCGTCACCAAGGATTGCGACCCGGCCGACCTGGCCACCGCGGTGCGCCATGCCCACGAGGGCAAGCTGTACTTCCTGCCGCATATCGCGTCGCGCCTGGCCAGCATGGCGGTGCGCGGCGAGGTCACGCCGCAGTCGCAGCTCGACGAGCGCGGACTCGAGATCTTCAAGTTCATGGCCGAGGGCATGACCAATGCCGAAATCGCCGAGCGGCTCGACCTGTCGACCAAGACCATCAGCAATATCAGCCAGTCGATCAAGGAAAAGCTGGGCGTGCACCGCCAGGCCAGCATCACGCTGCTGGCGGTCAAGCACGGCCTGATCGAGCCCTGACGCGATGGCCATTCTCCTGCGTCGTACGGCGTTGACGCCGCTCCTGGCGTTTACCCTGATGCTGGCCCTGGCCGGCAGCGTGCACGCCGCCCAGCAGACCGAGCGCGAACGCGAAGAAGTGCAGGGTTTTCGCTTCCAGATCCTGACCGGCGACGATAGCGCGGTCACGCACCGCATCGCCGATGACCTGTACAAACGCCTGGTGCCGACCTTCGCCGCGTTTCGCACCGAGCTGGCGCAGAAGCGCCGCATGCTGTATGTCGCGGTCGGCCCCACCGCACTGCGCGACGCGCTGTCGCGCCGCTGCGATTGCGTGGTGATTTCGGCCTATACCTCGAGCCAGGTGTGGCGCGCACTCACCTCGCGCCTGCCCAAGCCGCGCCGCATGGCGATGACTGCGGTGTATGCCGAACCGGCGCCAATCGACCAGATGCGCCTGGCCGAGCTGCTGTATGGCCGCCCGGTGCGGGTCGGCGTGCTGCTTGGCCCCGACACCGCCTTCCTGCGGCCGGTGCTGCATGACGCCACCGAGATCCAGATGTACGCGCCGGGCGACGACCTGAATCACACCCTCAACAGCATGACGCGCGCCGAGACCCTGCTGGCGCTGCCCGACAGCGATATCTACAACGCCGAGAACGTGCGCAATATCCTGCTCTCGACCTACCGCCGCAAGCAAGGCGTGATCGGCTTCTCGGCCGACATGGTCAAGGTCGGCGCGCTGGCCACCACCTATTCCGAGATCGAAGAGATCAACGCCCAGGTGGCGGAGCTGGCGGCCGATTTCGTGCGCAGCGGCGAACTCGATCCGCCGCAGTTCCCGCGCTACTTCCGCACCATCATCAATGAAGGCGTGGCCAGCTCGCTCGACCTGCGCGTGACCGATGCCGCCCGCAACTTCGCGCGCCGCGCGCCGCTCGCGCAATGAAGCTGCGTTTCTGGCGCGGCTGGGGTGTCGGACGGCGCATGGCCGTCATCACCATGCTGCCGGTGATCCTGCTGTTCACGTCCTTCGTCTGGTACTCGTGGTATGCGCACCGCGCTCAGGTAGCCGAAGAGCTGGCCGAGCGTGGGCGCATCCTGGCGCGCGCGCTGGCCGAAACGTCCGAGTACAACGTCATCTCGGGCAATCTGTCCGACCTGCGCCTGACCATCAATGGCCTGGTGCAGTCCGACCGCAGCATCTACAAGGTCGACGTCACCGACGGTACCGGCCGCCCGGCGGTGCGGGTGGTGTCCGACTCGGCCAGCGACGCCCAGGCGCACTACTACGAGGCGCCGATCCGCAAGCAGGTGGTGTGGATCAACCTGTTCTCGGACAACGGCACGCCGCACGTGTCGGCGTCGAGCGATTCGCGTCCGCCCACGCTCACCACCGAGGTGGTGGGCTGGGTGCGGGTGACGATGTCGCCGGCGAACATGATGGCCAAGCAGACCGACCGCTTCCAGATCGAGCTGTCGATGGCGGCGCTGGCGCTGGCGGCCAGCGGCATCCTGGCCTGGGTGCTGGCGCGCTCGCTGATCGTGCCGCTGCGCGAGGCGATCGGCACCGTGCGCCAGATCCGGGGCGGCAACTTCCGCGTCCATCCACCGGTGACCACCGGCGGCGAGATCGGCGAGCTGCAGTCGTCGATCGGCGAGATGTCGCTGGCGCTGGGCGAATCCAAGCGCGACCTCGAAAATAAAGTGGCCGAGCGCACGCGCGACCTGCTGGCTTCGCGCAACGAGGCGCTGCGCGCCGATGCGGACAAGCGAAAACTGATCCAGAAGGTCAACGAGATCATCGAGGACGAACGCAAGAGCATCGCAGTCGAGATCCACGACGAACTGAACGCGTCGCTGATCGCGGCGCGCCTCGAGGCGCAGGCGATCGGCCTGCTGGCGGCCAAGGCGCCGCCGGGCCCCGAGGTCGACGAGATCCGGCGCAAGTCCGAGGCCATCACCAAGCTGGCGCTCGACCTGTACGCCAATGGCCGGCGCCTGGTGCGCCGCCTGCGTCCCGAGGTGCTCGACATGCTCGGCCTGCACGGCGCGGTGGAAGAAATGGTGCGCCACTACGACACCACGTCCGGCAGCCGCTTCGACCTGCACAGCGAAGGCGACTTCGCGCGCCTGTCGAACGAGTTGGCGATTTCCGCCTACCGCATCGTGCAAGAGGCGCTGTCGAACGTCATGAAGCACGCCGCTGCGCGCTCGGCCCACGTCAGCCTGCTGCTCGACGAGGGCAAGGGCATGCTGCGCATCCGCGTGGTGGACGATGGCGCCGGCTTCGACACCGCCAGCGCGTCGGAGGGCATCGGCATCATCGGCATGCGCGAGCGCGTCTACGCGCTGCAGGGCACGATCGAGGTGCGCTCCAGCCCGGGCGAAGGCACCGACGTCGCGATCGCGCTGCCGCTCAACCTCCCGGCGCAGGTGCAAGCCGTGCCGGCGGCGATTTCATAAGTATCAACCCATCACACAAGTAACCATGTCCAAAGAACTGCTGACGCCCTACGAAAAGGGCAACCTGAACCAGACCACCACCTGGGCCGAATGCATCGCCTGGTATGAATCGCTCGCTGCGCGCTATCCGAACGTGCTGCGCTTCGAGAAGGTGGGCGTGTCGGATGCGGGCGTGCCGATCCACGCGGGCGTGGTCAGCAGCGACGGCGTGTTCGAGGTCGATGCGATCAAGCGCGCCGGCCGCGCGGTCTTCTTCAACAATAACGGCATCCACCCGGGCGAGCCGGAAGGTGTCGATGGCTGCATGGCGCTGGTGCGCGACTTCTGCACCCAGCCCGACAAGCTGGCTGCGCTGGGCAACACCGTGTTCCTGTTCGTCCCGCTGTACAACGTCGACGGCAGCTTCAATCGCGCTGACACCTCGCGCGTGAACCAGGACGGCCCGGAGCAGTTTGGCTTCCGCGGCAACAGCCGCCACCTGGACCTGAACCGCGATTTCGTCAAGTGCGACTCGCTGGCGGCGCGCGTATTCAATACGCTGTTCACGACCTGGGATCCGGACGTGATGGTCGATACCCATACGTCGAATGGCGCCGACTACAGCTACACCATGACCCTGATCCACACCCAGGCCGACAAGCTGGGCGGCGGCCTGGGCGAGTTTCTCCGCACCGAGATGCTGCCTGCAATGTACGCCGGCATGGACGCGCGCGGCTGGCCGACCTGCCCGTACGTGAACCCGGTCAAGGACAGCCCGGACCACGGCATCGCCGAATTCCTGGAGACCGCGCGCTTCTCGACCGGCTATGCGGCCCTGCATCACACGATCGGCTTCATGCCCGAGACGCATATGCTCAAGCCGTTCAAGGACCGTTATGAGTCGATGCTGGCGCTGGTCGAGGTGGCGCTGGCTTTCACGGTCCAGAACGGCGACCGTATCCAGGCGCTGCGCCGCGCGGCGCGTGAAGAAGGCCGCAGCCGCGCCGAGTGGCCGGTGCGCTGGATGATGGACGAAGCCAATCCATCGAGCTTGCGTTTCAAGGGGTATGAGGCCAAGTACAAGAAGAGCGCGATCGGCGATTACGCGCGCCTGTACTACGACCGCAGCAGCCCGTGGGAGCGCGACATCGCCTACTACAACAGCTTCCCGGTCGATGTGACCGTGCCGGCGCCGCAGGCGTATGTGGTGCCGCAGCAGTGGCGTGAAGCGATCGAGCGGCTGGCGTTCAATGGCGTGCGCATGGAGCGTGTCGACGCCGACCGCGTACAGCAGGTGGCGTATTACCACGTCGTGTCGGTGACCTCGCGCCCGACGGCGTATGAAGGCCAACTGTTCCATGACGAGGTGGTGCTGGAGCGCCGCATCGGCCAGGTGCAGCTGCGCGCCGGTGATTACATCGTGCCGCTGGACCAGGACCGCGCGCGTTATGCGGTCGAGACGCTCGAGCCGCTGGCGCATGACAGCTTCTTCCGCTGGGGTTTCTTCAACAGCGTGCTGGAGAAGAAAGAGCATTACTCGGATTATGTGTTCGAGGACGAAGCTGAAAAGCTGCTGGCCGAGGAGCCGGCGCTGGCGGCGAAGTTCGCCGAGTGGAAGGCCGCCAATCCAGGCTTGATCACCAGCCAGGAAGCGGTGCTGGACTTTATCTATGCCAATTGCGAGCGTTATCGCGAGCCGGAATGGAATCGCTATCCGGTGTTCATGATCGAACGCTGATACGGGGCCGGCGCCGCCCGCCGGCATGGAATGGAGATGCGCAATGGGTGCGAAAACCGCTATGCTGGTCTATGTCGATGCCGGCAGCGATCCTGTCACGATCCTGAAGTCCGCCCCGGTCCTGGACCGGGACGCCTGCCGGGCCACGCTCGCGGCGCTATATCCGTCCGAAACATGGAGGCCACTACCGGACCGCGAGCTGTCTGACGTCTATCCGCCGGGCGGCGAGATCTGCATTGGCTGCTTTCCCGGCCTGACGATCATCGCCACGCGACGCATCATCAGCAATCCCAGCGAATTCGACCAGCGCTATCTCGACTTCGCCAACGGCCGCAAGATGCTGTATCACCTGATGATCAGCACAGTGAGCGCGTTTTCATATGGGGTCTGGGAGCAGGGCAGCCTGGTGCGCGGCCTGACGGTGGATGCCGACAATGGCGTCGGTGAAGACATCGGCGCACCACTCGTCTTCGAATTGCCGTACTGGGCCGGCGAGCATCGCTACGAAGACGAGGATCAGGATGAGGATGCGCCGTTTCATCCGCTCGACCTGGCCAACGCGGCGCTGCTCGCACTGTTCGGCTATACACTGGAAGGCGACATCTCACCTGACGAGGTGGCGCCAGAGGCGATTCCCCTGATGTGTTTTGCGTTGAAAAAGCCGTTCTGGAAGTTCTGGTAGCCGCGACTGACGCTTGCCAGAACGCCGTCGGCTTGTTGCCGCTCCGGCGGCCGATGATCCGTGCAGAGCGACGGCGACGCAGCCGCCGGCGCTGCTGCGATACGGCTGACGTGCCAGGCGCTACGCGTGAGCGATGCGCCTGGTGCCACGCTCCGGTCTTACTTCGATTGCGCGATCCAGCGGTCGACCTTCGCCTCCAGCACCGCCAGCGGCAGCGTGCCTTCGTCCAGCACGACCTCGTGGAACTTCGGCAGGCTGAATTTATCGCCCAGCGCCGCCTGCGCGCGCTGGCGCAGTTCCATGATCTTGAGCGAACCGATCTTGTACGCCAGCGCCTGGCCAGGCATGACCATATAGCGCTCGATCTGCGCGCGCGCTTCCAGTTCCGAGTAGCCCAGCGTATCGCGGAAATAAGTGATGCCCTGGTCGCGGCTCCAGCCCTTGGTGTGCATGCCGGTGTCGACCACCAGGCGCGCGGCGCGCAGCATCTCGTCGTTCAGGTGGCCGAAATAATCTTCCGGCTTGTCGAACAGGCCCATCTCCTTGCCGAGGGTTTCGGCATACAGCGCCCAGCCTTCGGTGAACGCGGTATTGCCGCCGAACTTGCGGAAGTTCGGCAAGCCCCGTTCCTGCAGCAGCGCGATGTGGAAGTGGTGGCCCGGCTGGCCTTCATGCAGGTACAGCGTGACCATGCCGGTGCGGCCATACTTGGTCGGGTCGTTCACCACCGACCAGAACACGCCCGGCCGCGAACCATCCGCCGCCGGCGCCGAGTAGTGGTCCGATGCGGTCTCGCGCGTCAGTTCCGGCTCCAGGCGCACTTCGAGCGGCGCCTTCGGCATCAGGGTGAACAGTGCCGGCAACTTGGTGCGCACGGTGGCGTCGAGCTTCTGGAACACCTCGATCACCTGCTGGTCCGAGGTGAATGGCTTGTACTTGGGCTGTTCCGATACCCACTTCGGCAGGCCGGCGGCCGGACCGTCGTAGCCCATCTTCGGCCCGATCTTGCCGTACTCGCCCTGGATGCGTGCCACTTCCTTCAGGCCGATCGCGTGGATCTGCTCCGGCGTCATGCTGGTCGTCGTCATCGCCGCCACGCGCGCCTTGTACCACTCGGCGCCGTTCGGCAGGGCGTTCCAGCCGGCCGTCGTGCGGGTGGCGGGCAGGTAGTCTTTCTCGATATAGGTCGCCAGGCGATCCAGCGCCGGATTGAGCTTGTCGATCGACTTGCGATAGGCGTCGGTCAGGCTGCGCTGGTCGGCGGCCGAGAAGCTGCTCGGGAACTTGTTGACCGGCGTGTAGAAGATGCTGGCGTCGGCCTTCGCCGCCTGCAGCTGCTTGAGCTGCGGCAGCAGTGACTGGATCGGCTGGCGTGGATGCACGACGCCGCGCTTGACGCCTTCGCGCATGTTCGCGATCGACTGGTCGATGTAGGCCACCATCTGGTCCAGGCGCTTCAGGTAGTTGCGGTAGTCCTTTGGCGTAGCGAACGGTTGCGCGCCTTCGCCGCCCGCGTAGTTCGCGATGAAGGCCGGCATATTGAACATCTGGTCCATCGGCAGCAGGTGTTCGGGGAAGGCGCCCAGGCGCAGCGCGGTCTCGAGCTCGAACTTGACGATGTCGTAGCTGGCCTGCTCGTGCGCATTGAGCTTGTCGCGCGGGATCGACGCCAGGCGTTTCAGGTAGCCGCGGTACAGCGCGAACTGCGCGTCGCGCTGCTTCGGCGCGATCGACAGGCCGAGCTGGTCGAAGAAGCGGCCATCGCCGCTCTCGGTCGCCCACACCGGTTCAAAACGCGCATAGGCCTCGTAGTACTCGTCGACCAGCTTGTTGATCGCCTTGCCCGCTTCGGTGGTGGTGACGTGGGTCTTGGCGGGCGCCGTGGCGGCGGCATCGGCCGCGATGGCAGGCGCGCACGCGAGCAGGGCGGCCGTGGCCAGCGCGCCGAGCGTGAAGTTCTCTCTCATGGTCTTGTCCTTGTGATGATCAGTAGCTGGCCAGCGGCGTCAGCGCGCCATTTTTGAAGGTGTACACCGTCACCGCGGTCTTCTTGAGGTTGCCCTTGGCGTCGTAGCCGTAATTGCCGACCACGCCCTGGTAGCTGATCGCGTGCATCGTCGTACCAACCTGCTTGGCGTCGACCGATTTGGCGGTCTGGATCGCCTGGGCGATGAACTTGGTCTGGTCGTAGAACGACGGCGCGTACACGTCCGGATCGCGCCCAAAACGCTTTTTATAGGCGGCCAGGAAGGCCGGGCCGCCCGGCTGCTTGGCGA
>Ga0265797_10006592_pt1 | contig 16291 bp, 12 predicted proteins | sample P2T30metagenome_FD_192433 | JGI IMG/M metagenome (GOLD analysis project Ga0265797, IMG submission 192433) | Plant litter microbial communities from East Loma Ridge, Irvine, California - P2 T30 | ecosystem: Environmental > Terrestrial > Plant litter > Unclassified | place: USA: California... | reverse complement strand
CCGCTCGGGTCGCACTGATGCATGAGTACGTGAAGTATAGACCCGAAATGGAGCCCTCAATTTACCGACTCGCTGGAGTTGCACACGCACGGCGCCGAGTGGATGGAAAGGGCAGGCCGGGACCACTCTGCCTGGAGCACACCCTTGTCATTTGCGCCACGTCGAAGGTCACGAAAGAAGACCCGGAGGTGTCGACAGCCTGACACACAAAGATAGCACGGACGGACGCGACTTGTTCCGTCAGGGCAAGGTTGGGTCTACCTGCATGAGTGCATAGATGGAGATGCAGTATGCATCGCTGGCCAGTGAGGAAATATGAGCAGGCGCGAGAGTGTACAGGTACAGGAGGATGATCTGGAGTCTCCACGATGTTCCCCGAGCTCTACGATCGGCTCAAGGAAGTGTCGGGCGGCCAATGAGGCCCGTGATGGCATTGGCGTCGCCATTCCCATGGCGCGCTGCAGGAAGCGAGGAGTGAGGTGTCTGATGGATTGACGTGGCCCACGGTGAGACGTCTACATGGCCTCGGGATCCGCAGTCGGATGGCGGGCTATGCGGGCCGTGATGCAGCATAACGGACGAACTGCAGTAGTCTGGAGGAGGCGTGCTTAAGTGCTTGGGCGGATGGAGGTGACAGCCCAGCGGATCGAGGCTAGAGAGGCGTCGTCGAGAGTAGACCAGACTGCCACGTACTCCCTCTCCCTCTAGCAGTGACTCTGCGATGGGGCATGAGGACGGTGAAGTTCGACGCACACCTGTTGTGTTGTCCATATCACATTTGACCGTATTTTCTGTCATCTCGTGTTTCTCACGGAGGATGCTTCGTCGGAGCCGGCCATCAAGGTCAATGCACGTGATGTCATCGAGGAAGAGGGCAACTCCGACCCAGACGCGGTGAGAGCACAGGAAGGAACCACCGGAACGTCGAGCAATGGCCGCGTGCCAGACTACTGTACTGTCTCACCACTTCCCGTGACGAGTACTCTGGCTTGCTGTGTAGACGCGCCGACGATGATTGCCTCTGGAAAGTAGCCTCACGCACACCTCCAACCAAAGGCCTCGACAATGCCACGAGCGCCCATCTTCGCTGTTTTGGCCGCTGGCCTGCTCCTCGCCCTCACAGCCATTGTGTTGACGGTAAATATCGGAGATAATGCTGCCTACACCTCAGGCCGTCAGAGCTCGCCACTGGACAGCTTGAAAGTGTGGCTAGGCACAAGTCTGCCGCAAGGCCCGACAACCAAGAGCAATGGAGATCAGTACCTAGTGGGAGTTGGAAAGGCGGACATCACAGGCCCTGTCGTCGAGATAAACTTCATGGGCTATGCAGACCCGGCGCAGCTAGGAACTGGAGTCAGACAACGACTGTACTCTCGTGCCTTCATCGTTGGAGATGCCGACAAGCCGGCCGACCGCTTCGCCTATCTCGTCCTTGACACTCAGTCAGGCGATACTGCCGTAAGATATGGAATACTACAGGCACTCGCCGAACTCGGTGGTGAATATGCGTTGTACGGCCCTCAGAATGTGGCTGTCACCGGCACACACTCACACAGTGGACCTGGCGCATGGTTGAACTACCTGTTGCCTCAAATCACCAGCAAGGGTTTCAACAAGCCTTCCTACCAAGCCATCGTCGATGGCGCAGTTTTGTCAATCAAACGTGCTCACGAAGGTCTTGCACCAGGCTATCTCGAGGTGGGCACTACCGAGATCGAAGAAGCCAACGTAAATCGCAGCCCATACTCTTATCTTGCCAACCCTGCAGAGGAGCGCGCTCAGTACCAGCACGATGTTGACAAGACCATGACGCTGCTGCGTCTTGCTCGTGCTACAGAGGGCGGGTCAAAAGACATCGGCGTGTTCACCTGGTTCCCCGTTCACGGCACTAGTATGTACGGCAACAACACTCTTGTCACCGGAGACAATAAGGGCGTGGCAGCCTACCTCTTCGAGAAATCTGTAGACGACTCGAACTTTGTTGCTGGCTTCAGCCAGGCTAATGTGGGTGATACATCGCCAAATGTTCTCGGTGCCTATTGCGAGTACGGCGACCACTCTGGCGAGATGTGCGATTTCAAGACCAGTCTGTGCGGCAACAAGACACAGCCATGCCACAGTCGCGGCCCCTACTGGGGACGAAACGATGGTGGCACAGCATCGAACTACGAAATTGGCAGGCGCCAGTACGCGGGTGCTCGCAGCCTTTGGGGGAATCGTACGGCATTCACGCCTATCAGTGGCAAAGTCGTCAAGCCCTTCCATCGATTTGTTAACTTCAGCAACCAGGAGGTCGTGCTACCGAACGGAACAATAGCTAGGACCTGCCCGGCAGCAATGGGCTACTCCTTCGCTGCAGGCACCACTGATGGCCCTGGTGCGTTTGACTTCAAACAAGCGCAGCCGGGCGATCCTAATGCCAATCCACTTTGGTCTGCAATCGGCAACCGAGTACATACCCCAAATGACACCCAGATCGCGTGTCAAGCGCCTAAGCCTATACTCCTAGATGTCGGCGAGAGCGATAGCCCTTACTCATGGAGCCCAAACATTGTCGACGTCCAGCTCCTGAGAGTCGGTCAAATGTTCATCATTGTCTCCCCGGGCGAGGCAACTACCATGGCCGGACGCCGCTGGAAAGACGCCGTCAAGCATGAAGCGAAAAGTCTATTCTCCGACCTTGGAACCCGCGAGCCTGTAGCCGTGCTCGGCGGCCCGGCAAACACCTACAGCCATTATATCACGACATACGAAGAATACCAGATCCAGCGCTACGAAGGCGCTTCAACCCTCTACGGACCACACACTCTCAGCGCGTATATCAACCGCACCATCACTTTCCTACCCCAGCTAGACGCGTCAGCTTCAAACCCACCATCCGCAGAATACGGGCCCTTGCCTCCCATAAATGTCAACAACAGCCTCAGCTTCATCACACCCGTCGTCATCGACCGCGCGCCTCTGTTCAAATCCTTCGGCGACGTAGTGGCAGACGTCAAGCCCAGATATCTCAGCGGGCAGACGATCACTGCACGCTTCGTCGGCGCTAACCCGAGGAACGACTTCAGGCTCGGCGGCACGTTTGCTGCCGTGGAGAAGTACGACGCCGACACTTCTGTGTGGGCGCAAGTGCGGAGTGACGAGGACTGGAGCCTTGTGTTTGAGTGGACGCGGACCAGCACCGTGCTGGGGACGAGCGAGGTTACGATTAGCTGGGAGACGAAGTGGGAGACTGAAGCGTGGCAGGAGGTGAATGATTCCAGTGGATTGCAAGATGACCCTCATGGCGAGCTTATGACGAGAAGCGGCGATTTGGCTGGGCGGTACAGGCTGAAGTATTATGGTGATGCCAAGGGCCTTGGTGGGAGCTTGACGCCTTTTGAAGGCGTCAGTGGGGAGTTTGAGCTTTTGTGAGATGAGGTTTGTGATAATTACTATGTCTATATCATATGTAGCAAAAACTGCGCCGATTTTTGATCTGTGTACTATACAAAAGTCTGGAAACAAATCTGTGCCAGGATCTTCTCACGAACACCTTCGTCCCTAGGACGGCTCCCGATGAGATACCGTCATTTCACTCCTTGGTACCTCCCATGACTGCTCGAGTGGCCGCGGCCTTGGAGTTGCTAGCAGCAGGCCTTCTGGGACGACAGACGCTTTTCGGAGGCTCTTTGCCAGTGTTTTGAGTAGGTTTCGGCGACGCGCCTTTGTTGTCGATCGCTACCGCCTGTTGTGTCGTAGGACTCGCCGTCCCAGAAGGCTGGGACGCATGTCGACCGCGATTCAACGACATTGTCCCTTTCTTGTCCGCCTTGGCCTCCTTGGATTTCGGAGAAGGACTACTGTTTGCTTTCGGCTGGCGTTGTGGTTTCTTCGCAGTCCCACAGTCCAATTTAGGCGCGTGCATTGAAGCCATAAGTCCTGATCTGGCCTTGGAGGGCTTTGGGGTCGTAAAGGGAGTTGTAGGGGAATGCTTCTCGGCGGCAGATTTCTTGACTTTACACTGCTCGATGGAGTCTTCCTTCGGCTCCAATTTCTGAGATTGAGCGTGTTTGCGGGCATCTGCGACGTGGAACTCTGTCGACTCGCCGGCTGGGACGAACACTTTCCGAAGCGAATTTGTGGGTTGCTTGCTCGCGACTGTCGGGAGGGAAGGAGTTGGCGTGATGGCAGGGCCTGGCTCGGTGGTTTTGATGAGATCCGGGGTGTCTGTACCATCCAGTTTGCATGAGCTTGTACCGTTTGGACTGATCGGACTGAGGTCAATCAAGTCGAAGTCGGACATCTTTCGACAGGGCTCGTGGGAGGTCTCGGTCGTTACAACGGCTGGGGCTTGGGTGACAACCTTGTTGGGAGATTCTTCAATCTTCTCGAGCTCAGATGCAGCATCTTGTTCGACTTTCGCCTCCGCCGGATCCAGCACAGTCTCGGTTTGCGGCACAACACTCACCGGCGCAGCGTCGCCATCCGAACCGTTCTCGTCCCCAGCCTCGGACTCATGTTCGCTCCCAGAATTTTCGTCGCTCTGACTATCCTGGCTATCCTGGCTGTCTCTTCTCTGCTTCAGCCATTCAGCAGGCTTCATCACCGGCCCAACAATCGGGATGGCGCTCTGTCCCAACTGGATAGCAACTTTCTCCTGCCACCAGCGCGGCACGGTCCTGAACCCAATGCTCGCCAACGTAGCCTTATCCGGCATCTCGTGCTTGTAACGGCAGCCTTGCTGAGTGTAGTCGCACTCACCGCTCCTGATCCAGTATGAGCAGTAGATCTTGTCTTTCTGCTCGTACGGGCTTTTGGGGGACGACGATGAAGTTCGGGAGATCTTGAGGGCTGTCTCGGGTTTGTGAGCAGGGGAGTGGGAACCTTGAGCGATGATGTTGTCGATGATTTCTTGTGATCTCGCCGAAGCGGCGTCGTCGACTCTGCGCCAGGTTGTCGCTGTTGCGGAGACGGGAAGCTGTTGGGGAGCGGACGGGTCTGATCTTGTAGCTGGTCTGCTTTGCTCGCTCGTGTACAGAATTGGTTCTGATATAGCGGGACGTTGCTTCGAGCTGCTCGGGTTGATGTGAGAAGTGTTGATGCGGTCTATAATATGCTGCGCAGCATCGACAGGTTCCAGCTGGAGGAGTTGGCCGGTGAAAGCATGCGTGCCAACATGGCTCATCCCACAAGATTGCTCGATCTTCATGGCTCGTGGAACCCCCGCCAGACGGACACTGTATGGCAGCTCGTCGGCAGGAATGAGTGGGACGAATGTTCCATTGCTTCGCGAGATGAAGTAACAGAGGCGCGGCGACTGGGAGGGTATAGTGGTAGGTGGTGGTGAGAACCGGCCGTATGCTTTTGTGGGTAGCATGATTGGTCGTGGTCGGAATGGAATTACGGTGTTGGACACTGGTCGCTCTCTTGGTGTCAAGATGAGATGACTTTTTCCTTTTTGATGCTCATTTATTTTGGTGCTGAGTTTTGATCGCAGTCATAGTCGACGAATTGGTTTCGCTTGCTTTTGACCAAACATTCTTCTGCACGTGTGGCCAAACAAATCATACCGGTGCATGCTGCACAACTGCAAGGTAGTCGCGTTGACGACTCTGTTTGCCGGCAAAGACACTCATGCAGGATTTCCCGTTGTTGCACAGAACGGCAAAGCTGCAAGGAACGGACATGAAAGATGTTGCGCGTCAACGTAGATAGCCGTGACTTACATGCACGTATCCGTCGGATGCTATGCACTGTGTGCAGACTGTGATACATTGATGCCAGAAGCACATATGCCCACCACGATCACAGTTCTCAGTGGTGACCCAAAAAGCTTGAACATCTTCCATTAAGCACAGTACCAAGATGCATGGCCATGCACCCATCAAAGCTTGAATATACTGCCTCGATCCACAGGATTCGTCCGTAAGTTTGCCGGAGCCTTTGGCAGCGTTGTGTTTGCGTTTGTAGCCCGTTCTCTTCTTGCATCTAGCCACAAATGCAACCTCTCCAAGATCTCTCCACCCTGGAAGGCCAAGAAAATCGAAGCACCTAGAACTCCGGCCGTGACGCAAATCGCTACCAGCCAGAACAAAGACTGCGTGGCAGTCATGTCTCTGATATCGCTCGTGTTCATTCCGAAGAAAGAGGTGACGAAATTGAGAGGCAGGAAGATGATTGTGACGACGGTGAAGACCAGTATGGCTTTCCCATGGTCTTCTAGGCGGATGTTGACGAGCTGGATAGTTCGTGAGACGAGTGTGTTGGCGTTATCGCGCAGGTCTTGGAGATCTGCAAGCTCCCTTTGCAGGTTATCCTCGAGCTTCGCAATTGGGTCGTTGAAGTTGGACGCGGTCAAGTGTCGATATGTGGCTCTGTGTCGTGGGGCTGTATACTCCACAGGATCGCCTGGTAGAGCAACACTTGGTTTTGTACGGCTCGCCGTATTTGCCGTTGGTGATTGCCTGCTGCGAGGTCGAAGGTCAAGGCCCTCTGTCAATGCCTGTATCTCTGCTATCATATCGATCTGCTGCTGCGTGATCTGGATAACAATATTGAGCTCTTCTTGACACGCAAGAAGATCCATCACAAGCTTGGTGCTGGGTGCCCGATGCAGCCTATACTGCAAATGTCCGAGGTGGCCAGCGTATCTATCCGCAACACAAAGTGGCAGATCCTGCCAAAAGCTGCGGTGCATCATGCCCATAGCCCCGGACAAGGATGTGATGATATGTGTCATGGCCGTGTAATCCTGTGCATTATGCTGTTGCGAGCGGTAGAACATGTTCCTCATGTCTCTGAAAGCAACATCACTTATGCGAGACGACAGCTGCAACGGTGGCCAACGGGCTTTCCAGGTCTGGTTAGATGAGAAGGTGACGATGTGCTCAGCATCGATTGCTAGCAACCATAGCTCGTCCACGTTCAAGGCTGTAGGATAGTGCCCATACCACTGTCTGATCTTTAGATCAATCTCACGGTTGGTAGTCCACGGCTTGTGTTTCGTAAAAACCTGCGATCGATCTCTTTCTCGAGTATCCTCAAGTCGAAAGTAGTATGCGAGGAGAGATCTCAATGGGTGGCAGGCAGACCGAGAAGATCGATAGGCCTCTTTACGATCAACCTGGAATCTCAATGGTGGAGTCTGCCCGTTGATAGACCAGTCAAGCCAAGGCGTAGAGATAAGCATTGGATATGAAGGTCCACCATTATTTTGAGCCTGAGACGTCAAGGGCGCCACGAAAGGCACAAAGTGTTTTCCGTGCTTGGAGAATCGCTGATTCTGTTGCACAGCAATCTCGAGCAGTTGCATGCTCTCAGAAACAATTTTGACATCTCCCGTCAGAGCAAAGAGAAAGCCGCCCAGATATTCGGGATATTTGGACGAGCAATGTATCCATCGGCATTTGGCAAAATGCTCAGGGTCATCTGCATTCTGCTGTATGTCCTTCAGACGGAGATTTCTAATCCACCCAAAGTCGTCCTCCAGCCGCTGAAATCTTCGTTCCTCAATGGGGTTGACTGACGCCTCGGACGCTCTCGCAGTCCCAGCAGCATTTGTCTGATATGCGTCGTCTGGAACGAGTAAAGATGGCGACTTCTCATTCACTTCTAGCATTGGCCCCTGCTCTGCTCTCCGCGACTCCAAGCGGATGTCGGAAACCAGAACGTGAGCAGGGGTCAGTGGCTTTGAGCGCCATTGTGGGTTCGCTTCATAATCGTATGCCGGACGGTCGACATTGGCAGGCTGAGCCCGCCGGTCCGGAGGCATTATTGTTGTAATGCGACGACATCTCAGATGCTCGGCGCCTTTTGCGGATGATGATGGATACAGTATGCCTACTCTACAGCTGATCTCAGCTCGGACAACATGCTGACCAGAGCATCGCGTGTGGCGCCGCGTTCTGCAAGCAACATTTGTCACCTTGGTCCTGTTTGCTGTGTGCTTGGAGGGACATGGTTCGACTGTCTGGCAATATTGCTACTGTATATGAGCATATCCTAATCATGGTTGATGGTGTCACAGTCAACATGGAAGCAAGGGACAGCGACGACGCCGCGATCAACGGCAGCAGCAACCGACTGCAAACATTGAACATCGGCAAAACAACAAGAACTCGCCTCGATTCCTGTTCCAAAGCCAGCTAATCTATACACAGCAAACTACATTAGCATGCGGTGCCTAAAAAATCAGGTCCAATCGCGATGGAATAGCGCAAACGAATTAATAACGCAAATGCAACCAATCTTTCCTCCGCCGAAGGATTCGGTCAGGTTTCAGCTTCGACTTTCCATTGGACACCAGATCTCCAGCCCCCATTCATCATGAACAACACGGCACAACATGCCGGATAGCTCAGGCACGCTTCACCCTTGAGGAACGACGGCCTTCGAAACGCGTCCATGTGAGACGTCTGTAGGATGGATTCTGAGACGCGATGGCGAACGTTCCAAGGGGCTATCCAGTCATTTCGCACACCTATACACACGTCGCTAGCCCAACGCGTATATAGCACACAATATACGGTACATTCAACTACCTACAAGCACAACCATCCTTTCCACAACATCAATAACAGCAGCAACAATGTCCGACGCCAAACTCGTCAACACAGAAGCCTACGACCACCTCGCCTCCTGGTACCTCTCCTGGGTCAGCGCGCAAACCTCCTCTCCACGAGAGAGATACGCCGCCAAAGTCCTCGAGAAATATAACAACAACACCAACAACAACGACGACGACGACAAAAACACATCACAACAAAACCAACAACCCCCCTACATCCTCGAACTAGGCTGCGGCCCCGGCATCCCCACAACCCACCAACTCCTCTCCAGCGGCGCCCGCGTCCTCGCAAACGACATCTCACCCGCCCAAATCGCCACAGCCAAACCCCTCATCCACCAGCACTTCCCCAACAATCCAAACGTAACATTCCTCGCCTCCGACATGACCTCCCTCACCCTCCCGCCCCTCACTCTCGACGGCGTCGTCTGCTTCTTCACCCTCTTCCACCTCCCCCGCGCCGAACAACCACCCATGCTCTCCAAGATTTTTGGATGGTTGAAAGTCGGCGGGTTATTGGTTTGCAATTTCGCGACGTTTGACGAAGAAGAGATTTATGGGGAGATGATGGGGCATGGGATTTTCTGGAGCGGGTTTGGGGTTGGGGGCAATAGGGCTATGGTTTTGGGGGCGGGGTTTGAGGTTGAGATGGAAGAGGTGTTGGAGAGTGAGGTGGATGGGGGGAATGAGTTTTGGTGGGTGGCGGCGAGGAAGACGAGGGGTTGATCTTTGATATTGATGGTGATGGATATGGGGGGAATTTGATGATGATGATTTGATGACAGTTTGTGTGTGGGAATCGAAAACAACTTTGTTTGTGATCACGAGTCGGCGCGATCTATAGTTCTATAAGAGGACGCTCTTTTTGGAAAATGTAGAATACTCGCTCAACGCCAGTAGCCTGTGACCCGCTTTTCTCCAGCAGCCAAGGCCTTGGTATCTAGGTATAAGCCAGGAGGCGAGATCGGGAAGAAGTCCTACTTCCTTCGACCTTCGTTCTTGCCAGCCCTCAATTCCTTTTCACGCGCCAGCTGCTCTTCGCTCAGACATCCGATGCGGTTGAGGATATCCTTGTGCTCGCCCAGGTGCAATCCGGAGGAGATTCCACCTTTGCCCTTGCGCTTGCTGCCGGTCTTGGACGAGCTGGACGAAGTGAACTTCAGATCTTCCGAGCTGGCGGTCACTTCGATGAACTTGCGTTCAGCGCCCGCGGTAGCCTGCGAATCCGCGCGGAGCTTGTAGGGAACGCCGACCTCGTGTTGAGTCGACGACACCTGGACCTCATCATCGAAATCGATGTCTTCTTCTTCTCCCTCTTCCTCGCCTTCGTCGTCAGAACGCGAATCGTCCGCGGGGTGTCCCTGCAAGACCTTCGCAACCACGCGAATGATCATGACAAACCACGCAATTGTGATGACTTGCAATCCTCCAAGCAATCCGAGGAACAGGTTTCTGATCTCAGGGTTGAAAGCGACCGTCTTCGCGGTCGGGTTCAGTAGCGGTTGAAGCAGGTTATCCAGCATTCCGTGGCCACCGTCAGTGCTCAGGCGAGCAGAGTCCGACGTGCTGTAAGTACCGTACGGCATGGTAACAGTAGCGACGTGCGCGTAGATGCTCCAGCAAATGGACAAGTATCCGACGTGTCGTGCTGCGAACCAGGTGATAACGAAGAGCGCGAAAGCTGCGTCGCAGGCTTGCTGGCATCCGACGTATTTGAGCATCTTGGCGAGCTATCAAGGCGAGTCAGCGATGTTCAAGATCTCTTTACTGGGTGAAATATACCGGGAAAATGAGATCCACGACGTCCATGAGCACCAAAACTGCGTTGCCAGCGCGCATCTGTCTGTATCCATAAGAGAACACGAGCAATGCCACAGTGACAATGTGGTGTGTGAACATCTGCCAGTGATCCTTTCGGCGCTCTTCAATGTTGATAACGAAGATTTGCTGTACCCAGAAGGCGGTTTGTGAAAGGTAGTAAAGCTTTAGCGATGGTCCAAGAAGCAGACGCGGGTAATCGCGCCAGAGGGAGATCAATAGATCGTTGGCTTGACCGAGAAAAGTAGTCGCTTTCGATTCTGGAGTGTCTTGGATGAAGACCATGAGGCCCCAGCTCCAGTAGACGATGTAGTAGAGCAAGAGGTATGCTTGTTCTGCGAACCTGTTCCTTCGTTAGCGCTGAAACGTCTCAGACGGATGATGTTGAAGATCCAACATACCTCACTCTCGTCTTCTTCTGCTTAATTCCCAGCATGCCAGCTGCTGGCAGCAGCACATAATCCAAGCAAGCCGCCCTCATGGCTGTGAACAGCACCACGTATCCCGCTACGATGTAAATGTCGCGTGGCCCAATCAAAAACTCGCCGGGAGTGCCTGTCTGGTACTGCAGCGTGAAGAAGGCGCCTACGCGCTCCCTCAGAGTCGGGAAAAGCAAATATGTCAGGAAACCCAGGAGGATCAGATTGAGGGAGATGCCCAGCTGGTGTTCCACCATGGCCTTGCAAAGCATACCGCCAATGCTCTCCTTCTCGGGTGTCTGTCTTTTTGGTTTGCGCGCAACAAATTCCGCGGGACTCGCGCAGAGGGCTATATCCTCAACCCCTCCATTTGCTCTCGAGACCCTCGACTTCTTGCTCAACGCAGGTTGTCTTGCGGGGTTGTATGTGATTTCTTTCTCGGGCACGGAGCCATTGGCGCTGTTGACATGGCCATTGGGAAGCGCATGCTTCGTGGGAACGTCTTGCAAGCCGCAGCCTGCTTGTGCTTGTTCCATGGTGGATGTGTGAATGGACGGTCGGGGCGACTCGAGTCGTCGAGTCGTAGTCCTCGTGAGGGCAAGTGAAGCGCGACAGCGCGACAATGTTGTGTTCCTGATCAGTGCCAGTACTCAGGAGGGAGATCGGGAGTGACCTAGTCTCCAAACAGACACAGGCCGAAGATGTTCACCGCCGAAGATGTTGCGCCGATGCTCGAGCACGTCAGGTCAACGTTTCTGATTGGCCAAGCGAGTGATTGTGCTCGTGACGAGAGAGGGTGCGTGTGAAGGATCACTTCACAGGGCGAGGACAGCAGACAATGACTGCGTGAGGAAGCGAGCGAGGGGTGCTTTAGTCGGTTGTCGTGGTCAATACCATTTTCCCCAATCGAGGCCACTTGGCGGGCAGTCTAGCGAGACCCAAGGGGACCCTTGTTTCAACCACCCCGGTTAAGTGCTGCGTCTACAGTGTCTAGAGCGCCGACCAAGCGTCTTATGTTGAACTGCTATCATTGGCTATTCATGCCAACATGCTCCACTCGCCTCCGTTCCTGCCTCAGCAAAGTAATGCGCACCGATACGATCGCCGTTGCCGCGCTAGACGTTTGATAGGTGGGCTCGCTCATGTTGTTTCCCTCGCCTTCACGTTTCACAAGCACTTCTTTTCGCGAGCCTCCCATGTCCATATCAGGCACATCTCACTCTCGCTAAATGCTTGTCATTTCTGTGAAGATCATATGACGAAGAGCATGCGCTGAAGACTCCGTCGTTATCGACAAGCACACAAAAACCATGACACAGGCCGATAGCCTTTCTTCTCTCTGCCACGCCGATTCCTCCTAGATACCAGATATCAGCTTTCCATCGTGCGATTGTGAAAACTGCATGTTTCAAAATTCGTCCCAGGTCAGTAAGTGCGGCGCAGAGTATTCATGTTATGGCACGGCTCAAACAGCCAAAGCGTTGTTCTTCTTGCGTACTGCCCCCATGCACCGCTACAGACTGTGGATTCTCTCAATGAGCCAGCCACTGCAAACGATTGGAAAATGATATTCTTGCATGTTCCTATTCGAAAGCACGAGCTGCTGTACTGCTGTCCCTCTCGCCAGACATCCATTTCGAAATCAGGCACACTTCACTCTCGCTAAGTGCTTGTCGTTTCTTGAAGATCATGTGACAAATATGTAATGCGGCCTACGCGTCACAAGACTGGCTCTCTGACTCTCTGCTTCCAGGCTGTGTACATTGATGTCTCGTTCATGTGAGCTGGGAATAGCATAGAAGTACTCATTGATGAGACATCCAAGAAGACATCAGTCACTCACTCTACCGTAGCCCAGTGCCATCGGCGACACTGCGCAAGCTCGACAACTGGTCTGATCGAGGGCGTGTCTTCCAAAGGTAAGTTCCCAGTCGCGCTCGATAATTCCTCGCCCATAAACATACACACCATCAGTCTTGCCCCACGTTCAACACAGGCGCAGCTTTTGCTTGATAAACCACGCGAGCAGACGGCCGTCGTCTGCCAACACGTTGTTTGAGTGCACATCCATTTCAATGGTCCCGTCTCTGCGTGGAACCTATCAGCCGGTTTGTGGCAGCCTGTCATTCCACCTCCCTCCTGCAACTATCCGCGTTCTGTGACCTCGGGTTTAACTTCCCATCTGCGACTATCCTGTGGCTTGCCTCGCTCTCCGGCAAGATACTCCTTTTCGACGGTTGGCGACTACGCACATCTCTGGTCATCTATCCACACTCGGTCACCTTCGATTCAGTCCACTGCTCTGCTCTGCCACCGACTTGCCAAATCTCGACCACACCATGGACGAGGCGCGCCAGCGAAGGTCGCCTTCTGACGCCCCTTCAATCCCTCTCGAGGTTCTATCCGGCCTGGGGATTGACATAAGCTCTGCCAACATGTTGTCCCAGGAGATGGACGACCACACTACATCACACCGCAAGACGACGCCGGACTCCGCACAACACATCGTTTCTCCACCTTCGACCGGCGGACTCTCTGGCTCTACACAGGCCGGACAGTCGCCAGCAAACTTCTTCAGTCCCGACGCCAACAAGCCCTTGTCGAGACACTCGACCTCTTACTCAGCCTCCTTGGCCCAACAATCATCACCAGAAGACCCGGAAGCCAGCCTTCTGCGCAAGCATCACTGCGCATCACTCTACTCTGCGTACGGGGACTTTGCCGCTCACCACAAGTGTGAAAGCGTGAAAGGTGTGAAAGGAAGCCGCCGGAACTGGCTTTCGATCATAACTATCCTCTTGGCATTATACTCCACGATTCTCTCTGGCATCTTCGTCGTCATTGCCCTGAACAGACCCAGATGGCCGTCGATAGGAACACATGGGAGACTCAATCCATCCTCGGCCGCTTTAATCACCACCATACTCGCCAAGACCATCGAGATGTCATTCGTCACGGTCATCATCGCAATGATCGGGCAAGATCTGTCCAGGAGAGCTTCGAGCAGGCATCGGTCCGGCATTACTCTGGCCGAGCTCAACATGAGGAGCTGGATCATGCAGCCTGGAACAATGATAGCACACTGGGACAGTTTCCGTTACGCAGGCTTCAGCTTTCTCGGCCTGGTCTCCGTCCTAGCTGCCGTCTTTGCGATGCTGTACACCCCTGCATGTTCTGCTCTGGTGCAGCCACAGCTCAGATCATCATCGTGGGAGCAGCGTAACATGTCGGGATTGGTCCAGACAAGTTTCGCCAACAAGAACCATATCCAGAAGGAGTGTTTCACCCCACTCCCTGAAGGCGAGGACGAAATCGAGCGCTGGTCTACTTGCGTGTCGATCGAGCATGCTGCTATGGCATACAAAAACTATTTCAACTATCTTGGAATGTGGTCTGGAAAGGAACATGGCTCCGAATTTTCTGACAGACCAAACGGCACTGCCTGGTTCAACAACGACACGACTGTCATCGCGCCCTGGGTGGGCGTCGAGCACGATGCGGCGTTCCTTTACCCAGATACAGGCATCGTTGTCAACAATGTGAGCCTCGCCTTCCCACACACTGGTGTGGCCACAGCCGCCAGAGATGCGAATAATAGCATCGCCCAGCCGGAAGACTTGGATGGGGTTGGCAGATACACTATCAACGCGTCGGTTGCATCTCCTCTCCTTCACTCACTCTGCGCTACTGTTTCTGAGAAGCATCTCGCTCCCCTCATTTTCGAAAAATGGGATCTGTCCAACGAGACGCTCAACCACACTACCTGGCCGGCTCAGATTAGATTCTCTGACAAACACCCGTCTCCCTACCTTGGTGGCACAGCTCTTGACGACATATTCGAATGGGGTGAGAAGTACGGGAATTACTCATGGCCACCCGTCTTCATGAGACTTCCTCAGGACTTCAACACCATGGTCAACGGGACAGGCAGCAGTGGCCAGTTGTACGGCCGCAGTTCAGTCTACATCCTCGGCAAGGGCAACAGCACGGTTTCTCCTGGAGAAGATCCAGCCACCCGTCTTGATTACTTCCTGTGTCAATTGCAAGTCAGCCAGACACCTTACTGCTACACCAGTTACCGAGCCAGTGGCCAAGGAGCCGTACTGGAAGCAGCTTGCGACAACTCTCCTCCCTCAGGCCACACCTTGCGATACATCGAGGGTGAGAAAGATGCACCAAGCAGCCGCGTATTCGCAGACAGAGACTGGCCAATGGTCGCCAGCGAAATGGCCCTCGCCCTCTCCCTCAATGACGGCTCCTTCGAAGGCAAGAGCTCCAACGCCAGGCTCCTCTCCCAACTCCTCCTCCGCCAACCCACCCTCGACCCAAAGCGACCCTCTCTCGCCGAAGCCCTCGCCGTCCTCTCCGGCTGCACGCTCCTGCAATCAACCCTAGACGCGCCTTTCATCCACTACTGGAAATACGGCGCCCAGAACGAACTCCCTCCCCCGGGCGTCGTCGAGTATTTCAACGCCTCCATCAGCGCGCAGAACTACGCTTCGGGCGGGACGTCAAAGTACCAGAACGTCTTCCACTTCGTGCTCTTCGGCGTCTTCGCGCTCAACCTCCTGGCCCTGGTGTACTTTGCCACGCACAAGACGTGGTACGTCGACCTCTCCGAGCCGCCGAATCTGTTCTCGCTGGCTGTCAATTCACCGCCCAGTGAGGCGTTCTCGGGGTGCTGTGGCACTGGGCCCACGGGGAAAGACTACGGTGTTTCTTGGACGCTGGGCCAGGATCAGGGACATGTGTTCATGCAGAGCGGACCTAGGCGTGAGGCGGAGGAAGGTCCCACAGAGAGCTCCTCGCTGACGAGGCGCAAGGTGTGGAAGACCGTGTCGGACAGCCCTTTGACCAGGGGTATTGGGACGGTGAGGAGCTGGGGTAAGAAGAACTGACGATGCTCTAATGGTTGCGTGTACATGCCTCCTATTGATGCACGTGGGAAAAGAAAAAAAGCATGTATCTATCATCACTGCTGCTGCTGCAGCAGCAGCAGCGTGTTCTCAATTCCTTCAACTTCTCTGCCATGCTTCTTTTGTAAACAACCACCAGGAAACTGGTATTTCTAGCCAGCGCGGTGGAAAGACTGTTGTTTTCTTCTTATAGTAAATAACACAGAGATAGCGGAAACCAACGGCCAACATTCCACATTCCCAAAATGCCAAACAACAAAAAAAAATCCAAAAATCCAAAAGTCCACTGGCCGATTCAAACGCTCAGGATCTGCGCAATTGTCAAGCTCAGGCTCGAGACAAATGGAAGAAGAAAAAAAAGGCAATATTGTCCCAAAAAGCCACCCCACAAGTAAGCGATGATTGATGAATACATGGAACGAAGTAAGCACATTAACCAGGTACTCGTACTTATTAGCTATCTCCTTGAGATCCGACAGATTCACAGTTGAACCACAAGGCTCAAGTCTTCTTCAAAACAATTCGTGGAGTGAGGTTTCGTTGGAGAGGTTCTATAGCCCCCTTTTGAATGGTAGATTGTCAAGTCTCTC
>Ga0265797_10006591_pt1 | contig 16292 bp, 9 predicted proteins | sample P2T30metagenome_FD_192433 | JGI IMG/M metagenome (GOLD analysis project Ga0265797, IMG submission 192433) | Plant litter microbial communities from East Loma Ridge, Irvine, California - P2 T30 | ecosystem: Environmental > Terrestrial > Plant litter > Unclassified | place: USA: California... | reverse complement strand
AACCCCAACCCCATCCACATCCACATCCACATCCACATCCACATCCACATCCACATCCACACCTCCCATCTTCCATTTCACTCAACACTTCACCACTTCCCCTTCCCTCTCCCCACTCTCAATCAACCCTAACCCTACCACTACACTCTTCTCATCCCCTCCCACATCCCTCCTCCCTACCATTCAATCCTTCATATCCACTCTCCCCCTCCCTTTCACCCCTCCCACCCTCACTCTCCCCAACCTCTACACACCCTAACCCTCTCCACAAACCCAACCCATCCAACCTCACCTTCACCCTTACCATCCCTCCACTCCTTCTTTCACAACACTACCTTCCACCAATCCATACCTCTCCTACCCATCCTTTTCTTCTCACATCTTCTATACACTCTCCTTCCACATCCATTAAACCCATCACACTCTCTCATTTATTCCCCCTATTCTCTTTACATCCTCACCCTCACCCTCACCCCAAACTAAACCAAAAACTCACCCTCTACTTCTTCCTTATAAATCCATTCTCATCCTCTTCCTAATCACCATCTTACCACCTTACCCACTTCCCCCAAATCTCTACACACCCTTACCCTCACACTCTATCTCTTACCCATCCCTTCTCCCCTTCTCTCTACACCCTTACTCTCACACTCTATCCCTTTCTCATCCTACTCTTCACTCTTCATCTAATCCCTCACCCTCCCTTTCTACTTCACCCTACCACTCATCCTACTCTTCACTCTTCATCTAATCCCTCACCCTCCCTTTCTACTTCACCCTACCACTCATCCCCTCTCTTTCTTTTTCTTTTCCCCTATCTTTATCACAACTCATTTTACACTTCTATCCCCCACCTCCCATTTCACTCCACAATCTCTTCCTATTTCACCTTCTAACCTCATCATCCTTAACCTTTCCAAACCCTCTCTCTCACATTCCCTAATCTCTTTCCATCCTAACCAATCTTCCCTCTCTAATTTCTTCCCTCTCTAATTTCTTCCTCCCCATTCATTCACTTTTCAATTTTCTCCCTAAACCCTCCCTTCCCCTCCTCTACCCCCTTCCCTCTCTCATACACAAAAACACCACATACTTCAACCAACCCTCTCCCACATCACAACATACACCTTAACTCTCCACCCTCTTCCTATCCATTTCATTCTTCTTCCCTCCCCCACCCCTAATCCTAATATTTACCTCCCATCTCTTCTCTCTCCCTCTATTTCACCACTTCTCACCTCAACTACCACTATCATCCTTCTCTCTCCCAAACCCTACATCACCCAACCTCTACATACCCTAACCAACCCTATTCATTAACATCCTTCATCCTCTTTCTCCTACTAACCCTCTCCCAAACCCTCTATCCTACCCTTCTTCTCCACTTATATCAACCTCTTCCAAACACTCAATCCCAACCTTCATTCACCCCCTCTCTTTTCCCCCTTCAACCCTACCTTCCCAACCTCTTCTCTTCTAATCCTTCTCCCCTCACTCAACCCTCACTTAACCCTCACTTCCCATTTCACTTCCCATTTCACTTCCCATTTCACTCTCTTCCCCCTCCTAAATATTATCACACCATATAAATCTCACACTCCCAGATTCATTCCCCTTCCCTCTACCACAATATCTATATTCATCCTTTTTTTTTTTCTAACTATCATCATCCACCCTTTCACCTCCATCAACTACATACTATCATTCACTTTTTCTTTTCTTTTTCTTCTTTCCCCCCCAAATACCATAATCTACCTACATCACCCACTTATCTCCAATCCCTCTACTTCTTTTAATTCAATTCTCATACCATCCTACTCATAATTTTTCCCGTTCCTGTTCCTCTTCCTGTTCCTGTTCCTATTCCTGTTCCTATCTATGTCTATACTTCTTCCTTATTCTTCTACGTCCGTCCCCTCTTAGTCCTATTATCTCCTGATCCAAACGATCCTATACTGCCCTCAGCCTTACCGTACTATACGCCTGTTGCACTAATACATCGCAGCCCGCGATTTCTTCCGTCTTTCCTACTCTACCTACCTCTTCTCCTCTTGCTTCCCGCCTACGGCCTCATTACCCAACTTGCCGCCGCCCTCGTCTCTTCCTCCTAATCTACGCGTTAATGATCCGCCCTCTCTTGAATTCACTATTATCCTACCATCCCCTCTACCTGTCTTCCCCTACTAACGTACCCCACTCTATCTTCCGATCTCTTACTTAGTAAACTCTCTACCTTTCCGTAAACCTAAATTTCGCCCTACCGTTAAGTTGACGTTAACTCACGCTAATGCTGATCATATCACTCGCATCCTACCGTTTCCTTCAGACTTCTTTAGCGTGAACCGTCTTTTCCGGATTCCCACCACTCTCTTTCGTCCGTACCCGCTATCCACTACCGCTTGTACCCGCCGCCTTCTCACTGTCACAAACGCTGCTGTTTTTCCGACCTCTTACTTTCGCGCTACTCGACCCTTTCCGAACTTTACTTGCCTGCAGATTGACTACTTCCTTTGATCTACTGCTTTCCACCTACATACCTTGTTGCCTATCTCTGTTTGCTACCACCCTCCACTGAAGTTTTCCCTTCTCCCCTAACCTAAGCGGTCTTCTATTTTCTTTCCCTTCTCTCACCCTGCGACTCTCTCTTCTCGTGACACCTAAACGGTTAGATGAGCTCACTCTCAAATTAACAACTCTCTTCTCTCGGGCCACCTGAACGGTTAGATAACCCCACTCCTTCCTTAATCCCTTTCTGTTCCTCCCGAACTTCTACTAACCCCGAACCTATCGTGTCCACCCTCAAAATCCCCCGACCTCCATCCTGCCTGACCAAATCGCTTGACCTATCTATCACCTAACCTAAGCGGTCTCACTTTTCCTCTCCCTAACCAAATCGGTCCCCTTCGACCTAAGCCCAAGTGCTCACCTCGCGGCACCGATAACGCCTTCCGGTCGTGAAGACACCATGCTCCCCTAACCTACCGCCTCCGATCCTTGAACCCTAAATTCTTCACACCCTAACCCTATCGTCCGCATTCTTCTCCTTCATCCCCTTCATTGACTTCGTCTGACCGAGAAGCTCGCTTGACATCTTCTTCGCCCCTAACCCTTTCGAAAAGAACCACGGCGATTTCTTCTTTTAACTAGTGCCATCTCTTCATACCATACCGAATTCGGCTTGTTCCCTCTTATCTCTCTCCGCGGGACCTAAATCCGAGCACTCTCCTACTGCTACCTATAAACTACAAGCCTGCCTGCTTCCTCCATGTTTTGCCGTCCCTGTCTCTCCGATCGCCTGTGTCTATTCTGTATATCTCTGCCTACTATCATACCCTCGTATCCTTGTAGCTCCTCACCCGCGTACCCTCCTAGCCTCCTAGCCGTAACGGCCTCCTTGCATCAACCCTGCAAGTCGGTAAGCCCTGCGCTACTTGTATACGACCTAACACCTCTCGCGCGTTTCAACTACAGTACCCGCCCGCCGCTTCCTTACACCAGCCCGCCCTATCCTCCTTCTGCCCCTGAGCCCCGCCTGCCTCGTCTCTATCCTACGCCTCTCTGTTAGCTCAATCTCAGAGCGCACTAACGGGGGGCATCCGTCCCTCGCGTCCTGTCATTCACGTCCCGCGTCTTCACACATGTACCTCACCTGCGAACTGTCGTTCCTGATGCACCTTTCTTACCCCCCTTCCTCCTCGCCTGACTCGTGCCTGTCGGCTAGCCGCCACGCTAACGGCTGTCTGCGTAAAACAACCATGCCTCCATGTCTCTATACCCTACCATCATAGCGAGTCCCGTCATTTCGCTCTCACTTGCTAACGTACACGTCTTTACTAGCGCCTGTCCGCATCTTCGGCGGAGCTTGTACCGCAATCCAGCCTTTGTATTCGTCCTGCACTGTCTAGTCGACCCTTCTTCTACACCTCCGGCGGATGTGACACTATGCGATCCCCACTGACTATGCTCGGACGCCTATTGCTTTTCATACATGCGTTTTGCCAAGCTTTCTGCTTCGCCGTTCCATCCACCTATCTTCAATTCCTTCTAACCCGGGTTCTGCTAAAGCGAACCGCTTCGTTGTTCGTCCATACCTCTTTCCTACACTGAGCGGCCTCTCATTTCCTTCCCCAACCTAAGCGGTCTCCTACCTCTTTCCTGACCCAAGCGGTCTCCCATTCACGTTCCCAGCCTACTCTTCCCTACGTTATTCGACTCCTCTCTATCTCGCTCGTCGCTCGCTCCGATAACAGCTCTCCCGCTGTGCCTAGTAGCTTCGCTATCTTTAGTCCCGCTTCTATCCTCTCTGTTTACCAATTTCTATAAACCTAAATTCCGCCCTGCCATTGAGTTGACGTTAACATACGCTAATGCTTGTCACATCACTCGTACCCCGCTGCTCCTTTCACACTTCTTTAGCGTAAACTGTCTTTTCCGGATTGCCGCCATCCTCACTCGTTAGTACTCGCTACACACTACCGCTTGTACCCGCCATGCTCTCACTGTCACACATGCTACCCTTTTTCCGACCCTTTACTTTCGCGCTACTCGACCCTTTCCGAACCTTACTTGTCTATAAGTTGACTACTTTCCTCGACCTACTGCTTTCTACCTACACGCCTTACTACCCCATCTCTGCTTGCTACACTTGCCTACCGAAACCTCTCTTTCTTTCTTTCTTTCTTTCTTAACCCGAGCGGCCTCACATACTTTGCATGACCTAAGCAGTCTTCTTTAATTCTCCTACCCCAGCCCCGCCTTTTCCCTTACCCTGCTCAGATCCATCTCACCTTATCGACACAGTCAGCGCCGCCTAGTGTTCCACTGTAACCCTAAGCCTTTCACTTTGATGTTCTGTCCGTCCTTTTTACTTCGCCCTCCAACCGGTGTTCTGTCGAGCATTCTGCTTCGCTATTCCATCCGCATACTACTTCTCTCCTTCATTTCTACTGTACTTGCCTCGCAGTGCGGCTGACACCTTCGGGTCACGGCATTACCGTTCTTCCCTACCTGCCGCCCTGTTTTCATCGTTTCTCGTGCTATGTCCCTACACTCTTCTCTCGGGCCTCCTGAACGGGTAGACAGCCTAACCCCTACCCTGCTCCTCTCTACTCTATTCCTGCTTTCTTCCCACTCTCTCTGCTCCTCCGGAACTTCCCTAACCCTAACCCTACCCTCTATCGCTCTCATGTTGCTTGCGGGTGATGCGACGAGTGAAACCTATGCTTCATAAGATGAAGTATAGAGCTTGATGTTCTCTTTCATTCGGCGAAATAAAAGATCCACGTTTCAGCGAGAGACGGTCGAGCAGTAACTTTTCCAAAGTGATCGACCTATGTAGCTATCCTAGCATTACCTGCTCCTAGTTCTAGTACGATAAGAAACACACCCTCCGTCTATATCGCCCACCGAGCTACGAACCCGTCTATCCCGTTTTGCCGTACTCCATCATAAGACCCCTTCTTCGACAGCAGCCCTTCTAAAGCAGCTCTGCCGTCCTCGTCCTCCTCAATCGACTTTTTGAATGCTTCCTGCTCTTCGACCCACTCCCGGATCTCTCTCTTTCCTGCAAACAGTAGTGCACCGAAAGCTAAACGGATCGTATCACCCCCGGAGCAGCCTCCTTGCCTCCCTTCTGCTGTACAGCGACAGCCTTCCCCTCTAGCCCAACAGCGGAAGCCTTGTCTTCTGCACGGGGCTCGTATTTTACTAAGAAACTCGATTCCCTCTCCTACTGCCTCCGTTGCCTCGACGTCTATCCTGCAAGTCTCCCACGCATGCTGTATGCGAGTACGGCGGCCCTGCGCCCGGCATACGATGCAGCCGTTCTGCCAAAGTCGTATTGCCCTAGTTATAGCTTCGTCTGCCGCCTGAGCTGCGGTCCTACGCCCTTCGCTTCTGCTGTTCTTGACGGTTGTCGTTTCGACCGTTCGCCGTCCTAGCCTTCTTCTCTTCTCGTGCCGTGCCGGGGCTTCTTCCTCTCCTACGGCTTCCGTGCCCGGTTCGTCTGCCTCGGCCTCTAGCACTAGATCGATCGTGTGTTCGAGTTGTACGTCTTCTGCTCCTGCCTCTATCCGAGCCCGTACTCTCCATACGATAAAGTCGATGATGACTGCGCTTGCGTTGCTCATCGACTCCCCCCAGACTCGCCGTCCGTGCCTCGAGCCTAGCCACTTTGCATACTCCTTTGCATTCCCGGTCTCACCGTCGAAGCCTGCGTTCTTTACGATTGCGACGCCCTGTCTCGTCGACGGCATGCCTCTGAGAATCGCCGCCGCAGTATTCGGCCACTGACACTTGCCTCGTTCGCCGACTCCCGTGCCACAAAGCTTCTGACTAAAGCCGCATTTGAAGCAGCTGTGAGTGCTCTCTTCGAACCTGATCAGCCCGCGGAATCTCTCGTCGAGACTCTTCCTCTTTCCTCCTTCCGCCTTCTTACAGTCCTCGGGACTGTGCGACCAATCGATGCCTACCTCCTCCGTCGAATCAACGAAGCAGAAGACGCAGCCGCCTACCACCTCGTCAAGCGTCTCTTCGACCGTCTGACGCTCCGTTGCTCTCTTCGTGTGAACCCTCTCGATCGCCGTCGTTCCCTCGCCGCACCTGTCGCATTTTGCTATGCTTGCCTCGTCGGCACACTCGGTCACTTTGTTATCGAGATACAAGCCCATCACCCGCCTCCTACAACCCTTTGTCGTGACGAACTCGCATATGATGCTTTCGTCGACGTCTGCTTTGCCGGAAGCGAGCTGTCTCTCGGCCTTTCCTTCTTCGACGAGTACGACGGAATCCACGTCCTCGCCCGTGCGTCCCGCTCGCCCCGACTCTTGTGCGAAGTCGATCATACCGTACGGTATATCAACGTGAAGAGTGAAGACGACACCCGGGAAGTCCACGCCTGTCCCTAGAGCCGACGTTGCGACGATCAATCCGCCTCGCTCCAACCAACCCTTTAGTCTCTCCTCGTTGTCTACGGCCCCGGCGTGATAGTAAGCACACTTTAGCTCTCTCGCTAGTAGCTCGCACTGATCCCTGCTTCGGCTATACACTACACCCTTCTGCAGACCGAGATGCCTCTTCGTCCGCTCGCATAGCTCGAGTGCTTGCTCTGCTAGCTTTCCCGGCTTGCACGTCTGTACGATATACCTCGTTTTGATCCGGGTCGTTACTGCTCTGATGTACCTCGCCATCTGTGCTGCCATGCTCATCTCTAGCTCGAACTCTAAGAGTGCCGGTAGTGTTGCAGTGAGCAGAATCGTCGGCACCTTCAGTCCGCGTACCGCTCGAACTTCCGCGAGTTTCGGGCGCCAGTCGCTTGCGGTGAATGTGAGATGACTCTCGTCGACGAAGACTCTTCTGAGAACGCCTTTGACGCTCAATAGCTGTGCGTAGCTGAGAAACTGACTTCCCGCTACGAAGTCTGCACTGACGAAAACTAGCGCGGCGGGATTCTGCTCTCCGGGTCTGTACTCGATGCAGTCGATTCTTGCCTCCTTTGCCGTCTTTAAGAGATTGTCCAACAGTGCACGGTACGGGACGACGACAATCGTTACGCCCGGATCGTTTAGACAAGCCGGTGCCATGAATAGTAAGCTCTTCCCTCCGCCCGTCGGTAAAACCACTACTAGCGGAGTCGTCTGATTTCCCGACACGATTGTGTGTAGTGCCTCTTTCTGCTCTTCTGACCGGAATGTGACACTGTCGCGGCGTAGTGCCTTTTGCATCGCTCTATTCAACTCGTCCTCGCTAATCACACGGCCGCTGCTCCCGTAATTGATTGCCGACGATGCCGTTGATCTGTTAAACAGCGGTGAATCCTCGAGATAAGCCATCGTTCCCGGCGTTCTAGCATCCGATCTCATAGTCACCTGCGGAGTGTATTGCTGTTTGTCGTGCCGATTGATCCAGTGTTGAACCGGAGCGAACTGCATTGCCGACTGCGGCATGAATTGCGGTGTAAACTGCGGCATAAGTGACCCTCCCTGCTGTAGTACCGGCGTAGTCTGACCTACGGTTCCCCAACCTTGCGGCGGTTCGCTTTCCGGACGGAGTGACGGCGTGCTTGTCGTCTGTCGGTTGCCTTGACTGTACCGGCCCTGCTCGCTTCCACCTCCGTTCCCTCCGAAATACCAACTCCCGTTCGATCCGTCTTCTGCAGACCCCTGTCCTATGTCCTGTTCCCTTAGCATCCCGATTGCTGTACCCCACCCTCTCACGCCGTTGTTTGCTATCGTAGCGGCTGCCCTCCAGCCGGGGACCTGCGGTTGTGCGTAGACGCTGCTACTGTCGCTGCTCGACTGCATTCCACGCTTTTGCCCTCTGCTTCGGGAGCTCGCCAGCCCTAGAAACTCATGCCACTTCTGAGAGAGCGGCCTGAAAGTGTCGATCGACCGACTGCTTAGATGCTTAATGACATCCAGCGATACGCCGTAGCGTTTTGCCCCGACCTCGCCGCCTCTCCCGGCGGAAATCTCGAGCGGATCGTCTTCTTCCATTTCCGGCTCCTCGACTTCGGTAGTCTCTTCTACGTAGCCGCGTGAGAACTGCTCGCCTATCTTCTCTCGACCTAAGCCGATCGCCACGTGTCGGTACTCGAGTGTCGTCAGCCTCGTTCCCAATCTTTTACTCGACTCCCGGTCGATGATCTTCGTTAGACGGTCTGTCCCCCACGGGCCGTATTCGTTCGCCCATATGTGATCGGTCCGGCCGGAGCCCTTCACTTTCACCGTTAGATACTGCTGAAACGGTTGAACGTAAGCGAGATAGACCGCCGTCATCTGTCCTACTCTCCACGGCAGAAACCGCGGGATCACCTTCGGCTTGTCGAACTGCGATTGAGACTTGTGATAGCGGGTGATAAACACCATGTGTCCCTGTATCGCGAACACGTTCCTGTCTTGCTGAAAGCCGTTACGGAATCGTATCGTTGTGATCTCCGTCCCGCGGGCCGGCTGTCCACCCGTAACGTGAACGCAGAAGAGAAGCAGCTCTCTAAATAGATCGAGCTTCCGTAAGTACTTCTGTACCTCAACTCTCGACCATACTCCTTGTTTCCACATCTTCTTTCCTCCTATAGCAGATAGAGCACGCTTGATCATCCACTCCTGCTTGTTTTGAAGCCCGTTATTAGCGTTGTCGGCGAAAGAAACCCCTCGCCTCGTCCAAGTCACGTCGTCCTGTAGTTTATCGAGCGGGATCTCGAACCGCTCCTCCTGCGTTACTGTCCACATCAAGTCCTTCCAGAGTTTGCGTTCTGCCTCGTCAATAACGCCTCTGATCATAGCTCCGAAGCGGGCTACGGAGATCGGCCTGCCTTTGTACGACATCTCGGTTCTATCTATCGACCAAGATACCGATCCGGCGTTGCTGTGATTCATAGCGATGCTCTTTCCGTACGCGAGAATGCTGAGTGCCTTGCTCATTACGCTATACGTACCGTCGGCTAAAAAGTCGTCTCTCGTTTGCTTGAATCGCTCGTCGTCCTCGTCGTCTTGATCTTCTCTCTCCTCCGACGGCAGTATGATCTCTGCCGCGATCACCCGCATGCAGTAGACCATACCGGCCAGCATGTAAGAGAAGTCGTTTGCCTCCCGGAGCCGTCTCGTGTCCTCGTTAATCCCGAGAACAGCGAGAAAGTGTAAGATTACACTCTTAAACGTTTCTCCTCTCACGTGCTGAAAGATGAGCGACTCGTAGAACTCGAGTAGAGCCTGTTGTTGAGACTTCTTGTCCCAATCATCTTCGATGCTCTCACGGACCCGGCTCAGTAGCTCCTTCTGTCTTCCTTGCCACGGGTACAGCTTGCGAGCGTCCCGAAAGACGTCGATAGCGGGTTCGGCGACGGCCTCTCTATTGCTAACGCCATCGCTGTCGCTGTCGGTACCGCTACCGCTGTCGCCGTCAACTTCCGTACCACTCTCTCCGTTTCGGCTATTGTTCTGCTGTTGACTGCCTACCTCGACCTCCTCTGAACTTTCGCAGTTTTCGCAGCTCTGAAGCACTCTCAGACTGTAGCAGAGTAGCCGCGCCATGTAGACGGCGTACGTCTGCTGACTCTCCGTGTTCTGTAGCCTCGCTAGCGGGCGTTGATCGATCTCGGAGTGCTTTGCACTGCGTAGCCACCGCCGGGTTTCGTTATCGAGCGATGACAAACCTGCGACGCATCTCTCGAGTAGTGCGCTGTTCAGCTCGACCGCCTTTTTCAGCGTGTGTTCGTCGCGGTCCGGAAGTCGACTTGCTTCGCTTAAATGTCTCAGAGTGCAGCCTGCGATGTGTTCTGCCCAGCCTGTCTTCTTGAACCAAAGAGTGTGATCCGTCTTTGCAGTCTCGGCGTCTGCGACTTCCAGTTCTTCGTTTAGCTTCTTCTCTTGCTCCTTCCAGTCTGCGACGATAGCTTTGACATCGGCGCTATCTATCACCCCTTGAGTGTTTCCTTCTATAGCACTCGTTACTTGTAGAGCAGTGTCTGCGTCGTCTACTTGTCTGTTGATGTTCTCTGCCTCGTCATACAAGACAGCAAAGTATCTCTGTAGACCTGACGATTTGAAGAATGTCTGTACCCATATAGAGTGCCAGTTCTCTCGTTTTCCCGTAGAAGACTTCCACTTGTGCTGCTTGTTACAGTGTATTCGGATCCCATCGCGGTTCGCGCTTATGTGCTGACACTCCGCTTCTTCGCAGATGAACGCTCGCTGCGGCTTGCCCAGAGCAGAAAACGGCTGCTCTAACGGCGGCGGAAGCGGGACATGCTTTGCGTCGTGTAAAAGAAGAGACCTGTATTGCCTCACTACTTCGCCTCTCTCTCTTTTGCTGCCGATGTGATTCCTACTGAGATGATCGGCAAGATTGCGGATTGCGTAGCCGTGCACTGCGCAAATCAAGACTCCATACGCCTCATGATATTCCAAAAACCTGCTAGCGTTGTCTGTCGTAATCTTTAGTCCCGTCTTTAGCGGTTCCCGGTCGTCTGCGACGTTGTTTTGCATTTTTACGAAGCGGTTTTCAGCGAGCGCTCCTCTTGTGTATCTGTTCGGCTTGCGGCGTCGTCGCGCTTTCAGTGTCTAAGCGGGCGCAGACTGCACTTTCGCTTAGCTGTTCCACGAGCGTACCACACCACATATACGTCTCGTCAAGTGATCAAAATAGTATTGCTGTGCTTCTTGGACTCGTACAGTCTTTGCATGATTTTTTGCAGTCGTGAAGAAGACTACGTCGCGCGTTCAGTGAAGTCGAATCCTACTCGAGAATCCAACGCGAAAACACCCCCGCTTTACCCTTTGTAGCCAAGCCCTAACGCGCTAAAGCCAGAATCCTACGCGATTCGAGGCCTCATATTGGTTAGGAGTTTTCAGCAACGATCGTTGTAACTTCGTGTTCCTAGCATGTCGTATGACTCTCTCGTCTTCGTAAAGCGCCTGTGAAAGCTTCGTTTCAGGTCAAGGTCGACCGATTCCAAGAACAGCGTCGAGGGCCAATGGCTAGCGCCGGTTGCCATGATTGGCGGAAGTGAGTCAGTCTAGCAAGTGAGCCATGTGGGAAATAAAGCTTCCAGTGATACGCAGGATTGTCGAACAATCCACCAAGCAAACGGCAGTAAGCAAAGAAACATGGGCATTGACAAAGCAACCAGTATGCACAGCACGGCCAGTATGCAATGTACGCCTATCCGCTCACGCTTGGCCGGAGCGCACTCGAGAATTCACTTCCAGTAGGGTTGATAGACTTAGAAAATCGTATCAAGCATGATATGTTGAAAATGTCAACTATCTTGCTTACGTGCACCATGAGGTCTAGATGTGTTGGAGTGTTTTGTCATCACTAGTATGCACGCTGCCACCAGTCTGCAATATACGCATGCGACGAAGCACAGGGGTCCTTACCCACAGTTTTCGCGACAACCTGCAAAGGTCTCCACGCTTCGTGTCCATCGCGACTTGCTCGCGCAATCCATGCACGCGGCGTCGCAACCGTCCAACACTGCACCCCGCGCTTCGACTTCGTGTACGAACCCACGATTCCATGGCACGCATCAAAGTCTTACCACCATCAAGACCTTCCCCACAAGCAAGACCGAAAAGCCTGCCAACAACAGCCAAAGAATCATGGAGTGCTGCGATAGAACTCGCCGCGTCCAACGGCCAGGCGATGGTGAAGAAGCCGGGAGGTGAATTGGAAAACGTGAGATGGCCACAAGGTGTTAGCGCGAGCAGTGTAGGAGGAGCAGAAGCGAAACCGGCTATGACGGCGGTACGCAAAAGCGGACAACCCAGAGAAGTACTTCATGGCCACGCCGCGGTGCGCGCCCGAAAGCGAAACCCTGCCGACTGGGAGAGTTTTGCCTATCCAAAATTGGTCTTTACGGACGAAGGGACTACCCCTGACGTTCAGCGAACACTGGATCTTCAAACAGAGAAAGCGACAGCCCTTGGGATGACGTCCAAAGAGATAACGGACGCATTTTTCAGCCATAGGGTCAGCGAAGTCATTGGAGGGAGAGACGAGGCTCTTGAGATAGACATAAACATCAGCGATCGCTGGTTCAACCGCAATGTACAGGAGCTGATGCTCAGTCTGCGGAACCTTGGGTTCGATGCTGAATTCGAGAATGTGGACGAGTGTTTGAACAGCATCTTAGGCCGCATCTCCAGTATCACTGGCAGTGAGTCGGTTGAAGGAGTGTATGTGGTGATTGATTGCGGTCATTCTGGCATGGTATGCTTCAAGTCCGAGGATTGTCGTGCCCAATCTGACGCTTTAGACAGAATGTTGGCTTCGCCGAGGTCACGGCCGGACCGAAATACAAGGTTCACCGATAGAAGGATTACCCTGCTGGTGCTGGCGAGATCAACATGGCTGTAGAAGGTGCAGTGCGGAGTACAGTATCAACAGGACTAACGGCGCAATATCTGGTGAAGCTAACGTTTGGGAAGTCTCTGAGTGCATCGACGAGCACTTCACACTCGAGCCAGGATTTGCGACGCTGAGGGCTCTCAGAGGAAGAATGGGATAGAGTCATCGGACACGCCAAACTGGCGCTTCGTATCCTAGATCGGCGGCGGCCTGATTTTGCGCGACCAATACTCGAGCACGCTCGTGATTTGACAGATCGCTTGGGTGATCACGTTGGGCTTCATGTTTTACTGACTGGGCGTGGTTCGCGTAGCCCTCCTTCGCCGAAAGCCTTCAGAGACCTCATTAGTCAGGAATTCCCGATTGCGACAGTGCACGAAGACAAGCAAACAAACATGTACGTACCGCTTGGAAACGTACTTTAGCAATTACTGACATACATGGTAGTACATCCGTGCTTGCAGACCTGGCGTGCATTGCAGACAAACCCGAAATCCTTTTGGTGAAAGAGGTACCAGTCTCACTGTGGTTGAGAAGTGACCCAGACGAAAGCACAAATGGAGAAGATCATAATATTGTGGTCAGAATATACACTCAAGGTCAAGACAAGAATGACGCTGCCAGTGCGAGACAGAGTGTTAGCGTCGCACCCCATCCACTTCGAACTGCAGGCTACCGATGATGAGCCTCCCTCGCTTGACCTGTCAGTCTTCGGGACGCCAGCCGAAGTTTCTGATGACGACGTCATCGAAGGCTGGAACACCGAGAATTTTGCATACACAACGGCCGATAAAGTCACTGAGTACGGAAGGTTCGAGCAGCAGTTGCCACGATCAACCGTGAAGCCCGGTAAGCGGATTTGCCACGTTTATCTATACGTGGAGGTAGCTAGACTGTTGGTGGGGCTTTATGCAGTATTTGCACGTGATGGGTGAGTTGTTAAACCACTCCAGACGACATCCTTTGATGAAGCACTCAAGAAGGGGAAGCTCTCTACCAAATGGAAGAAGTACCAAAATGTCAGCTTGGGATTTGGTGCGACTCGAGCAAATCGCGAGACCAGCATCATTGTCCACGAATGCACTAGGACCTCCAGCTCCGAGCAGCCCTCAATTGGAAGCCGGTACGGCACAAGGATCCTTGGCAACGGATACCCAGCAACCAGAAGATACCAACTCACGGCATTCCTCAATTGTTAGAAGCCAGCAGGACGGAGCCACAGACAGTGACGCACCTCCTCCACACGCTGGCGCAACGCAACAGGGTCAAATTCAGAACGATCAAAGGAATCAGAAGAGGACGGCTTCGCTGTCTGAAAGTGATAAAACAAAGCGACGTAAGATGTCAACTCTGGCCGCTCTGAAACGAAAGAAGACTCCGCAAACAAGTCGATCGCGCAAGCGTGGGGTAGAGGATGACGAGCCCGAATCGGAGGCGTCCTGCAATAACCAGCATGAAAGCCTTACTTTGCAAACCGTCATGCGCCAACGCTGGTCAGTCACCCTGCACTGCAAACCAACAATTCCTGGCACGAGATGCCTTTTTCGCTTGCTCGGAGCTTCGTGCTGGGGGCTAGAGATGCCCTAAGCATTATTCTCGACATGATAGATCAACAAACGCCTCATCTTTGTTGTCTTTGGTTTGCTCAATTGGTGTCATACAACGCAGTTGCGACCGTGTATGTCTGGGCTTCCCAACGCACCTGTGGGCAGATCCCATTCATACGAAATGTCCAAGCAGAGAATCTCATCACCCAGTCAGAAGGAGTCCATATGTATCATAGAGGAAAGTCTCTCAACACCCTCTCAGCTTGGAGATACGTTCGTGTATTGTAAATACTTCTAACAAAAGCTCAAGCAATGCGCTGAGTGAGCTTTCTTGGAAATATTGTAGTCCGAATCTATAGAAAGAGAAGACACAAACACTGATGTCGAGCTGAATAGAAGGGTGGGGTTGTCGTGATTTCCAGGAGTCGATCGGGAACGAAGAAGAGCTACGTCGGTCATCGACATCTAGATCGCGCAGGCTGCTGCATGCCGCGCACGGCTCGGGAAGCAGAGAAATTGCCCACAATGCCAGGGCGCTTTCGAGGACGATGACTAGTGGCCATTCTGCAGCGATACGTGGGGCAAGTGCAACTTCCAACCCAGGTCACTGACGGGGATGTACCGATAGATAGCTCCGACTTTTGGTCAGCATTTTGAAGGCCTGATCAAAAGCTCTTCTACCGCAAGCAACGCGACTACTGTCATTCAATCCAAATTGCTGAACAGCATCTCCGCTTCAGCCATCGTGTGCGCTTGCAGCGAGCCACGGCATCACTAATCCTCGATCTATTGTGAAGACAGAAAGAGAAGGGCGAGCTGTCGAGTCACACGACGCGAGAGACATCGCCATACAATGTCCTGGACAAACGACGATTACGGGATGCTCCGCCGCGCTTCATCGTGCGAGCGAGCGTTAGTCACCGCGTAGTGGAGCGCGACGAGTTCGAGGGCTTTGCATGGCGCTAAACCCGCAAAGCGCGCAAGCAGTCTTGAAGTCACATACATCTATACCACGGCAGATACATTCCGACTACGAGCGGCAGCGTCGCGTATCAACGATTGTACAGACAGGTCAACGAGCGGCTTTAACCACCAGGGCGAGATCCAGTCCATCTGTGCCAGATTTGTCAGTGGAGACGGAAAACTCCGGCATGCGCTTCTCGCTATACCTGAGCTCCACCACGGACACGCTGGCGAGTTGCTCGCTCCTCTTATCATGCATACCCTCGAATCGTATGATCAGGCCACATTCGACAACTTCTAAGTGCAGATCGAATCAAAGCACTACGAGGACGGCGAACGTAAGAGTGGAGGCTGCTTCTAGATCGACATAACTCATCACATTGCACAGTATCAAAGGCGAATTCTAAAGCTTAACATTTCGAGCTTAGGACACCTATTACGAGCGGAACGAAAATGTCTGGAGGAAAAGCGTAAGAGTCACGTTTCGCGCTTGTATACTTTCAAAAGAGCCGAAGCTGGAACCAGGTACTTGGAATACCAAGTTGCTGTGTGGAGGTGATATCACGAAGCCTTGCATGGTGAAGGTCCACTGCCAGTAAGCAGTCCGAAACTTGTTACAAGATCACGCGCCAGGGGCGATCACGTCTTAATTGACGGCGTATGCATATTGTATAACAAGGCATTGAGCTTGGAGTCTCCTACGCACTTCTTATGGCTTCAACGCGATAGCAGTTGAAGAATGGTCGCCTTCTTCGCGCGTGCGAAGAAACACTCGTCGAGACACTGGCGAAGCTAATCCAAGACTGCTTGCAAGAACCTACCTCGCAATGCCTTATCGCCACCCTATGAAGGTGGACCTCGGAAAGCCGCAAAAGCCAGCATACAGTGTAGCAAAAGCGTATATAGCTCTGCTTAGCACGCTCGGAAAAGTGCTCA
>Ga0265797_10006590_pt1 | contig 16294 bp, 16 predicted proteins | sample P2T30metagenome_FD_192433 | JGI IMG/M metagenome (GOLD analysis project Ga0265797, IMG submission 192433) | Plant litter microbial communities from East Loma Ridge, Irvine, California - P2 T30 | ecosystem: Environmental > Terrestrial > Plant litter > Unclassified | place: USA: California... | reverse complement strand
TGATCCGCGACCTGAACCTGGACACCAGCAAGGTCAACCCGCTGGGCGGCGCGATCGCCCTGGGCCACCCGCTGGGCGCCACCGGTGCGATCCGCGCCGCGACCGTCGTGCACGCACTGCGCCGCAATAACCTGAAGTACGGCATGGTGACGATGTGCGTCGGCGCCGGCATGGGTGCCGCTGGTATCATCGAACGCGTGTAAAGCAAAGAGCCGCTTTCTCATGCCTGCACCCCAAGTGCAAGAGCCGGGGTCAGACCCGTCGGGTCTGACCCCAGGGTTTGCTTCTGGGTTGCGGTGTGCGTCGCTGGCTCTTTAGCAGCCACTAAGAGGGCGCCGGGATCTGATCCCGGCGCCCTTCATCATTCAAAACAAGGAGAAAGAGACAATGGACATCCTCGTCAGCAAAGAAGGCGGCATCCTCACGCTGGAATTCAACCGCCCCGAGCGCAAGAACGCAATCACCTCCGCGATGTACCAGCTTCTCGCCGACACGATCAACGCGGCCGAAACCGACAACGAAGTGCGCGCGATCCTCATCACCGGCAAGCCGGAGATCTTCACGGCCGGGAACGACCTGGACGACTTCATGAAGACGGCGCGTCCGACGTCGGCCGAGGAATTCGGCAACCGTCCCGTGTTCCAGTTCATGCGCGCGCTGTCCGGCACGACGAAGCCCGTGGTGGCGGCGATCGGCGGCATGGCGATCGGCATCGGTACCACCTTGCTGATGCACTGCGACCTGGTCTACGCCGGCGACAGCGCGAAGTTCTCCGTACCGTTCACGCAGCTGGGGCTGTGCCCGGAGTTCGGCTCGTCGATGCTGATGCCGCTGGCCGCCGGCCACGCGCGCGCTGCCGAGAAGCTGATGCTGGGCGAGCCGTTCACGGCGCAAGAAGCGTACGACATGGGCATCGTCTCGAAAGTGGTGCCGGCCGCGGACGTGCTGGAGTTTGCCCGTGCACAGGCGGCCAAGCTGGTGGCGCTGCCGGCCGCCTCGATCCGCACGACCAAGCGCCTGATGACGCAAGGCCGCAAGGAAGAGCTGAACGCGATCATCGCCACGGAAAGCCGCCTCTTTGGCGAGATGCTGCAGGGCCCGGAGGCGAAGGAAGCGTTTATGGCGTTCTTCGAGAAGCGCAAGCCGGATTTCACGAAGTTCGCCTGAGTTCCCGGCTTCCTGCTTCTCTTCCTCCGTATCTTACTTGCCGTCCATGAAGAAAATAGATCACCTGCCGCGCCACGCCGCGGCGGCAGTTTTTTGTTCGACCCTGGCGCTGCATGCTGGCGCCGCCAGCCCGCCGGTCCCCCAGGCGCTGACGAACGTCATTGCGGCACTGAGCGATTTCAAGGCCCTGCGCATGAAAAGCGCGCAATTCGAAACGCTCGTGACACCGTACTGCAAGAGGACGGAGCACGCAGTGGAGGAATACGGCGTCAGGGACGAATATAAGTGCCAGCCCGGTAGCGGCATTACGGCCATCACCTTCGACTCCCGCAACGAAAACACGCCCGGCAAGAACTACGTGATGTACGTTGCCGTCGACCTGAAGCTGGACCACTATGCCGGCGTACGCGAACAGCTGGCCGCCAAACTGGGGCGCACGACAAAGGCCGACAAGGATTTCGTCTATTGGACCTATCGCGGCGACAAGGCGCTGAACCGGCTCGGCAACCCGGCAATCATGCTGTCGCGCGAAGCAGCCGAGCGCACCGCATCGTTCACGCTGGCGCTCGAGCAGGGCCCTTGATCAGCCGATGGGGTCAGCCGATGGGGTCAGGTCCGACATTCGGACAAAAATGTCCGAATGTCGGACCTGACCCCGGTAGCAGCTGGCGGGATCAATGCCCGAAGTGTCCGTACAACCCCAGGCACAACTCCGTAAAAATCAGCAGCAGAATCGCCACCTCGAGCCGGTGCGAGCTGTGATAGCGCATCGTCTCGACCAGCGTTTCGGACGTGTGCGACAGCGTCGTCAGCTTGCGGTCCAGCGCTGCGGCGCGGTCGTGCAGTTCGTAGTCGCCTTCGAGGCGCGCGTACAGGCCTGACAGGCCGGGGTTGTCCCACAACAGGTCGGGGCGATCGAGCACGCCGGCGCGGCCGTTCAGCCGATTCTCGGCCAGCAGCATGTTCCCCACCGCTTTCAGCAGCTCGGCCGGTTTCGCGGAGAAGCGCCCATCCTCGGCCAGGTCGCGCGCCAGCGGTTCGGCCAGGTCGAAGTCGCGTGCGGCGCGCCGTTCCTGAAACGACAGCATCGTCGCCTTCGCCATCACTTCGGCAATCAGCTGCAGCCGCAGGCGGTCCGCGTTCTTGATCTTAATACAGGGGCCGGCCGGACCTTCCTCCTCGTCCGCATCCACCTGGATTGTTGCCAGTTCCTCCGCGCCGATATCGCCGGCGCCGGACGAGTGCTGCGCAACCGTCTCCAGCAGGCGCGCCTTTGCCTCCGGCGACGCATTGAACAGAACCACCGCGCCATAGCGGAAGATCGCCGCGACGCCGCCGTCGCCCAGCTTGAGCATCGTCGGCGACTTGGCGATGATCTCGAATCCCGCGATCGCCCGCACGTCGATGCGTTCGGCCGCCATGATGGCGCGCGCCGTGAATTCGGTCGGCCCGATGACGGGGCGCTGGAACGGCAGCTTTTCCGTCTTCACGTGCAGGCCCGGTCGCGTGCGCGGGCGCGGGGTCCAGTGGATCTGTTTTTTTTCGATGTTGTTGTCCATGTTTTTGGTTTTCCTGTGCGATGGGCGGGCAGGGCCGCGCAGCTGCCGCGCCGATTTGACGCCGACATCATATCGGAAGTGGTGGCCGCCTGGTTTTACTGCCGCCTCGTGTGGGATATCAAAAGTTGCCCGTGCGCATCGTGCTACAACGAAGGTCCGAATGCCACCCCAAAGGAACCGCGATGCGTAAGCAAATCCTGCTGTGCATGTTCGCAACCGCCGTGTCGACTGTGAACGCCGCCGACAAGCTGCTCGACACTGCGTGCCACACGGCGGCCTACAGCGGCGGCGAGGGCGACCAGGCATGGATCGCACGCTACGGCCCGGAGGAACGGCATGATTCGCTCGCGCAGATCGCCGGCAGCAAACCTCTGCCGGCCGACCGTCCGTCGCCCCGCCTGCCTGCCGCCCATCGGGACCGGTCACCAGGAAAATAGTCCGCCGCCTGCCCGGGTGGCGCGCCGGCACGCACGCGTCACCCATCCACGCATATCGATATACGCGCCCCGCCTGAGGCGCTTCCCGCATTAGCAAAAGCAAAACCATTCGTTCCAACGGCCCGGTCACGCCGATACCATCCTTGCAACGTCATCGCTTGTTATGACAGGACATATCGGGACGCAAGGACATGACCGCATTCAGGGCACTCGAACACTCCGCCATACCCCTCTATTCGCAGGTGCGCGAACGGCTGCGCGAACGCATCGTTGACGGCACCTACGAACCGCAGGCGCGCCTGCCGCCGGAAAGCGAGATCAGTGCGATCTTCGCCGTCAGCCGCATCACGGTGCGCCAAGCGCTCAACGACCTGCAGAAGGAGGGGGTGATCTTCACCGTGCCGGGCAAGGGCACCTTCGTGGCGGCGCCACGGCCATCGCAGGACCTGGCGCGGCTGGAGGGATTCGGCGAAGCGATGTCGCGGCGCGGACACCGTGTCGTCAACCAGGTCATCAGCCACGTCACGCTGGCGGCAACCGCCCCGGTGGCGGAGCGCCTGCATCTGCAAACGGGAGACGACGTGACCGAGATTCGCCGCGTGCGGCACGTGGACGAAGCGCCGGTGTCGTATGAAATCACCTATCTGCCGACCCGCATCGGCGACCGGCTGCGCGGCGAAAACCTGGCGGCGCGCGATATTTTCCTGATTCTCGAAACGGACTACGGCATCGCCCTGAGCCACGCCGATATCGGCATCCAGGCGGTCGGTGCCGACGGGGCGCTGGCACGCGCGCTATGCGTGGATGCCGGCACCGCATTGCTGCGCATCGAGCGCCTGACGTACGGCGCGGACGGCGTGCCGCTCGACTTCGAATACCTGTACGTGCGCGGCGACGCGTTCCAGTACACCCTGCGCCTGCCGCGCCACGCCGGCACGCGCGCCACTACCACGGGAGCCTGACAATGGAAGCGCAACTGCGAACACACGAACAGACCGTCGACGTGCTGGTCATCGGCGGCGGCACCGCCGGACCGATGGCGGCCGTCAAGGCCAAGGAAGCCAATCCCGCGCTGCGCGTGCTGCTGCTGGAGAAGGCCAACGTCAAGCGCAGCGGCGCCATCTCGATGGGGATGGATGGCCTGAACAATGCCGTCGTACCGGGCTTCGCGACGCCGGAGCAGTATGTCAAGGAGATCACCGTCGCCAACGACGGCATCGTCAACCAGAAGACGGTACTGGCCTACGCGCAGAACAGCTACGCGATGATCGAAGAGCTGGACAGCTGGGGCGTCAAGTTCGAGAAGGACGAAACGGGCGACTATGCGATGCGCAAGGTGCACCACATGGGCACCTACGTGCTGCCGATGCCGGAAGGGCACGACATCAAGAAGGTGCTGTACCGGCGCCTCAAGCGCGTGCGGGTAGAGATCACCAACCGCCTGGTGGCGACGCGGCTGCTGCTGGCCGCCGACGGCAGCGTCGCCGGGGCGATGGCGTTCGACTGCCGCACGGGCGACTTCCACGTCATCCGCGCTAAATCCGTCGTGCTGGCAACGGGCGCCGCCGGCCGCCTCGGGCTGCCCGCGTCGGGCTACCTGTTCGGCACCTACGAAAACCCGACCAATGCGGGCGACGGCTACAGCATGGCATACCATGCCGGCGCCGAACTGTCCGGCATCGAATGCTTCCAGATCAATCCCCTGATCAAGGACTACAACGGGCCGTCCTGCGCGTACGTCACCGGACCGTTCGGCGGCCACACGACCAACAGCCGCGGCGAGCGTTTCATCGAATGCGACTACTGGAGCGGCCAGATGATGCAGGAGTTTTATAACGAGCTGCAAGGCGGCAACGGCCCCGTGTTCCTGAAGATGACGCATCTTGCCGAGGAAACGATCCAGACGATCGAGACGATCCTGCACACGAACGAGCGGCCCAGCCGCGGCAGGTTCCACGCGGGGCGCGGCACCGATTACCGGCAACAGATGGTCGAGATGCACATCTCCGAGATCGGCTTGTGCAGTGGCCACTCGGCATCCGGCGTCTGGGTCGACGAACACGCACGCACCACCGTACCGGGACTGCAAGCGGCCGGCGACCTGGCCTGTGTGCCGCACAACTACATGTTGGGCGCCTTCGTCTACGGCCGGCTGGCAGGCGAAAGTGCGGCGGCTTACTGCGCGGCGCACGAACTGGCGGACGTCGACGTCGCGCAGGTCGAGAACGAGCGGGCGCGCGTCTGGGCGCCGCTGCACCGCACCGACGGCCTGCCGCCGAACCAGGTGGAGTACAAGCTGCGCCGCATGGTCAACGATTACCTGCAGCCGCCGAAAGTGACCCGCAAGATGGAAATCGGCCTGCAGCGCTTCGAGGCGATCCGCGCGGACCTGGACCGGCTGCAGGCACGCGATCCGCATGAACTGATGCGCGCGATGGAGATCCATGCGATCCGCGACTGCGCCGAAATGGCCGCACGTGCATCGCTGTATCGCACCGAGAGCCGCTGGGGCCTGTATCACAACCGCGTCGACTACCCGGAGCGCAACGATGCCGACTGGTTTGTCCACGTGCAGCTGCAGAAGCAGGGCGACCGGATGACGTGTTTCAAACGCCCGATCGAACCCTATATCGTCCCGCTCGATGCGGACGAGAAGACGGCCTACCAGCGCATGCGCGTGGCCCAACCCATTGCCGCGTAAAGGAGTGTCATGCCCACCACGATCAACATCACCAGCGTTCCCGTTAGCGTGGACGAGGACAAATGCATCGCCCACAAGGGCTGCACCGTCTGCGTGGACGTCTGCCCGCTCGATGTCCTGGCCATCGACCTGGTCAAGGGCAAGGCATACATGAAGTTCGACGAATGCTGGTACTGCATGCCCTGCGAGAAGGACTGCCCGACCGGTGCCGTCCATGTCGATATTCCCTACCTGCTGCGCTGACCACAAGGAGAACCCATGAAGCTGTCCAAGCAACTGATAGTCCTTCCGCTGCTGCTGGCATTCGCCGCCGCGGATGCCGAAACGATCCGAGTGGCCATCGGCACGCAGGACACGACGATCAACTGCGCCACCGGCGGCCTGTTGATCCGCGATCTGAAGCTGCTGGAAAAATACCTGCCGAAGGACGGCAAGTACCGGGGCGTCACGTACGATATCCAGTGGAAGAACTTCACGTCCGGCGCGCCGCTGACGAACGAGATGGTGGCCGGTAAGCTCGACATCGGCGCGATGGCCGATTTCCCCGGCTCGTTCAACGGCGCGGCCCATGAAAAGGCCGGCAGGAAGAGCCTCTTTATCAGCGTCCTGTCGGGCAGCACGCTCGGTTCGGGCAACGGCATCGTCGTGCCGAAGGGCTCACCCGTGCAGTCGCTGGCGGAGCTGAAGGGCAAGACGATCTCCGTGCCGTTTGCGTCCACCGCGCACGGCATGTTGCTGCGGGCCGTGAAGGCGCAAGGCTGGGACCCGGAGAAGGACGTCAACATCACCACGCAAGCGCCGGAGATCGCCGGCTCGGCGCTGCAGGCCAACAAGGTCGAGGCGCATGCGGACTTCGTGCCGTTCGCCGAGCTGTTCCCGCACCGCGGCTATGCCCGCAAGATCTTCGACGGCTCGCAGGCGAAGGCGGCCACGTTGCACGGCAGCCTGGTCGAAGCGGACTACGCGAAGAAGTATCCCGAGGTGGTGGTGGCCTACCTGCGCGCCGCCATCGAGGCGGACCGGCTGATCGCCGCCGAGCCGGAAAAGTACAGTGAACTGATCGCCAGGGTCACCGGCATCGAGGCGGAAGTGAACTACCTGTTCCATGGACCGCTGGGATTGCAGACGCGCGATTTCACGTGGAAGCCCGAATACCGCCAGGCGGTGGCGATGTCGATCCAGACGCTGCGCCTCCTCAAGCGCACGGACAGCGATATCGACGTGAACACGTTCGTCAACGACACGTTCATCCGCGCCGCGTTCCGCCAGGCGGGCCTGGACTACGAGCGGCAGCTGAAGAATTACGAGCGCCTGCCGCTGAAGGCAAACGATGCCGCCAGCGGCAAGCCGATCGCCGACTTCAAGCGGCTGACGCAGGTGTGGGTCGCCGGTGAGCCGCTGGTACGTCATTACGCCAGCGCGGACGCGGCGTTCGCCGAGCTGCGCAAGCTGGAAAAGGCCGGCAGGAAGGTGCGCGCCGTGTATGCCCATGACCAGGACACCGGCCTGAAACTGCTGGCGGCCGATGCGTGGTTTGTCGTGCAGGGCAAGGAGATCAGCGCCTTCCTGCTGCGGGCCGATGCGGATGCGTACGCGAAGAAGCACGGCGGCCAGGTCGTGACATATGAGCGCCTGAAAACCGGCACGACGGCCTGACCGGTCGAGCGCGGAGGCTGACGTGGCAAGCACATTGAATAAACTTCCCGGCGCTAGCCGGCTGGTCGCGGGCCTGCTGTCCCTGGCCGTCTGCGTGGTGGCGTGGCACTGGGTCACGACAAGGCATATCGACCTGGGGCTGGTCACGTTCCGCAACGTGCCGACGCCGGCGGACGTCGTCGCGGCAGCGGTGGACCTGGCGACGTCGCCGAAACTGGGGCAGCATCTGGGGGCCAGCGTAGGCCGCGTATTCGCCGGCTTTATCGGTGCGGCCGTGGCGGGCATCGGCCTGGGTCTTGCCATCGGTCGCTCGCGCCGGCTGGAGCACGTCCTGCTGCCGCCGCTGGAAGTGCTGCGCCCGATACCCGCGGTGGCCTGGATACCGCTGGCGATCCTGATGTTCCCGTCGTCGGAGCTGTCGATGGTGTTCATCACCTTCATCGGCGCGCTGTTCCCGATCCTGCTGAACACGATCCACGGCGTGGAGGGCGTCGATCAGCGGCTGGTTGCTTCGGCGCGCAGCCTGGGCGCCGGGCGCGGGCGCGTCTTCACGGAAGTCATCCTGCCCGGCGCGGCGCCCGGCATCGTCACGGGACTCGCCATCGGCATGGGCACCGCCTGGTTCTGCCTCGTGACGGCCGAAATGATCTCGGGCCAGTTCGGCATCGGTTACTACACATGGGCGTCGTACACGATCCAGAACTACCCGGAGATCGTCGTCGGCATGCTGCTGATCGGCGCCATCGGCATGGGCAGCAGCCTGCTGGTGAAGGGCGCCGGCAACCTGTTCCTGCCGTGGTACCACCTGCAAAGGAGAAAATCATGAACCAGACCTCCGTGCTTGAACGGCAGCGGGTCGGACAGAGCGGTGCCGGCCGCATCGATATCGACCACCTGACGATCCGGCTGGGTGAGGGCGTCCAGGCTTTCGACGCCGTGCAGGACGTGTCGCTGTCGATCGCCCCCGGCGAATTCGTCTGCGTGCTGGGTCCGTCCGGCTGCGGCAAGTCCACGCTGCTGGGCGGTCTCGCGGGACACTGGCACGCCAGCAGTGGCCACCTCCGCGTCGACGGCGCGGACGTGGCCGGACCGCATCCCGACCGGGGCCTCGTGTTCCAGCACCACACGCTGTTTCCATGGCGGCGGGTGCTCGACAACGTGGCGTTCGGCCTGAAGATGAAGGGCGTGGCCCGGCGCGAGCGCGAGGCGCGGGCGCGCGAGATGCTGGCGCTGGTCGGCCTGGAAGGGTTCGAGTCGCGCTATCCGGTGCAGCTGTCCGGCGGCATGCAGCAGCGCGTGGAGATCGCGCGTGTGCTGATCAACCAGCCGCGCGTGATACTGATGGACGAGCCGTTCGGCGCGCTCGACGCGCAAACGCGGCTGCGCATGCAGGAGCTGCTGCTGGAGGTCTGGCGCTGCGTCGGCACGACCATCGTCTTCATTACTCACGATATCGACGAAGCGTTGTTCCTGGCGGACCGCATCGTCGTCATGAGCCCGCGCCCGGGCCGGATTATCGACGAGATTCCGGTGGACTTCGCGCGGCCGCGGCATGCCGACCTGGTCACGTCGCCCCGCTTCACGCAACTGAAGCGCCACTGCCTGGCGCTGCTGCACCCGCATGCCAACATCGTGCCGCTGGACCGCCTGAGTCCCCTGGGCCCAAACAACAACTGAACCATCGAGGAACACCGTGAGCGATTTTGACGACGACGACCTGGCCGCGCTGGCCGAACGGCTGCGATCCCCCGACGGCACCCTGCGGCGCATCGCCGTGCTGGCGCTGGCAGATTACGACGGCGACGACCAGGTGCCCCTGCTGATCGGTGCGCTGGCCGATGTGGATGCCGGTGTGCGCGCCGAAGCGGCACGCGCGCTGGAAGCGTTCGAAACGCCGGCTGGCGTGGCGGCGCTGGCGCAACTGCTGACCGATGCGGACGGCGACGTGCGCGCGGCGGCGGCCCAGAGCCTGTCGCAACTGAAGGAGCCGGCGTCCGCCGCCGTATTGATTCCGCATATCGGCAGCGCTGCCGGGTTTGCCCGCGCCGCCGCCCTGCGCGGGCTGCGTGAACTGCGCGCCCCGGCCGCGTTCGCGCCGGCATTGGCTGCGCTGGAGGACAGCGAGCCGCTGGTGCGCCGCGAAGCGGTGGCGGTACTGGGCTACCTGAAAATCGCCGACGCGCTGCCGGCGCTGACCCGACTGGCACGGGACGACGCCTCCGCCGACGTGCGCCGTGCCGCGGTCGGTGCGCTGGGCGTGGCCAGTCATGGCGCCGTGCTGCCGGCGCTGCTGGCGGGGCTGGCCGATCCCGTCTGGCAGGTGCGCGAGGAAGCCGCGGCAACGCTGGGCAAGCTGCGCCTGCAGGATGCCGCTACGGCGCTGATCGCCGCGCTCGACGATCCGTACTGGCAGGTACGGCTGCGCGCCGCCCGCAGTCTTGGACGCCTGCGCAGCGTCGATGCGTTGCCCGGCCTGATCGCCACGCTGACGCATACGATCAGCAATCTGCGCAAGGAGGCGGCACTGGCACTGGGAGAAATCGCCTCGCCGCTGGCGCTGCCGGCCCTGCGTGAAGCGGCCGACGATGCCGATCCGGAAGTGCGCAAGTCGGCACGGCTGGCGTTGCAGCAGGTGGAGGCGGCGGCATGAGCGCGCTGCCGGAGCGGATCGAAACCGATGCGGCGGCCGGAACGCTGACGCTGCATTGGCCCGACGGCAGGGTTGACGAGTGGCCGCACGCATTACTGCGCGTGGCCTGCCCGTGTTCGGAATGCCGCGCCGTGCGACGCGGCGGTGCGGAAGTGGTCGCGCCGGCAAACGTGCGCCTGACCGCTATCGAACCGGTCGGCCAGTACGCGCTGAACTTCGCGTTCGACGACGGCCACCGGCGCGGCATCTATCCGTTCGCGCTGCTGGCCGACGTCAGGACGATGCCGGCCTGGTGACGTTATTCCGGCGCCGTCAGGAACCCGTCGCCAATGTCGGTGCCGTCGATTGCGGCATCGAATACTTCCGTCCGTGCCGTGGCCGACAGCTTCGCGGCCACGGTGCGTGCATCGGCCTTTTCCTTCAGCGACTCCCACCACAGCGCGGCCACCCCGGCCACGTGCGGGCACGCCATGCTGGTGCCGCTCCAGGTCTTGAAGCCGCCGCCGGGGAAGGCGGACGTGATGTCCACGCCCGGTGCGCTGATGCGCGCCATGTAGTTGGAGAAGTCGGCCACGAACAGCTTGTTGTTACGCTTGCCGATGGCGGCCACGGACACGACGTCCGTCGCGGCGGCCGGCAGCGACACGGCAATGCGGAAATCCGCGTTCTCGTCGCGCCGGCTCTCGTTGCCCGCCGCGGCCACGACCAGCGGCTCGACCCCGAGCCCGCCCTGGGCGTCGAGCATCGCCATGATCGCATCGAACATGCGCAGGTTGCCGCGGTACGCTTCCAGCGCCTGCGACGTGGCCAGTGCGACCGGCATGCCGCCGTTTACGAGCTGCTCGACCATGCCGGGAAAGTCGAAGCCCAGCGACATCGAGATGATGTTTGCATTCTGCTGCAGCGCCCACGTCATGCCGTTGAACAGCATCTCCGAGCTGCCGGAGCCGTCGTTGCCCAGCACCTTGCCGATCAGCGCCTTCTCGACGCCGCGGGCGATGCCGATGCGCTGGCCGTTCACATCGCGGCCCAGGATGGTCCCGGCGCAGTGGGTGCCGTGGCCGACGACGTCGTCGATGCCGTCGCCGCTGAAATCGTTGGTGACCAGATTGACGCCGTTGAACGCCGCGTGATTCGCGTCGATGCCGGTGTCGAGTACGCAGACGGTGACGCCCGCGCCGGTGAAGCGGCTCTTGTCGGCGCCGACGGCCGCGATCCCCCAGCTGTCCGCCGCTGCCGCTGCCGCGCTGTCGAGCGGCTGGATCAGCCGCGTCGGCATGGTCGGGGTTACGAGCCGTACGTCCGGTTCCTTGCGGGCCTGGGCCAGCTCACGTTCGCTCAGGCGCTCGACGGTGACTTCCGGCTTGGCAGTCGTGCGCAAGCTTTCGAACAGCCGTATGCCTGCAAGGCCCGGCTGCAGCCGCCCGCCGGCGTCGGCACTGCTTCTCAGGATCACGTAGTTCTTCATGTTTGACTCCCTCTGTTATCGCTTGGACGATGTATCGGTGCGAGCCAGTGTAGGGATAGCGCAAACGTGCGCTACTGGCCGAGCGCGCGCTGCATGAGGCTAGTCAAAGTGTAGCATCGCGGTTCGGCCAGAGTTCGCGATATTGTCACCAAGATTGGTTCAACTGTCATGGCGGTGACAACCGTACAAGGGGGGAATTTGGTGCCGGTATATTTCCCGACCGCCGGCGCCGGTAGTGGCGGCTCGCGCCGCCAATTGCCCTCTCCACTGAGCGAGACGTATTCTGCCTGCCGATTTTTACATGGCTGTGACAGGTGGTCGCCTGCCCTGTGTTTTAATACGCGCCATGACCGCTATCGACCCCATCGACCCCATCGACCTGCTGCGGCAAGCCGTCGCGCACCACCAGCGCGGCGAACTGGCCCGCGCCGAAGCGCTGTATGCCGCCGTGCTGACGGCGGACCCGGACAACTTCGATGCGCTGCACCTGTCCGGCGTCATCGCGCGCCAGCGCAAGGCGCCGCAAGCCGCGTTCGAACTGATCTCGCGCGCACTTGCCATCGATGCAGGCAAGGCGATCGCGCACTGCAACCTCGGTGCCGTGCTGCAGGACCTGGGCCGCGAACAGGAGGCGCTGGCCAGCTACGAACGGGCGCTGGCGCTGCAGCCCGCGTATCCGATGGCCGCCTGCAATCGCGGCAATGCGCTGCGGCGCCTGGGCCGGCTGGATGAAGCGCTCGACAGCTATGCCCGCGCGCTGGCGCAGCAGCCCCGCTACCCGCAAGCGCTGTGCAACCGTGCGCTGACATTGCAGGCCATGGAACGCCATGCGGATGCGCTGGACGATTTCGGCGCCGCGCTGACGGAACGGCCTGCGTATGCCGAAGCGCTGCACGGCGCCGCCGTATCGCTGCTGGCGCTGGACCGGCCGGACGATGCATTGGAGGCGTTCGACCGCGCGCTGCGCGTGCAGCCCGACTACCCGGAAGCCTGGTGCGGCCGCGCCACGCTGCTGCTGCGGGCGCAGGAAGCCGACGAGGCCCTGCACAGCTACCAGCAGGCATTGCGGCTGCGGCCCGGCTATGCGCGCGCCCAGCTGGGCAGCGCGAACGCGTTGCGGGCGCTGGGCCGGCGCGACGAAGCGGTGGCGGCATATGACGCCGCGCTGACCTGCGGCGCCGATGCGGACACGGTGGCCTATCTGCTCGCGTCGCTGGGCGCCGCACCGGCACCGCAGGCGTCGCCGGCCGGCTATGTGGCCGCGCTGTTCGACCAGTACGCGGGCCGTTTCGACCGCCACCTCGTCGACGTGCTGCGCTACCGCACGCCCGCATTGCTGGCCGATCTGCTGGCGCGGCACCTGCCGAGTCATGGGCTGGACATCCTGGACCTGGGCTGCGGCACGGGCCTGTGCGGGCCGTTGCTGCGTCCTCAGGCGCGCCGGCTTGAAGGCGTCGACCTGTCCGCGGGGATGCTGACGCAGGCCCGTGAACTGGGCGTCTACGACGCGCTGACCTGCGCCGAGCTGACTGCGTTCCTGCGCAGCGCGCCGGCTCGCTGGGATGTGCTGACGGCCGCCGACGTATTGGTCTACGTCGGCGCGCTCGATGGCGTGTTTGCCGCCGCGCGCGCGGCGCTGCGCGTTGGTGGGCTGTTCGTGCTGTCGGTGGAGACCTTGACTGAAGAAGGGCCCGAGGAATACGCGCTGCGCCATTCCGGCCGGTACGCGCACACACCACGCTATCTGGAAGCGCTGGCCGGACAGCATGGCTTCACGCTGCGCGAGATGGTGCCGTGCACACTGCGCGAGGACAGCGGCAGTCCTGTCGCAGGCCTGCTGGTGGCGCTTGCCATCCCGGCATGACCCGCTGGGGACTGGCACCTGCAGGTGCCTGTCCCCGACTTTGCTGGCCGTGCGGGAGAGCGTCAGCGCGTGACGCGGAAGTAGTCCACGTCGAGATAGCCACCGCCGGGAGCGTCGCCAACGCTGAACAGCCCGAGCGTCGCACCAACCCAGCGACCCGGATGTGCCGCGAACGTACGCGGCGCCGGCACCCATCGTTCGCCATCGAGGCTGTACGCAAACTGCACGCTTGCCCCGTCGCGCCAGTCCAGCCGCAGATGCAGCGCGGAAGGGCTGTCGGCCAGCAGCACTTCGGTCGATTCCGTGCAGCGCATCACGAACGGTGTGCACTCGGTATAGACGAGCTGCGTGCGCCCGGCCGCGGCGCGCAGGCCGATCCACGCGTACTGCATGCCGTCGACGATCAGGCCGGCGCGGTCGCCGTCCGCGGCGTTGTGCAGTTCGACGTGCGTCTGCACGGTGAACGCCGGCGCCGGCACCTTCTGCGACAGGATCGGCGCAGCGCGCACATAATCATGGGCGGCGGGTACGGGCTGCGTCGGCAGGCGCAGCACGCCGGGCCGCGCCGTCAGCGTATGCCAGGCCGGCTGCGGGTTGGCGTTCCACTGCCATTGCGGGCCAAGTGTCGGCACCGCGAATTCGTCGCTCGCTGCCGGAGCCGCAAAGCCGTCGCCGGTAGTCGGCTTAGTGTGCTGCGCCACCGGCTGCCCGACACCGGGCTTGCCGCTGTCGCCGCCGATCACGGGCCAGCCGTCGGCCCAGCGCATCGGCTGCAGGTGCACGATGCGGCCGTAGGCCTTCCTGTCCTGGAAGTGCAGGAACCAGTCCTGGCCCGCGGCGGTGCGCACCCATGCACCCTGGTGCGGACCGTTGACGGGACTGTGCCCCTGCTCCATGACGATGCGGTCCTCGTACGGCCCTTCGATGCGGCGCGCGCGAAACACGCTTTGCCAGCCTTCAGCCACGCCGCCGGCCGGTGCGAACACATAATAGTAGCCGTTCGCCTTGTAGAACTTCGGGCCTTCCAGCGTGCGGTAGCCGGGCAGCCGGTTGCCGTCGATGATGTCGCGACCCTGCGTATCGAGCAGGCTGCGCCCGTCCGGCGTCATGCGCCGCAACGTCAGGATGTTGTTGATGCCAGCGCGGCTCTTCGCCCATGCGTGCAGCAGGTATGCGTTGCCGTCGTCATCCCACAGCGGGGTCGGATCGATGATGCCTTTGCCCGGCAACAGCAGGTGCGGTGTGCTCCACGGCCCGGCAAACGTCGTTGCCGTGATCACGTAGACGCCGTGATCCGGGTCGGGATAGAAGATCCAGAATTTGCCGTCGTGCCAGCGCAGGCACGGCGCCCAGACGCCCTTGCCGAATTGCGGCGTCGCGAACGCCGCTTCCGGCACGAGGCGGGGCAGCGCGTGCCCGACCAGCTGCCAGTTGACCATATCCGATGATTCCAGCAGCGGCAGGCCGGGCACGTAGTTGAAGCTGGACGCCGTCATATAAAACCTGGCGCCGACGCGGATCGCGTCCGGGTCCGAATAGTCGGCATGCAGCACCGGGTTGCGGTAGGTGCCGTCGCCCTGGTCGGGCTGCCACGGCGAAGATGGGGGAATGACGGCACAACCGCCCAGGGCGGCGAGCAGCAGAAAGCACGGAAGCAGGCGCATGGCAGAGGGCATTGTGAAGGGAAGGGCACTATAGCATCGGCCGATTTGCGGCGGCGGTTACGATCAGCGGATTGATTGTTCGCGGCGCATCCCCGACAATGGCCGCTTGTCTGCATTGAAGGGGAAGTACGCGTGTCAACACTGGAAATCGCCGCCAATCTCGTCATGGCCGTCTCGATCGTCCTGGCGGGACGCAATAACGTGCACTCATGGTGGACCGGTATCGTCGGCTGCTCTCTGTTCGCGCTGCTGTTCTACGACGTGCGCCTGTATGCCGACGTGGCGCTGCAGGTGTTCTTCATCCTGACATGCATCGTCGGCTGGGTCCAATGGCTGCGCGGCGCCGGCGGCAAGCCGCTGCCGATCACGTCGGCCAGCGTGCAGTCGCTGGCCGTGATGGCGTGCGTCGGCATGGCGGCCACGGTTGCCTACGGCATGATGCTGCGCGAGTTCACGGATGCGTACGCGCCGTTCATCGACTCCGCCGTGCTGGCGTTCTCCGTCATCGCGCAGTTCCTGCTGATGGGCCGGCGCATCGAAACGTGGCCCGTCTGGCTGCTGGTGAACACGATTTCGGTGCCGCTGTACGCCAGCCGCGGGTTGTACCTGACGGCCGTGCTGTATGCGGCTTACTGGGTCAATGCGGTGGTGTCGTGGTGGTGGTGGAACCGGCAGATGCGCGCTGCCGGGTAAAAGGCCTACTGCAACCGGAACAGCGCCGTCACCGACTGCGCAAACGGGATCGACGGCGGCACCGCATAGTTCGGGGTCGCTGGCCTCCGTGGCGGCGGCTCGGCGCCACTGCCGGTCTGCGCGATGAACGGTGCCGACAGCTTGTCCAGCGGCGCGCGTGCGATGGCCATGGCGGCGCCCAGCTTGCGACCGAACGAGCGCGCCAGCAGCGTGCCGTTGTTGCGTGCATCCTGCGCCGCCTGGGTCATCAGGTCGCGGTTCAGCTGGTCGCTGTCGCTGCGGTCGAACGAGACGCCGACGCTGTCCACGTGTTCCGTCGCCAGCAGCGCGGCGACGAGGCCCGGCCAGCGCGCCAGGTCACGCACCTGGATGCGATAGTGCCGCGTCAGCACGCTGGCGCTGGTGGCGCCGTCCGCCGCGGGCGTGCTCAGGGCC
>Ga0265797_10006589_pt1 | contig 16294 bp, 14 predicted proteins | sample P2T30metagenome_FD_192433 | JGI IMG/M metagenome (GOLD analysis project Ga0265797, IMG submission 192433) | Plant litter microbial communities from East Loma Ridge, Irvine, California - P2 T30 | ecosystem: Environmental > Terrestrial > Plant litter > Unclassified | place: USA: California... | reverse complement strand
GCGAGCGCCTCGCGGACGCTCGCCACCCGGTCGGCGATGCTGTGCACGAGCACGGCGGAGCCGGTCGCCTGGACGCGCTTCACGTTCTCGGTGACCGTCGAGCCGTCGCCGAGCGAGAGGTCGAGGACGACGACGTCGACCTCACGTCCCGCCAGCGACTCCACCAGCTCCTGCACGCCGGCCGCGGTCAGCACGACGTCGAAGCCCTCGGCCTGGCAGGCCGCCTGGATGCCGAGCCGCACCGACTCGTGGTCGTCCACGATGGCGACGCGGACGGGGGCGGGGGTCGTCGACGCCGGAGCGTCCGTGGAGGTGTCGGTCACGATGGTCCTTCGTTCGCGTGCGACCCGGTCCCTGAATCCCGGGTCGTCAACGTCGTCATCGTAACGTGACGGGGCGTCACCGACGGAGCAGCCGGACCACCGTCTCGACGTGGTGCGTGCTGGGGAACAGGTCGAAGGCCCGGATCGCGTCGACGTCGTACCCGTGGTCGCGGAACAGCGCGAGGTCACGGGCGAGGGCGACGGGGTCGCAGGCGACGTAGACGACCTGCGCCGGGGCGAGCTCCGCGATGCCGTCGACCACGGGTCGACCGGCCCCCGAGCGCGGCGGGTCGAGGACGACCGTGGCGGAGCGGAAGCGGTCGCGCTCGGCCGAGGTCGCCTGGGCGGCGGCCTGGCGCACCCACCGGTCGACCCGGCCGGTGACGGCCGAGGCGCCGAGCCAGTCGGCCAGGTTCTCGGACGCGTGCTCGGTCGCGCGCTCGTCGCTCTCGACGCTCGTGATGCGGACGCGGCTGCCGAACGCGTCGCCCACGGCGGCCGCGAGGAGCCCCACGCCGCCGTAGAGGTCGAGGTTGGCCGCCCCGGGCTCGAAGCGCTCGGGGTCGACCATCTGCTGGACGGCGGCGGTCAGCGTCGCGGCGGCGTGGCGGTGCACCTGCCAGAAGCCGCCGTCGTCGAGCTGGAACGTGCGGTCGCCGACGACCTCGGTGACCGTGCTGGGCGCCTGGCCGCCGATGATCAGGCGGGCGCCTCCCGTGCTCGGCGCCAGCACGTCGACGTGCTCCTCGCCGGGGAACGCGTCCGCGAGCGGTGCGGCCTCGGCGACCTCGGGGGTCGCGAGGGGCAGGTCGGCGACCCGCACGACGCGGTGCGACCGGGCGGCGTACTGCCCGGGGCGCCCCTCGGCGTCGAGGTGCAGGCGCACCCGGGTGCGCCAGCCGGTCCCTCCGCGCTCGTCGTCGCCGGGCAGGGCCTCGACCCTGACGGTCGCCTGCTCGTCGGGCAGCCCGCCCGTCCTCGTGAGGGCGTCGCGGACCACCTGCGACTTGAGCTCGCGCTGGTGGCCCAGCTCGATGTGCCCGAACTCGGCGCCGCCCGCCCGGTCCTCGGGAGCGCGGTCGACGGCCGCCGCCGACCAGACGTGCTCGCGTCGGTGCGGGCTGGCCTCGACGACCGAGACGGTCTCCGCCCGCCAGAACGACTTCTTGCGGTCGTCGGTCACGCGCGCGAGCACCTTCTCGCCCGGCAGCGTGTCCGACACGAACACGACCCGCCCGTCGAGGCGCGCCACCGAGATGCCCCCGTGTGCGATCCCGGTCACGTCCAGTTCGACCTCGCGGCCCAGCATGTCTCCCATGCTCCGAGTCTGCCAGGCTGGCGGACATGACCGTTCCCCTCTACTTGGCCAGCACCTCCCCCGCACGCCTCGCGCTGCTGCGGGCCGCGGGCGTCGAGCCGGTGCTGATCAGCCCGGGCGTCGACGAGGAGGCGGCGGTCGCGCGGGCCGAGGAGGCGGCGGGCCGAGTCCTCACCGCCTCCGAGACCGTCTCGCTCCTGGCCAGGGCGAAGGCGGAGGCCGTCCTCGACGTGACCGTCGACGGGCGACCGCTCGACGGCCTCGTCCTCGGCGGCGACAGCGCGTTCGAGTTCGACGGCGAGGTGCACGGCAAGCCGCACGAGCCGGCCCTCGCCCTCGATCGCTGGCGACGCATGGCCGAGGTCGGCCGGGGCACCCTCTGGTCGGGGCACTGGCTGATCGACCACCGCGGCGGCTCGCCCCGCGCCGACGCCTCGTTCCCGTCGGGGGGAGCGGGCGCCGTCGCCAGCGCCGACCTGGTCTTCGCCGACGACCTGGAGCCGGAAGAGCTCGCCGCCTACGTCGAGACCGGCGAGCCGCTCGAGGTCGCGGGCGCCTTCACCATCGACGGCCGCGCTTCCGCGTTCATCACCCACATCGAGGGCACCCCGAGCGCCGTCGTCGGCCTGTCGGTGCCGGTGCTGCGCTCGCTGGTGCGCGGCTTCGGGGTGTCGTGGCCCGAGCTGTGGACGACGCCGACCTCCGGCGCTTTGTAGCAATCCTCACGCGCCTCCTGCGTGTTTTCGTGCACGTCAGCCAAAGGAGGCTGCGGGCGGCGCAATAGGGTGGGGAACTATGCCGTCCATCAGCAAGGTCCTCATCGCCAACCGTGGAGAGATCGCGGTCCGGGTCGTCCGCGCAGCGCGCGACAGCGGTATCGGCAGCGTCGCCGTCTACGCCGACCAGGACAGGGACGCGCAGCACGCCCGCCTCGCCGACGAGGCCTACGCGCTCGGCGGCACCACGAGCGCCGAGACCTACCTCGTCATCGACAAGATCCTCTCGGTCGCCCGCCGCTCGGGGGCCGACGCCGTGCACCCCGGCTACGGGTTCCTCGCCGAGAACGCCGACTTCGCCCGCGCCGTGACCGCCGCGGGGCTCGTCTGGATCGGCCCCTCCCCCGAGGCGATCGAGCAGCTCGGCGACAAGGTCAGCGCCCGGCACATCGCCGAGCGGGTCGGCGCGCCGCTCGCACCCGGCACCCTCAACCCCGTCTCGGGCGCCGACGAGGTGCTCGACTTCGTCGACCAGCACGGCCTGCCCGTCGCCATCAAGGCGGCCTTCGGCGGCGGCGGACGCGGCCTCAAGGTCGCCCGCACCCGCGACGAGGTGCCCGAGATGTTCGACTCGGCCGTCCGCGAGGCCGTCGCCGCCTTCGGCCGCGGCGAGTGCTTCGTCGAGAAGTACCTCGACCAGCCTCGCCACGTCGAGACGCAGTGCCTCGCCGACGCGCACGGCAACGTCGTCGTCGTGTCGACGCGCGACTGCTCGCTGCAGCGCCGTCACCAGAAGCTCGTCGAGGAGGCGCCCGCCCCGTTCCTGACGGAGGCGCAGACCACCGCGCTCTACGAGTCGTCCAAGGCGATCCTCCGCGAGGTCGGCTACGTCGGCGCGGGCACCTGCGAGTTCCTGATCGGCAAGGACGGCACGGTGTCGTTCCTCGAGGTCAACACCCGCCTCCAGGTCGAGCACCCCGTCTCGGAGGAGGTCACCGGCATCGACCTCGTCCGCGAGCAGTTCCGCCTCGCCGAGGGCGGCGTGCTCGAGTACGGCGACCCCGAGCCCCGCGGCCACTCGTTCGAGTTCCGCATCAACGGCGAGGACGCGGGCCGCGGCTTCATGCCCGCCCCCGGCCCCGTGCACGTCTTCAAGGCGCCGGGCGGCCCCGGCGTCCGCGTCGACAGCGGCGTCCAGGCCGGCGACGAGATCAGCGGCTCGTTCGACTCGCTGCTCGCCAAGCTGATCGTCACCGGCTCCTCCCGCGAGGACGCGCTCGAGCGCTCCCGCCGCGCCCTCGACGAGTTCGAGGTGGCGGGTCTGCCGACCGTGCTGCCGTTCCACCGCGCGATCGTGCGCGACCCTGCCTTCGCGCCCGCCGGCGACGAGCCGTTCTCGATCTACACCCGCTGGATCGAGACCGACTTCGTCAACGACATCCCCGCGTGGAGCGGCGAGGCCGAGGCTCCTCGCCCCGACGACCAGCGCACCACCGTCGTGGTCGAGGTGGGCGGCAAGCGCGTCGAGGTCTCGCTGCCCGCCGGTCTCGGTGCGCGCACCGCGCCTCCTGCGGCTGCACCCCGCCGCCGCGGCTCAGGTCGCGGCGCCGTGGTCACCGCCACGGGTGCCGAGGTGAAGTCGCCCATGCAGGCGACCGTCGTCAAGCTCGCGGTCGAGGAGGGCCAGCAGGTCGTCAAGGGCGACCTCGTGCTCGTGCTCGAGGCCATGAAGATGGAGCAGCCGGTCGCGGCCCACCGCGACGGGGTCGTCTCGGGCATCTCGGCCGCCGTGGGCGAGACGGTCTCGTCGGGCCACGTCCTCCTCAGCATCGACTAGCCCGCGCGCGCAGGTCGCCCAGCCGGGCGTGCACGTCGGAGCCGAGCGAACCGGGGCACGGGACCTAGAGTGGACGGCATGTCCGAGACACCCACGCACCCCCTCGACGGTGCCGCCGACCCCTTCGAGGTCGCCCGCACCGCCGCCGCCCAGATCGCCGAGGCGACCGGCGTAGCCCACCACGACGTCGCCCTCACCCTGGGCAGCGGCTGGGCGAAGGCCGCCGACCTGATCGGCGAGACCACCGCCGAGATCCCGGCGACCGAGATCACGGGCTTCAGCGCGTCGGCGGTCGTCGGCCACACGGGCTCGATCCGCAGCATCGCGCTGCCGAGCGGGAAGAACGCCCTCGTCATCGGTGCCCGCACGCACTACTACGAGGGCCACGGCGTCCGCCGCGTCGTGCACAGCGTCCGCACCGCCGCCGCCACGGGCGCCCGCACGATGATCCTCACGAACGGCGCCGGCGGCATCAAGGAGACGTGGACGCCCGGCAGCCCCGTCCTGATCAGCGACCACATCAACCTCACGGCCGACAGCCCCCTCGAGGGCGCCACGTTCATCGACCTCACCGACCTCTACTCGGCGCGTCTGCGCGAGCTCGCCAAGGGCATCGACCCGACCCTCGACGAGGGCGTCTACACGCAGTTCCGCGGGCCGCACTACGAGACGCCCGCCGAGGTCCAGATGGCGAAGGCCATGGGCGGCCACATCGTGGGCATGTCGACCGCTCTCGAGGCCATCGCCGCCCGCGAGGCCGGCATGGAGGTGCTCGGCATGTCGCTCATCACGAACCTCGCCGCCGGCATCCAGAAGACGCCGCTGAGCCACCAGGAGGTGCTGCAGGCAGGCAAGGACGCCGAGGCCGCCATCAGCCAGCTGCTGGCTCGCATCGTGGCGGCCCTGTGACCGACCACGCGGCACGGGGCGACCAGGCGGCGCTGGTCGCCGCCGCCCGCTCGTGGCGTGACCAGGACCCCGACGCCGAGACGCGCGACGAGCTCGACGCCGTCCTCGCGGCGGTCGAGTCCGGCGACGCCGCCGCCCTGGCCGACCTGCACGACCGCTTCGACTCGCGTCTCGCCTTCGGCACCGCCGGGCTCCGTGGTGCCCTCGGAGCCGGCTCAGCACGGATGAACCGCGTGCTCGTCGCCCAGGCCGCGGCCGGGTTCGCGGCGTTCCTCACCGGTCGCGAGAGCGCTCCCTCGATCGTGATCGGCTACGACGGGCGCAAGAACAGTGCCGTCTTCGCCCGGGACACGGCCGAGATCATGGCCGCGGCCGGCGTCCGCACGACGATCCTCCCCCGCGCCCTGCCCACGCCCGTGCTGGCCTTCGCCGTTCGCCACCTCGACGTCAGCGCCGGGGTCATGGTGACCGCGAGCCACAACCCCGCACGGGACAACGGCTACAAGGTCTACCTCGGCGGGGTCGACGCGGGGTCGCAGATCGTCGCGCCGGTCGACGCCGAGATCGCGGCCCACATCGACGACGCGGCCACCCGCCCCGTGAGCGAGCTGCCCCGGTCGGACGACTGGTCCGAGGCCGGCGACGACCTCGTCGGCGAGTACGTCCGCCGCACGGCCGCGCTCGCCGGCACCGCCGCCTCCGGCACGCAGCCCCGCGTCGTCTACACGGCGATGCACGGCGTCGGGTGGGAGGTCGCCCGTCGGGTCTTCGCCCAGGCGGGCTTCGTCGAGCCGATCCCCGTCGCCGAGCAGTCCGCGCCGGACCCCGACTTCCCGACCGTGGCGTTCCCCAACCCCGAGGAGCCGGGCGCGCTCGACCTCGCCTTCGCCACCGCCGACCGCGTCTCGGCCGACCTGGTGATCGCCAACGACCCCGACGCCGACCGGCTCGCCGTCGCCGTGCCGACGGCCGACGGCTGGCGCCGCCTCTCGGGCAACGAGGTCGGCGCGCTGCTCGGCTGGCGGGCCGCCGAGCGCGCCCGGCGGGACGACGTCGACGGCACCCTCGCCGCGAGCATCGTCTCGTCGCCGGCCCTTCGGGAGGTCGCTCGCCGCTACGACCTGGACTACGTCGACACCCTCACCGGCTTCAAGTGGGTCTCCCGCGTAGGCGGGCTGCTGTACGGCTACGAGGAGGCCCTCGGCTACCTCGTCGACCCCGAGAAGGTCCGCGACAAGGACGGCATCTCCGCGGCCGTCGACTTCCTCGCGCTGGCGACCGAGCTCACCGCCGCCGACTCGACCGTCGCCGAGCACCTGGTCGCCTTCGACGAGCGCTTCGGGGCGTACGCGTCGTCGCAGATCTCGCTGCGGGTCGACGACCTCGCCGAGATCGGCCGGCTGACGAGCCGCCTGCGGGAGGCGCCTCCCGCGACCGTGGGCTCGCACCGCGTCGATCGTGTCGACGACTTCCGCGACGGCTTCGGCGGGTTCCCCGCCGGCGACGTGCTGCGCTGGTGGTTCACCGACGGGTCACGGGTCATCGTGCGCCCCAGCGGCACCGAGCCCAAGCTCAAGGTCTACATCGATGCGTCGAGCACCGAGGGCGACGCCCGCGGCCGCCGCGTCGCGGCCGAGGAGGCCGTCGCCGACCTCGACGCGGGGATGCGCGAGCTGCTGAGCTAGCCGAGGTCGCCGGTCGGCAGGCCTGTCGACCGCAGGAAGGGCCAGGTCGCACGTCGTGCGTCCTGGCCCCTTCTCGTCCCGTGCCCAGGTGGGCGCACCCGATCAGCCGAGCGAGCGCTGCAGCTTCTCGGTGAGCTCGGCCTGGTCGAAGTGGTTCTGGATGACGATGACGTCCGCGAAGGTCGCCCCGATCGCCTCGACGAACTCCTGCGACGTGAGGATCACCTGCGCGTCGTCCGCGACGGTGCCGATGGAGGCGACGTCGGCCGCGACCACGTCGGCCTCGATGTCGAGCCGTGCCAGGACGCGCTCGGCGTTGACCTTGAGGATGCCGCTGCTGCCGATGCCAGCCCCGCAGATGGTCACGATCTTCATGCGGTCATCCCCATCAGCCGACGGACCTCGTCGGCGCTCGTGGCGGCCGCCAGCGCCGGGATCACCGTGGAGTCGTTGAAGACGTTCGCCAGGTCGGCGATGGACTCGAGGTGGCCGCCCACGGACTCCACCGCGAGGCCGAGGACGACGCTCACGGGGTCGTTGTGCGGGTGGCCGAAGGGCACCGGCTCGGCGAGGGTCACCACCGCCAGGCCGTCCTGCAGGACGCTCTCGTCGGGGCGGGCGTGGGCCAGCACGAGGCCGGGCGCGATGACGACGTACGGGCCGTGCTCCTCGATCATGCGGACCATCTCGTCGCCGTAGCCGTCGCGCGTCGAGCCCGAGGCGACGAGCGCGTCGCCCGCCCGAAGGACGGCGGCACGCCAGTCGGGGGCGTCGGCGGCGATGACGACGGCCGAGTCCGGCAGGGACGGGAGCGCCACGGTCAGACCTCCCCGAAGCCCGCCGTGATGCGGTCGGCCAGCGCCTCGCGGTCCTCGAGGGGCAGGAAGCTCGACGCCGCGGCGTTGAGCTGGAACGTCTCGAGGTCGGACAGGCCGTAGTCGAACGCCTGGGCGAGCAGCGCCAGCTCCTTCGTCAGGCTCGTGTCGCTCATCAGACGGTTGTCGGTGTTGACCGTGACGCAGTAGCCGAGCTGGTAGAGCAGGTCGAAGGGGTGGTCGTCGAGGTCGCGGCCCCAGGCGGCGATGGCGCCGGTCTGGAGGTTCGACTGCGGCGAGAGCTCGAGCGCGATCTCACGGTCGCGGACCCAGGCGGCGATCGGGCCGAGCTCGACGGTCGTCTGGTCGCCCGCGGACGCGACGACCCGGATGTCCTCGGCGAGGCGGACGCCGTGCCCCAGTCGGAGGGCCCGGCCGTCGAGGAGCGCGCTGCGGATGCTCTCGAGGCCGTCGGCCTCGCCGGCGTGCACGGTGACGGGCATGAACTCGCGGGCCAACAGGTCGAAGGCCGGCCGCTGGTTCGACGCGGGGAAGCCCGCCTCGGCCCCGGCGATGTCGAACCCGATCACGCCTGCCTCGCGGTGCTTGATCGCGAGCTGCGCGATCTCGAGGCCGCGGTCGGCGTGCCGCATCGCGGTGACCAGCTGGCCGACGGAGATGACGTGGCCCTCGCCGTCGAGCTGGTCGATCGCCTGCTCGATGCCGCGCTGGACCGCCTCGACGGTCTGGTCGAGGCTCAGCCCGCCCTGCAGGTGCTGCTCGGGAGCCCAGCGGACCTCGCCGTGGACGACGCCGTCGGCGGCCAGGTCGAGCACGAACTCGCGGGCCACCCGCTCCAGGCCGGCCTCGGTCTGCATGACGGCGGTCGTGACGTCGAAGGTCTTCAGGTAGTCGGGCAGGTTGCCGGAGTCGGCGCTGTCGACGAACCAGCGCCCCAGCTCGTCGGCCCCGCCCGTGACGGGCAGCTCGTAGCCGATCTCGTCGGCCAGCTCGACGATGGTCTGGGGCCGCAGCCCGCCGTCGAGGTGGTCGTGCAACGACACCTTCGGCAGGGGGGCGATGCGGGGTCCGCCGTCAGGCAGGCGGTAGTCCTTGTCCGGTGCGCTCATGGGACAAGGCTACCGCCGCCGACCGTCACGCCGCTGGGGGTCGCCGCCCGCCGGTCAGGAGACGCGTCCGGCGACCAGGGGGCCGCGCTCGACGCGCTCGTCGCCGATGGTCCAAGCGCCCTCGACGGCCTCGAGCGCACGCTCGAAGCGGGCGGGCTCGTCGGCGTGCAGGGTGAAGAGCGGCTGCCCCTCGGCGACGGCGTCGCCGAGCTTGGCGTGCAGCTCGATGCCGGCAGCGGCCTGCACCGGGTCCTGCTTGCGCGCCCGGCCGGCACCGAGGCGCCAGGCACCGATGCCGAAGGGCAGCGCCTGCTGGTCGGTGACGAAGCCGCTGCGCGCCGCGGTGACCACGTGCGTCTCGCGGGCGGTGGGCAGAGCCGCGTCGGGGTCGCCGCCCTGGGCCCGGATCATGGTCTTCCAGGCGTCCATCGCCCGGCCGTCGTCGAGGGCGGCCTCGACGTCGGCGTCGGGCTGACCCGCCAGCGTGAGCATCTCGCGGGCGAGCGCGACCGTGAGCTCCCGGATGTCGGACGGACCACCTCCGGCGAGGGTCTCGACCGACTCGCGCACCTCGAGCGCGTTGCCGATCGTGAGGCCGAGGGGGACGTTCATGTCGGTGAGCAGGGCGGTCGTCGCGACGCCCGCGTCCTTGCCGAGGTCGACCATGGTCTGCGCCAGCAGGCGCGACTGCTCGATGTCCTGGATGAAGGCGCCCGAGCCGAACTTCACGTCGAGCACGAGCGCGGCCGTGCCCTCCGCGATCTTCTTGCTCATGATCGACGACGCGATCAGCGGGATCGCCTCGACCGTCCCGGTGATGTCGCGGAGCGCGTAGAGCTTGCCGTCGGCGGGGGCGAGGCCCGAGCCGGCGGCGCAGACGACCGCGCCCGAGTCGGCCATGATCTCGCGCATGCGCTCGTTCGAGATCGACGCCTGCCAGCCGGGGATCGACTCGAGCTTGTCGAGCGTGCCGCCCGTGTGGCCGAGGCCACGGCCCGAGAGCTGGGGGACGGCGACCCCGAAGGAGGCGACCAGGGGCGCGAGGGGGAGGGTGATCTTGTCGCCCACTCCCCCGGTCGAGTGCTTGTCGACCGTCGTCTTGCCGAGGCCCGTGAAGTCCATGGTCTCGCCGCTGCGGATCATCGCCAGCGTCATGTCGCGGATCTCGCGGCGCTCCATGCCGTTGAGGAAGATCGCCATCGTGAGCGCGGCCATCTGCTCGTCGGCGACGTACCCGCGCGTGTACGCGTCGATCAGCCAGTCGATCTGAGGGGTCTCGAGGGCGTCCCCGCGGCGCTTCACCCGGATGAGGTCGACGGTGTCGAAGGGCTCGACGGCCGCCGAGGATGCGGTGGACGAGGTGTCGCTGGTGGTCATGGTGGTGCTCCTAGCTACGACTGCGAGTCGCGGTACTGCTCGAGTTGACGGGGCCCGAACGCGTCCGGGATCACCTCGTCGATGGTCTTGAGGCCGGAGACGGTGTCGAGCACCATCGTCTCGTGGGAGTGCTCGTACAGCAGCTGGCGGCACCGGCCGCAGGGCATCAGCACGCCGCCGTTGCCGTCGACGCAGGCGAACGCGACGAGCTGGCCGCCGCCTCCCATGACGAGGTCGGTGACGAGCGAGCACTCGGCGCAGAGGGTGATCCCGTACGAGGCGTTCTCGATGTTGCAGCCGGTGACGAGACGGCCGTCGGCGGTGAGCGCGGCGGCCCCCACCGGGAACCCCGAGTAGGGCACGTACGCCTTGGCCATCGCCTCCCGGGCGGCCTGACGGAGCGCCTCCCAGTCGGTCGTCTCGGCGACGCTCACGACTTCACGTAGGGCTTGCCGGACGCGGCCGGGCCCCGGGACTGGCCGACGAGGCCGGCGACGGCGAAGATCGTGACGACGTACGGCAGCATGAGCATGAACTCGCTCGGGACGGGTGACCCGATGGCGCCGAGCACGTTCTGCAGGTTCGAGGCGAAGCCGAACAGCAGCGCGGCGAGCGTCGCCCTGATCGGGTCCCACCGGCCGAAGATGACCGCCGCGAGGGCGATGAAGCCGGCGCCCGCCGTCATCTCCTTCTGGAAGTTGCCGAGCGAGCCGAGCGTGAAGTAGGCCCCGCCGAGACCGGCGATGGCGCCCGCGAGCGAGACGTTCCAGAAGCGGGTCGCGTTGACCTTGATGCCCACGGTGTCCGCAGCCTGCGGGTGCTCGCCGACGGCTCGGAGGCGGAGGCCCCAGCGGGTGCGGAACAGCCCGTAGAACACCACGGCGATGGCGATGTACATCAGGTACACGATGATCGTCTGCCGGAAGAACACCGGCCCGACGATCGGGATCTGGCTGAGCCCCGGGATCGGCAGCTGCGGGAACCGGACGCCCTGGTTGAGGGCGTCCGACTTCGTGAGGACCTGCGAGTACAGGAAGCTCGTCAGGCCCGTGACGAGCACGTTGAGCACGACGCCCACGATCACCTGGTCGACGATGTAGCGGATGCTGAAGACGGCCAGGACCATCGAGACGAGCACGCCGGCCACCATGGCGGAGGCGAGGCCGACGTAGGCGGACCCGGTCGCCGACGCGACGACGGCCGAGACGAAGGCGCCGGCGAGCAGCTGCCCCTCGATGGCGACGTTGACCACGCCGACCCGCTCGCTGATGACGCCGCCGAGGGCGCCGAAGATCAGCGGCGTGCTGAGCGCGAGGGCCCCGAGGAGGAGGCCGGGGACGGGGATCGTGGCGTCGGCGCTCGTCCAGGTCAGGAAGGCGACGAGGAAGAGCACGCCGAAGACGGCGACGAGCCAGATCGGCACGCGCTGCGCACGCCGTGCGAGCAGGAACGCCAGCGCGGTCACGACCGCGAGCACGACCGTGAGCGCGACGCCCGTGGCCGCCGAGGGCAGCACGGCGTCGGGCAGCGCGAAGAAGTCGGTCGAGGTGGCGAGGCGGAACGTGCTCGACCCCTCCCGCGGGTTCACGACGAACAGGACGACCGCGACGACGGTGAAGACCGCGAAGGCGATCGGCGCCTTGTAGCTGCGCGTGGCGGTGCGGCTGAGGCCGGGGGTCGGCGCGGCGGGGACCGCCGTGTCGGGGGTGAGGGTGCTCACTTGGTGACCACCGCCTCCTTCTTCGAGCCGCGGGGAGCCCGAGGGGCTCCCGGCGCGGGCAGACGGAAGATGCTGCGGACGAGCGGCGGGGCCGCCACGAACAGCACGATCAGGGACTGGACGACGAGGACGATGTCGATGGGGACGCCGTTCGCCGCCTGCATGGAGTAGCCGCCGGCCTTGAGGGCGCCGAAGAGGATGCCCGCGCCGAAGACGCCCCAGGGGCGTGATCGGCCGAGGAGCGCGACGGTGATGGCGTCGAAGCCGATGCCCGCGTCGATGCCCGACGTGAAGCCGGTGGTGAGCGTGCCGAGCACCTGGGTCGACCCGGCCACGCCGGCGAGGGCACCAGAGATGAGCATCGCGTAGAGGTAGATGTTCTTGACGTTCATGCCGGCGGTGCGCGCGGCGTGGGGGTTCTCGCCGACCGCTCGGAAGCGGAAGCCCAGTGTCGACCGGTTGATGAGCCACCAGACGACGGCCGTGATCACGATGACCAGCAGGAAGCCCCAGTTGAGGTTGTACCGCGCGCCGAACAGGTCGGGGAGGATCGCGCTCGGGAGCGTGGCCGGCGACTTGGGGTTCGGGCTGCCCGGTGCCTGCAGCAGACCGGGGGTGCGCAGGGCGTACGCGATCAGGTAGAAGGCGACGTAGTTGAGCATGATCGTGAGGATCACCTCGTGGGCGCCGGTGCGGGCCTTGAGGAGACCGACGATGCCGCCCCAGACCGCACCGCCCGCGATCCCCGCGAGCAGGGCCAGCGGCAGGTGCACGGCGAGGGGCAGGTCGAACGAGAAGCCGACCCAGCCCGCCGCGCCGGCCGCGATGAGCATCTGGCCGCGCGCGCCGATGTTGAAGAGGCCCACGCGGAACGCGAGCGCCACGCCGAGACCGGCGGCGATCAGCGGCACCGAGTAGTTGAGCGTCTCGGTCAGGGGCCTGATGCCCGCCGCGAAGCCGTCGACCCGGAAGTTGTAGACGGCTCCCTGGAACAGGGACGAGTAGGAGCCGCCGACCGACGCCCAGAAGGCCTGGAAGAAATCGGAGGGGCGGGAGAAGAAGTAGCCGGTCGTCGACTGGACGTCGGGATCGGTGAAGCCGATCAGGAGGCCCGAGACGACGAGGGCCAGCACGACGGCGAGCACGGAGATCGCCGCGTTGCCGGTGGTGATCTCGCGCAGCAGGCGCGAGCCGCGCGAGTCGCCTGCCTCCTGGCCGCCGCCCGTCGGTGCGCCCTGGGGCGCCGGGGTGGTCGTGGTGGTCGCGTCGCTCACGCCGCGGTCTCCTTCGCCTGGGGGGCCTCGCCGGCCATCATGAGCCCGAGCACGTCGCGCGGGGTGTCGGCCGGGACGATGCCGATGATCGTGCCGCGGTACATGACCGCGATGCGGTCGGCCAACGCGACGACCTCGTCGAGCTCGGTGGAGACGACGATGACGGGCACTCCCGAGTCGCGCGTCGCGACGATGCGCTTGTGGACGAACTCGATCGACCCCACGTCGATGCCGCGCGTCGGCTGAGCCGCGACGAAGAGCCGCAGGTCACGGCTCAGCTCGCGGGCGAGGACGACCTTCTGCTGGTTGCCGCCGGAGAGGCGGCCGGCCGGCGTGGAGATGCCCTGGGTGCGGATGTCGAACTCGCGGACCTTCTCGACGGCGAACGCGGCGAGCTCGGCGAGCCGCAGCGACCCGCGCCGCACGAAGGGGCCGGACTGCGACCGGTCGAGCATGAGGTTCTCGGCGACCGTGAACTCGCCGACGAGGCCGTCCTCGTTGCGGTCCTCCGGGACGAAGCCGACGCCCGCGTCGAGCACGCGACGGACGCTGTGGCCGGTGATGTCGCGACCGTCGAGGGAGACGCGGCCCTGGACCCGGGGCTGCAGCCCGAGGATCGCCTCCGTCAGCTCGGTCTGGCCGTTGCCCTGGACGCCCGCGATCGCGAGGACCTCGCCGCGACGCACCTCGAACGAGACGTCGTCGACGACGACCTGGCCGATCGGGTCGACCACCCGGAGCGACTCGACGACGAGGGCGGCCTCGCCGGGATCGGCGGGGCCCTTCTGGACCGTGAGCTCGACGGCACGGCCGACCATGAGGGAGGCGAGCTCGGCGTTGCTGGCGGTGGGCTCGGCCTCGCCGACGACCTTGCCGAGGCGGATGACCGTGATCCGCGACGCGACCTCGCGCACCTCGCGCAGCTTGTGGGTGATGAACACGATGCCGGTGCCCGCGTCGCGGAGCTGGCGCATGATGCCCATCAGCTCGTCCGTCTCCTGCGGGGTCAGCACGGCGGTGGGCTCGTCGAAGACGAGCACCTTCGCGTCGCGCGACAGCGCCTTGACGATCTCGACGCGCTGCTGGACGCCGACCGGGAGCTCCTCGACGACGGCGTCAGGATCGATGTCGAAGCCGAAGCGACGGGAGATGTCCCGCACCTTGGCGCGCGCGGCGGCCAGGTCGAGGCGACCGCCGCCCTTCGTCTCCTCGTGGCCGAGCATGACGTTCTCGGCGACGGTGAAGACGGGCACGAGCATGAAGTGCTGGTGCACCATGCCGATGCCGGCAGCCATGGCGTCGCCGGGGCCTGCGAACTGTTGGACGACGTCGTCCAGCAGGATCTCGCCCTCGTCGGCCTGGTACAGGCCGTAGAGGACGTTCATCAGGGTCGACTTGCCGGCACCGTTCTCGCCCAGGAGAGCGTGGATCTCTCCTGGCTCGACGGTGAGGCTGATGTGGTCGTTGGCGGTCAGTGCGCCGAATCGCTTGGTGATGCCCTTGAGCTCGAGCTTCATCTCGTCAATCTACCTCGGTGTAGGCGTGGGAAGGGCCCGGGACGAACGGTGGAGACCGTCCTGCCCGGGCCCTCGATCAGGCCATGCTAATCGATGCCTGACGTGCTGCGGACTGGTGTCAGTTCGTCAGCGAGGAGGGCGACTCGACGGTGATGGAGCCGTCGATGATGCCCGCCTTGATGGTGTCCAGCTCGTCCGAGAGGCCGGCGTCGACCTTGTCCTCGTAGTCGTGGAACGGAGCGATGCCGACGCCGTCGTTCTCGAGCGTGCCGACGTAGGGCTCGTTCGAGAAGTCGCCCGAGGAGGCCTGCGTGGTGACGTCGTCCGTCGCCTGCTTGATGCCCTTGAGCACCGAGGTGAGGAACAGGTCGCTGTTGGCGCTGTCCGTCTCGTAGGTGTCGGAGTCGGCGCCGACGAGGACGATCTCCGAGCCGGAGTCGCGGATCGCCTCGGCGGCGCTCTGGTAGATCGGGCCGCCGACCGGCAGGATCACGTCGGCTCCCTGGTCGATCAGCGTCTGCGCGCTCTGCTTGGCCGTAGTCCCGGCCTCGAAGCCGCCCGTGAAGGTGCCGGTCTGCGACGCGACGTCCCAGCCGACGACCTCGACGTCGCCGCTCTTCTGCTCGTTGTAGTACTCGACGCCGTCGACGAAGCCGTCCATGAAGATGGTGACGGTCGGGAACTGCATGCCGCCGAAGGTGCCGACAGTGCCCGTCTTCGAGTAGCTCGCCGCCGCGTAGCCCGCGAGGAACGCCGCCTCGGACGTGTTGAAGGTGATGGGCTTGACGTTGTCGGCCGTGATGGACGCGTCGTCGATGGTGGCGTAGTCGATGTTCGGGTTCGTCTCGGCGGCGGTCTTGGTCGCGTCGGCGAGCGCGAAGCCCACCGTCACGATCAGGTTGCAGCCCTGGTCGGCGAGGTTCGACAAGTTCGCGTCGTAGACCGTCTCGTCGGCCGACTCGACCGTGTTGGCCTCGGCGCCCTCGGCCTCAGCCGCCTCGGTGAGGCCCTCGTAGCCGAGCTGGTTGAACGACTTGTCGTCGAACCCGCCCGCGTCGGAGACCATGCAGGGCACGAAGTCGCTGCTGCCCGAGCCGCCGGCCGCGTCGCCGTCGCCCTCGGGGGCCGAGGCACAGCCGGCCAGGATGGCGACGCTGCTGGCCAGTGCGAGGCCGCTGAAGACGGCCCTACGCGCAGTTGTAGTCAAGTTGTCCTCCAAGATGCAGCCCGGCACCAGAAGCCGGGCACGTATGGCGACAGGTTACCTACTGCGACGGCCGGTCCCGACCGTCCGGACGGAGTGATGCGGAGGCGTTACACAAGCGCGACCGGGACGTAACGGCGCCGAAACACCGCCCGGCTCAGAGGACGTCGCTGCGGCCGCTGAGCTTGAGGGCGTCGACGACGCTCTTCACCCGCTGCGCGTTGGCCGTCGTCGTGACGAGCAGCGCGTCCGGGGTGTCGACCACGATGATGTCGTTCACGCCGATCAGCGAGATGAGCCGGCCGCTGTGACCCACGACGATGCCGCTCGAGGCGTCGGACAGCACGCGGGCGTTCTCGCCGAGGATGGCGAGGTCGCTCTTGCGACCGCCCGAGTGCAGCTTGGCGATCGACGCGAAGTCGCCGACGTCGTCCCAGTCGAAGTCGCCGGGCACGACGGCGAGGCGCCC
>Ga0265797_10006587_pt1 | contig 16301 bp, 21 predicted proteins | sample P2T30metagenome_FD_192433 | JGI IMG/M metagenome (GOLD analysis project Ga0265797, IMG submission 192433) | Plant litter microbial communities from East Loma Ridge, Irvine, California - P2 T30 | ecosystem: Environmental > Terrestrial > Plant litter > Unclassified | place: USA: California... | reverse complement strand
ACTCGCTCAAAGGCATTTTGGTCTGTGAGTATCTGCGGCCTACGCCAGGAATTGCGCACCGCGTCGAGAATCGAGGAAACAAACGGCCACGCGTCGTGAAACGGGGAGAGCAAGGCGCCATCGCTCGAGCAAATGCGCCAGCGACTGCGCTACGCAAGATCGCACCCCGCAGGTATGATATGGCTGCCTGGCTTCGTTCTAATGCGAGTACATCTGACTGGTTTGAAGCCCTCAAAGCGTACAGGAACCCGCTGCATCCGAGCCTGCAGCGTCCGAGCCTGCAGCGTCCGAGCCTGCAGCATCTGAGCCTGTAGCATCCGAGCCTGCAAATTCACATGAAGTGGCATCTTGAAGCCGTGTTTTGAATCAACTTTGATCAACATCGCATCAGGCCAAACTGGCTTGGCCGTATGCGGGTCTCCGATGTGAGGTGGTATCCCTCCAATCTTCTGGCCGACCACGAAAGTGTGAAGGGTTAAACGCGTAAATGCGCAGCTCGAAGTAACAGTCTCGGGACTTCGCACTACGCTCAAAGCCTGCGCCGTCTGACTACCACGAGGAGTTGAAAGACGGTTATATGGACACTGATCATCACGGAAGGGTGAGAAATCCCCCAACCTGTGAGGACTTCAACTTGCTGGGCCTGATTGATCTACTTGCATGCCGGCTGCCATTAAAGGCCGGTATGAACGCCCGCCGCCTGCGTTTCAGCATCTGGCGCATCACACAGCTATCTTACTTTGTTCATTCCTCGGTCTTTGACTACCAGGTCGAATGGTATTGTCAGCTTTCTGGCGAATAGATTATGCAGATGGAACATAGCGTGCGTTTGGTGATCCAACCCTATCAATCCCATATATGGTTGTCGAGTAGCCCATCCAGGTCAGTGACACTGTTCCTATTATTACAGTCTAAGTCCGCTTTACGTGTGTGTAGGTGTCTCCAGTTGAAGATTACGTCCAAAGACGACGTGCGCGGTCCGGTACCCGAATGCTGGGTTCGAATTCGGCAACGTTCGGGTGTGAACCATCGAGGACCCGCCAACACCAGGCCACCAAAGATTCAACAACATCCACGCATGCGTGATAAACAAGAATACACGAGACGGTTCAAAATATAATCGACATCATGAACTTCATAGTCGGCACTTTCAACACCCCAGATCTCTTCACGTTCACTTTCAATCCACCTTCGACCCGTACCCGCCAAGCTCCGCTCATTATCGCCAACAAGTCGTTGGCCATCGGCAACCATTCATGGCTCACATTCTCCCCAAAGACACCCGGCAGAAACGATGAGAGATTCTTGTACGCGACAGCCTGGACCGAACCACCATCGAACGCCGCTTACAGCGTCAAGTCCCACGGCTTGTCCATCACTCCCATCAACTCCAAGCCCGTGCGTGCTCGATCCGGCTATGTCTGCGCCTCCAAATCGCATCTCTACTCGTGCGGTGGTCCAACAGGCGAGGCTTTCACCATACGCTCTGACGGCGGCGTCGGCGAGCTCGTCCAAGAACTCGACTTCGTCGACCAGGGCGCAGAAGACAAACCCTCAGGCGCTCTGCACGGCGACTTCGGCGGTCTTCGCCACGGCTCGCATAGCGTTGACCTGAGCCCCGATATGCGCAGCTTGTACATCGCGGATATCGGCCGCAATGCCATCTTTACGTATTCGATCGACAATCAGCATGCCGGCAGTGGCAAGCAGCACCTCACGCTCGGGTCGAAACACATCTCGCCGCGGCCTAATGATGGACCACGGCATACGTGGCCGCACCCTTCGGGCAAGATTCTGTATAGCTTGCAGGAGCACTCCAGTATGGTCGATCTGTTCGCTGTAGCTGAGGACGGCGTAACTCTGGAGCACAGATATGGCGTGCGCATCATTCCTGCAGACAAAGACCCCAAAGACTACTGGGCCGATGAAGTGCGGCTCAGCACCCGCGGTGATACGCCACGCTACTTGTACGCTTCTACGCGTGGATTGGACGCTGAGACGAAAGGCTACGTGGCTGTCTTTGAGTTGCAGGCTGATGGCAACGTGGTGTCTGAGGAGGCGATCCACATCTGGGAGACGCCGACTAGTGGTGGCATCGCTAATGCAATCGAGCCAGCGCCGTGGTCTGAGGATCATGGGGATGTCGAATATCTCGCGATGACGGACAGTCAAGAAGGTTTGGTCTTCATTCTCGGCTTTGACGGGAAGGAAGTGAGGGAGGCGGCGAGAGTCAGCCTTGGAGAGATAGAGTCTGGGGATGTGGTGCAGGCTGCTACAGCGGTGTGGCTTTAGTCGTTTGTGGGTGCTGTTTCGGCAAGGTTGTAATGATACGCGCGTGTAGCATTTGCGGGTAGTGTTCATCACCGCCGTAAATTTTGCACTATTTTGAGCAGAAGCCGAACAGACCAACTTGAGTACTTCATGCAAGTCATACTATTATTATACATATGTTGTACACTCATCTTACATGCAAGCCCTTCACTCGCCTCAGAAAACCATAACATCTCAAGCCACAGCTTCCACCTCACTCCCAGGTGTCATCCCCTCCATGGTCTCTTTGACAAGCTGTTCCTTCTTCGACCGTCTATGCTGGCCCTTGACGTACGCCAAAAGGCGCAAGGCTCCAGCTGGCGTCACGCCCTCCACCCTCCTTGCCTGGCCCAAACTCTCTGGCTTAGTGTTTTCCAGTGCTCTCTTCTCCTCCGTGCTCAAGCCGAAGATCGACTCATAGTTGAGATCTCCGGGGAGCAGCAAACTCTCATCGCGAGCGAATGAAGCCGCGGCAGCAGTCTGCTGTGTGATGTAGGGCGCGTACGTGCCTTCGATGTCCATTCGTGCCAGAATGTGAGACGGGTACTTGGAGATCTCGGGGATGATAGACGCAAGGGAAGCAGTAGTGATTGATGTGTGGCGGAGGAGGTCGAATGCTGAACGTTTCGAGCTGTCGCTGCGAACCGGCAGATCGTGCGCTATCCAGGCCTGTGAGCTCAGTGCTTTTGCGTCCAAGAGAGCGCGGAGTTCGTCGAGCTGAGCCTTTTCGTCGGTGAAGGCTGCCCAGCGGTTGTCTGTGACTGCGCCTACCTCGCGGCCTTTGGCAGTCAGTCGAAGGTCGGCGTTGTCGGCACGTGCAGACATGCGGTATTCCGAGCGGGATGTGAACATGCGATATGGCTCGCTGACACCCTTTGTCACGAGGTCGTCAACCATGATGCCGATGTAACTGTCCGCTCTGCTCATTGTGAATGCCGGTTTGTTGAGAGACAACAGAGCGGCGTTGATGCCAGCTAGGATGCCTTGAGCCGCAGCCTCCTCATATCCAGTTGTGCCGTTGATCTGTCCCGCCAGGAAGAGTCCGGAAATGGCTTTCGTCTCCAGTGTGCGTTTCAGGCTGCGCGGATCCACGTAATCATATTCAACTCCGTAGCCGGCTTGGACCATCTTGGCATTCTCCATGCCGTCGATAGCTCGGATGATCTGTTCCTGTGCCTCTGGAGGAACAGTCATGCTGATGCCGTTCGGGTATATCACATCGCTGTCGAAGCCTTCGGGTTCCAGCCAGACCAGGTGCTGGTCCTTGTCCGCAAAGCGGATGACTTTGCTCTCGAGCGATGGGCAGTACCGTGGGCCCTTTATTGACTCGCGGATGTGGATGCTCTTGTCCAAGTTCTGGCGAACAATCTCGTGGACGTTGGAATTTGTGTGAGTGCTGTAGCAATTCATCTGCTCTTCGACAGCCACACGAGAATTAAGGTAGGAGAAAGGAGTGGGCGGGTCGTCGCCGGGCTGCACTTGCAGTCTTTTCCAGTCTATTGAAGCTCTATCGATACGTGGAGGTGTGCCAGTCTTGAGTCGGCCAAGTTCGAAGCCGGCTTCTTGTAATGATTTGGACAAGCCGAAGGTTGCTGCTTCGCCCATGCGGCCTGAAGGGAAGACGTCCAGTCCAATGTGGATTTCTCCGCCCAGGAATGTGCCTGTTGTGATAACCACATTGCTTGTGGGAATGACCTCTCCAGACTCTAGTCGCACGCCTGTAATCTTTCCATGCCGGCCTTCGCCCGTTGCCTCTGGGGAGCGATCTACCACGATGTCTGCGACCTTGCCCTCCTTGACCGTCAACCCCGGGTATGCCATCATCTCCTCGTGCATGTGCTTTTTGTAGAGTTTGCGGTCGATCTGGGCGCGTGGTCCCCAGACAGCGGGTCCTTTCTTGCGATTCAACACCCGAAACTGAATGCCTGCCTTGTCTGTGACCCGCCCGACCAGTCCATCCAGCGCATCAATCTCGCGCATCATCGTTCCCTTGCCAATGCCCCCGAGAGACGGGTTGCAGCTGCAGACCCCGAGGTTGTCGTACGAAGGAGTGACCAGAGTTGTACGTGCGCCTGTCCTAGCAGCCGCGGCGGAGGCTTCGCAGCCTGCATGTCCGCCGCCGATGACTACCACATCTGCGGGAGGTCTGGAGAAATTGTTAGTGGATGTCTCTACTCGCACGCTCACGCACGGCTGCTCCTTACCTGGCATCGATGTGGTCTGCGACAGTGGCGAGCCCGCGCCGGAAGGCTGCCGCAGACCGCACTCGAGGCGCATGACCCCAGAGCGTGCGCGCTCTTGGTGAGAAAACGAGCATTGTCGTGTGAGATGTGGCCGGCGCAAAAGATGTCGACGGCGAAGAAAGTCGATGGTCGGGCTTTGGAAGGTTGCAAGCCAGCCACATTCGAGATTCAGGGTCCGGCTGGCTGCTTGCTTGCGGTGGTGGGAGCATGCGGTCCTCCAACCTCACACTATCACAACATGCCCATCACACCAGATTCCATCCGATGCGGTTCCATTACCTTGCGTGAGCAAAGCTTTGGAGCCGATATCTCTTCACTTGTGCCCGCCATCATAGAAGAATAACCATACAGCACGCGCCTTCCTGTGCTCGACGGCTGGTGGCGAACGCAGCATTCACCCATCTCGCCTTCGCCCAAGAGTACATCGCATACATGCGCTGTCCCCAAGCAGCATCTCGATCGATCGAGGTGAACTCTCGAAGAAAGGCGTACATTCTTACCTGTACCCACAGTTGGCTACCGATCGACACTCGTCTTCCAGCAATTGCTGAACTGTTGGCCACGATTTCGAGGACCTGGGTTGCGAGGTTGCGACTAGACTTCGCCACGGCATATTCGACCAGAGTGTCTGCTAATGCTTGTCGACATTGTCTCGTTCCGAAGGCCAACATCATGACGCGAGGGTCGTGGCCTAGTCCTGTACGTTCCCTCGACATAGGCTCGCATCCAGTATCACACTCGACTCCATCATCATGACCGGAGATTGGACGTTCTGAAGCCCCGTGGTACAACATGAACAGAGACTAAGAACCTCCTGGCTGCTACATATCACGACCCACGACTGTGCTGGACAGGTTGTGGCCTGCATCTCCCAACAACTGTCCAAGCCATATCTCTGGCTGAGTGCAAGCGAACTTGTACCGAGTATCCAGACTTGTCGCCATCAAGTTGGCCGCTTTAGCTCACCTGGGAGAGCGCCAGACTGAAGTCCACTTCAAGTCACGCACCACTGCGAATTCTGGAGGTACTGTGTTCGATCCACAGAAGCGGCATCAAAACCTGTGCACCACTCACTCTGCTGGGAAGTGCACACCTGTCTCTTGATCTCCTCAAGACCATTTCACCATCCTCGCTGGCGCAATTGGTAGCGCGTTCGGCTGTTATTCGATCTAGATAGCATACCGGAAGGTTAGTGGTTCGAGCCCACTGTGAGGAGTTCACTCGCGAGAGTAGAGCTCTGTGCTTTTGCTTTTGCTCGAGTTCGGTGTGTTTTGCTCTGTAGACACGAACGATCAAGCTTGACGCAGTCACCGCAATTGTGCTGTCGTTGTCCGGCATCCTCAAGCACTTCTTAGTCAGCGAGCCCTGTGGAACCTAGAGACGAATGTTAGACATTGGAAGACTCTCTAAAGGTTTGCGCTAGTCTTCTTTCCATCTTGATAAGAATAGACAAATGTTCCTACCTCCCAATGGGTTAGGAGTGTTTCGTTGTGGTCGCAGTATCCGGCCTGGCATGATTTCCCTGCTGTCTTACTATAGATAAGATCATGTAATGCTTATCGTCATGGTGGAGTCCAGTACATACCCCGCATGTTCAATCATCCGAATGAACGAACGAAACAACCATTTCCTACTTCCAATCACTGAACAGACTCAAAACCACGACCAAGGTTCCATAAGCAAAACTCCAAGATGCCCTACGATTTCACCTCCAGAGTCGCTCTCATCACAGGTGCCGGCTCAGGTATCGGCCGCGCCACAGCCCAAAAACTCGCCTCTCTCGGCTGCAAGCTCGCCCTCTCAGACATCAACAGCGAAGGTCTCGCCGAAACGCTCAAGCTATGCGATGGCAAAGGCGGCCATTACACCGAGATCTCCAGCGTCGCCAACACCACAGCCTGCACAGCTTTCGTAGAAAACACAGTATCTCACTTCGGCCACTTCGACTTCGTCTTCAACTGCGCCGGCGTGAACCCCACCGCCATCGACCTCACAGACACCACCGACGAGTACTTCGACAAACTCGTCGCCACGAACCTCAAAGGCACTTTCGCCATCACCCGCGCGGCGATCCCGCACCTTGAGAAACGGCCTGGCGCCAGCATCGTTAATGTCAGCTCTATCATGGGCGTGTCTGTCTCTTCGCGGATCTCGGTGTACTGCATGACGAAGTTTGGCGTTAATGGGTTTACGAAGGCGATGGCGCTGGAGCTTGGGCCGAAGGGGGTGCGGATCAATGCTGTTGCGCCGGGGTATATTGACACACCGACCAATGCGGGTGTTGTGGAGGGTGGGGATGCGGTGAGGAGGCAGGAGGAGAAGAGCGGGATGGGGAGGATGGGGACGGCGGGGGAGGTTGCAGATGTGGTTGCTTTCTTGTTCAGGTTTGTTGTTTCTGTGGCCCTGCTCTGAATCGTTCCTTGGCTGGGGGATTTGAAGTTGGGAGTGCTGACTTTTTGTGCTACAGTGATGAGGCGAAGTATGTGAATGGGAGTATCTTTGAAGTTAATGGAGGTAGAGTTTGATGGATGGATGGGGTCTAGTTGTCTGGAAAATGTGCTTCATGGTCGTCTTGTCGGTTGTGCACTTGCGATCATCGAGGCTTTGGAGCTCATAAGTTTGTGTACAATTTGACGCGCGGGCTGGATCTTGATTGTTTCCACGTGCTGGTGCTGCAGGTTGTAGTCATGAAGATGAGGATATCGACCGTTGAGATACCACGACCAGTGCCTGTCGATCCCGGAAGCTAGTATGCTAGTAACTTTGATCATGGTAACTCAATGACCTTGCTTAACATCGAGACTCCGTCCACAGACTTGAGAACATCTGTGCTGCCTTAGTGTCGCGTCAACTGTCAGTCTTGATGCCCTGCCAACTTGATGTCGTCAGTATACAGCAAAGCTGCATTGGTCGCAAAACATATGTGTGCAGCTCAACTAGGTGGCTCTTGGATTTTCGGAAATTGTACATAGTCAACGCAATGGAGGGAGGTCGTTCGAAGTCGGCAAAGTGGCTTTGATCCTTCAAAAGAGTGTAATTGACCGCCCATAGCGCCCCATGGAGAAATGGAGATCTCTGACCACTTGATATTGAGCCAAATATCTGTTAGTCAATTAAGATGTCAGTAGTTCGCGTTCAAAGCATTGATTGAACGCCTTTTCAGTCATTTAAGCACATTCCTCAGCACCCCAACCCCAACCCTGATAAACGTGGTCTGAACATGTACATGCACACATGTTTGGATACTGCATGGCCTCCCAGAGGCCGCACACAAGACCGTTTGACAGTACGCTTGATGCCATGTCGGAGTCCTGTGGTTCCTTGTCAATGAATTGGCACATAGCTTTGAAGGGTGGCGCCGGCGGAGTCGTCAAAGAGTCGTCAAAGAGCCACGTGTCTTTTCGGCTTGTTACTGGTGAGCTGCAAATGTTAGAACCAGCATCATTACTCTGAGAGACTTACGAAAACGCATTTCTGGACATCAAGACGGTACTTGAATGCGGCTGAAATATTTGAAATAACAAGAACAAGCCGGAGTCGGCCCAAAGTCCTGTCCATCGCTCTATTAGAGTTCAGACGACAAGAGGAAGTGGCCAATGGGCATCGCCTGTTTGCACAAGTGTTACTAAGGGATGGTCTCGCGGTGCGATGTCAAATTCAGGATTCTATAGATCAATAATCGAAAGTTGCATATCTTTGGCAGCAGTGCGACTAGATCCTGAGTTTGAGATCGCACCGCGAGGTTATCAACCCTCAGGGTCCTCCCTGTTGACCACCGCCACATCGAGACCCTGACAAGCCTGGGCCTTTGAGAGCTTTTGTGGACATCAAGCATGGCATTCTCGCCTACGATTCCCGCTTGTGTGGCGGGTCTTGACCTGGCCTCTTTCACACTGCGACCGGCCAGCAACAGTACGTCCCAGAGCATCATACTCGGCATGTCAACATCGGCAACGAGAAGGCTCTACAGATTTAGTGCTCTACCTCTGCAGTGACTTTGCCATGGAGGGCATTATGGGCGGAAGAGCATGCGCTAAGAGGTCTTGGCCCTCTCGCGCTGCTCTTCGAGCAGAGAGCCAACGCGAACGACAGTTTTACCGGTTTGTGTGCCTGAGGATCGACGGTCTCACATGTTGTGTACTGCGCTGACTGCTTCCAAGATACTATGGTCCGTTCCGGCAAATGAATGACTACGGTCCTGTCTTTTGCGACGTTCGAGATCCGCAAGCGCGAGAGCAGCACAAGGCGATATCATGCCCTGATAAGATCCTCACGGCTTTTTGCCAGCTGGGTGCGTTGCGTATGAAGGCCCGGCGGTGTTTGATCTTCTTCTTTGATGTCAATCATGCCTACATCATGGCAGAAGCGACGCAGACATTGTCGCTCGAGGACGACAATACCCACGAGCCTGGCGACCACCTCTGGAGTAAGTGCTTCTTTCATGTTCGGAAACTTGAACTCCTAGTCATTTGAATAACAGAGCATCACCATCCCCGAGATGTGAGTGGCTGCATGGAAGGTTTCTTGTGCACCGTGTTCGTATTTATGCTGACGCTCCAGGCAGTGGGACACAGCGTCATACCTCGCGACGTGGCATGCTGTGAATTCACTGTAAACCTGCCATCCTTCGCCGACACTGTAAATGCACAAGGAAAGTACCGTGAGAGCGTCTTTATTGTCGATGACCTGACTCAACACCCTGAATTGAAGAACCGGGCATACGTGACTGAGTTCCCGAACGGTCGCTTTTATGCCGGTGTTCCAATCACGTGAGTCTCTTGAAAGCCTACGGGATGGAACTTATAGTATAACGGCTCACTAACACCGTGCCAGAACACCACAAGGCGTCAACATTGGGGCGTATTGTATTTTGGACGACCAAGTTCGATCTGGGATATCAGATCGCGATCTCACATTCATGAAGGACATATCACAAACTGTGACTACGCATTTGGAGACGATACGAGCCTTGTCAGAGCGCGAACAGAACAACCAGATGGTGACTGGCTTGGGAGATTTCGTCAGAAACGCTCCAGACTCCCACACCAGGGGTTCACTTGCGACCACCAACATACCGCTGAACAACAAGATGGGCACTCGGGATAAGTCCCCTGAAGTCATGAACAGTATTCCTGCGGCTCTCGCCGAGCCTGTTGTGACGCCTTTGCCAGCACGCCCGGAGATGATCAAAAACGGTTATTTCGACAGCGGACCCTCGCAAGAGCAACAAAGTCCCCCGGATGGACTCACACCTATGCCGTTGTCGGAACCTTTCACACCACCAGAGCTTCCCGCGCAAAGCTCGCAACAATCCAATCGAGCCAGTCGACACAGCCGGCACACTTCACGGGAGACCACGGGGACTGCGGGCAATCCTCCAAAGAGCCAGGCGACTCAAAGGTCAGATCAAGCGGGCAGTGATCGATCTACGTACCAAAGGGCCGCTGAGATCATGTGTCAGTCGCTTCGCATAGATGGAGCCGCGTTCCTGGACATGTCTATCGGAACATTTGCTGGCTTGGTCCAAACTGCCGAAACCACCACTGAATCAGATTCCGGTCCAGACTCTTTCAGCCCGGACAAGAACAGAGCTTGCAGCGTGCTGGGCTGTGCTGAAAGCGTCGCAACTGGCGAGGATGTCAGATTGCGTGATCGCCAGTCTGCGAAGTTACTCACAGAGTCCTTCGTGCGAAAGCTTCTCAACCGCAATCCTGGAGGCAAGATCTGGACGTTCGGTGAGAACTTTCTGACGCACGACGAGGACGGGTTCTCCACGGACGATGCGGCAGGGAGCGACACATACGTCGGATCCGAGACACCCGACACCAGGGAGAGGAAGTCTTCTCGAAAGCAACGTCGAAGCGACGGTGAGCATCTTCAGCGGGCATTCCCAGGAGCTCGGTGTATTGCGCTTCATGGCATCTGGGACCATTCTCGGCGTCGCTGGACTGTCGCAAGCTTCTACTGGACATTTGATCCTCTTCGTGTGCTGGCTCCAGAGACCGAAATGCATTTCGTCGCGGCCTTCAGCGACATCATTACTGCAGAGACCAGACGTCTCGAGGTTTTCACTTCCGACAAAGCAAAATCCGACTTCGTCTCGAGCATTTCTCACGAATTGAGATCTCCTCTTCACGGCATTCTGGGTAGTGTAGAATTATTGATAGGAGAAAAGCTCGACAACGCATCCTCGACCTTGGTCGAGCAGATCGGATCATGCGGGCAGTCACTATTGGAGATTATTGATCATCTTCTTGATCTCTCAAACCTGAGGAACCAGAAGCTTGCCAAAGGCGCCGTGAAGAGCTCCAAGATCGGCCGCAAGTTCTTGCCATCCGCCGCCGACATCTCGGAGAACGACCTGTCAGCTATGAAGACCGGCGTGGCCCTGGATGATCTGACTGAGGATGCAGTCGTCTCCACGGTCTACTCGTTCTTCTATGATCACAATTCCGAAGACAGGGTCCAGACTTCTGTTATCCTTGACATCGAGCGCTCTGACAACTTGCCTTGGCGCTGCCAGCTCGCTACGGGAGGCTGGAAGAGGGTTGTCATCAATCTCGTGATAAATGCCCTCAAGTACACCCCAGCCGGCTTCATCCGTGTGTCTCTGAGACGCAGAGTCAAGCCTGGATCGCGTCGCAGGTTTGATGCCGTGCTCAGCGTTACCGACAGTGGCAAAGGCATGTCGCAAGAGTTCCAGCGAAATCATCTTTTCCAGGACTTCTCGCAAGAAGACACTCTCTCGAATGGCTTGGGTCTTGGTCTGCACATGGTATCGCGCATGGTGAATGCCATGGGCGGCACAGTCGATGTCACCAGCGACCAGAAGGGGTCAGGAACTCGCGTCAGTGTCACGGTACCGCTGGAAAACCACTCGGATCTCAAGATGCCCGCCGAGGAACGCAGCGCACCATTGTTCAGATCTCTCACTGGCGCCATCAAGGTGGGTATGGTCATGATCGACCAGAATGTGCCGCTCACACGAAATGATCGCCTGACAGCGACATCGTGGTCAATGGCGGTAGCATCTATAGAGAAGAATCTTGTGTTCCTAGGCTTGCAGCCGGAGAGGTGCAATTTAAGAGAAGGCAATTTGTACGATCTGAAGGTCGTTCTTAACATCGACCTGGACGCTTGCCTGCGCACACTCCGGGACGACGACAACCCAGTCGGGTACAGCGATTTCGCGCCAATGCTTGTCGTCTGTCACAACAGCCCGTCCGCGCAGACGCTCCGACGTTCATGGGCAGAGGACCCTATGAGCACGAAGGTCGCTGTGGATTTCATCGCTTTGCCCTGCGGGGCCAAGCAAATCGCTCGTGCTGTCACATACACCCGGAAATTATTTGACGAGTTGAACGGCACAACTTCAGACCTGCAATGCTTTGGCGGCGCAACGGCGGACGAGCCTAAGACGAGCGAGGTCACTCCACACGATGTCGGGATTCGGGACCAGTCCTCGAAACATACGACCAAGGATGATCAGAGCGCCAATGAGATTTCGAACACGAGTCCGAAGGAGCTCGATTCACCGCTACCAGCCGCGACTACCGCAGTGGTGTCTCTCCAGATCTCGCCGCCACAAATACTCACTCACTTACCAGAACGGCTTTCTAGCACACTGCATGACATTCCCGATAAGCCTCCTCCCGCACAGCCACCTGCGGTGACTGGCGAAGTCCTGCCAACATCTTCCACGCCTGATGGCCCAGTGTTACTTCTCGTAGACGACAACAGAATCAATCTGCAATTGCTCGTAGCATTCGCGAAGAAGAACAAATACCGCTACCTTTCTGCTCTGGACGGCAAAATCGCACTCGATGCGTTCGAGACAGCCCACAGGAAATCTCTCGAGCCTTCTGCCTCTGGCGAAGCCACGGCGGATATTCCTACTGTCGTCCTCATGGACATCAACATGCCTGTCATGGACGGGTATGAAGCAGTCCAGCGCATCCGTGCGTACGAGAGCAAGCACCAGATGAATCCTGCTAAGATTATCGCTGTTACTGCGCTGCAGTCGGAAGCCGCGCAGACGGAGGCTTTTGGCAGTGGGTTTGATATGTTTTTGAGTAAGCCTATCAAGCTCAAGAGTCTGGCGAAGATCATCCAGGACGGATGAAGAGGGAAGTAATGATTGAATCATAACTCTCCGCAGCAAACACTGGTCGTATCATGATTGATGTCGCCGGGCCTTGGCCGTTCGCCGTAGAAGATACCAGGTGTTGGTGCTCCAGCGATTGATAAAAGTTGATCATCCGGCGTGACTACGCGGCGGCAAATTTGTGGGCATCCGAAGGAATGTTTGTATTGTTCGCCGGAACACGTTGCCCATGAGCTGGCAAGTTCACTGGTTGCTGCTGTGAATGCACTTGGAGGTGCCCTAGGGAACAAGGGTGCAAGTCCTCACATCGGTGTCTGAAGATGCAGCTGGTTAGATTGAACAGAGACAACCCCTTGGTGTCTCGGAATGGAATGATCGGCCTTCGGTCAGAAGTGCTACCGAACAGCGAGCGATGTCTTGCTGTTGGAAATGCTGCCGTGTACACGCTCGGGAGGCTGGTCTCGTACCTGCTAAGAATTATGGACTTCACAACGAAAACGCAGCACATCCAGATAGCTCACGTATTTCGAATGGTGATCCATCAGTCGTGTCTTTGTGCCCTGATTTTCCGTAGTCGTGCCGTGGCAGTTGGGCATACTATAGCTTGCCTTCGATATAAGACGATAACAAACCGCTCACTTCTCGCAGAGCAAGATGAGAAACCGGGACGTTGAGTTGAGCCATGTCGGTATGCCTGGTTGGGCAGTCTACGGTGAGTGATCACAGCGGCTGGGAGTACGAGCGGTATGTAACGCTAGAGACGGGGCCTGTCGGTGAGGTGATTGCCTGAGGCACCATCGCGGTTTTCTTGGCCAGCTCCGCTCCACGCCGGCCCCGTCTTTGCTCTCCCTGCAGGAATAGGAGGATTTCCAACTCCAAATGCAAGACATTAGAGGCACTTGTGGCGTTTGATCCGCGCACCAGGCTGACCGTTATACGCACCCTGTTGTCTACCCCACATGGGGTGAACGAAGATCATACTGGCAACGGCGGACTAGTAGAGAGGTGAACGGAGAACGTGCACGCAATTGGACGATTGTTCATAGCAGACAACGAGCATTTGATCAGTGACAGGCAGGGAGATTCCGATGGCAAGAGAATTGTCTTCATGGGACCAGGAATACACTTACCATGCTAGTGCTTCGCTGTGAGTCCTCACAACGGAGTTGCCTCCTGCGAATAAGCTACACCGCCAACAAGCTCATGTGAGACATGAGGGTCAATTAAGGATTAGCATCGCCATAACAGACCAGCACCATGCAATATCACAGAGACACAACGGCCTCACAACACAATCTCGCGCAGATGCTTGACCGACCAGCGAAGCAGAGAAAGGAGTCCAGCAGTGTCCCAAAGGTATAAGAACATCCATCTCCAACCCCGAAAAGCAAGTTCTCCTCATCATCCAACAATAACTCCAATCCAATCAACAATACCACACTCGCTTCCCAACCCTTTCCACCAAAACCACCAATCACCAACAATGGCTTTCTTCAAGACCCTCATCATCGCCTCCGTGGCCGCTGTTGCCTTCGCCGTTCCCCAGTCCGGCGCCTCTGACGGCAACAAGAAGATCGAGATCGACTCCTCCGACAACAGTGCCAAGTGCGGCAACGGCCAGAAGGTCGCCTGCTGCAACAGCGGCGAGGACCTCATCGGCCTCAACTGCTTGAGCGTCCCCATCCGTAAGCCATCTCCTTCAGCTCCCGCTTTCTCTTCCTCCTCCCTTCATCGCTAACCATCTCCCGAGTAGTCGCCATCCCCATCCAGCAGGCCTGCGGCTCCAACGTCGCTGCTTGCTGCCCTACCGGCGACGCCGACGGCAACGCCATCAACCTCGAGGCCAACTGCGTTGCCATCCCTCTTTAAGCGGCTCGTCCATCATGACCACCTTGTTCGGATGACGGGATAGATCTACTTTTCAGATCGCGCTGGGGATTTATAGGCCTCTGCTCACTTTTTGGCTCTGCCTTCTTTCGATTCGAGCATGTCTGATGACTTTTATGTGAGAGGGGTTGGGCCCTGGTTGTGGATGTTTCACCTGATGGTCGCGGGTTTGCAGTCTAGTTTTTTAGAATTGTGAATGAACGCATCGTCTACCTTTTACTCTGCTTTTGCTTTCTTGGGCTTGTCCTCTACATCAACTCCTGACTTGCGACGTATAATATCTCGAGTCCAAGTTTGCGCTTGCCGAGCACTTCTTCCTCAAGAAATGTAAGCTGATTTCTTTCTGTTTATTTATTCTGCTTGACTCTCGCCAGATCCTCAAGCTTGCCGGCCAGAATCTGCAATTTGCGCAGCTTTGGAGCAGATAGCTATCGTGAACCCGGTTGCGTCTCTCATACGGCTGCAGACCTGCCCGACACAGCATATACAAGAGTCCCATTAAGTTCCCCGGCCGCGGCCAGCTGGCTGACAGGTCATGAAACATGGGGCGGTGAGCGTGTGACTCTTTTGCTGGCTACAGAGCGATACGCCGTGCGGTGCGTTGAGGTCTGGAGTCTGCAGCTGCATCGCACGTACAGAGCTTTTGTGCGGTGGACATTTGCTACGATTAGGAGGTAGGCGCTGCTTGCTATGTGGGTGTTGCTTGGAGGTCGTACAGGTCATCGGCTGCTGGGCCGCGGAAAGTAAGTAAGTTTAGGTGCGGCGCCGCCGACGTCGGTCGGGTCGGTCGGGTACGTGCGTACGGTATGCCATCAAGGTGACGTTCCAGTTGCGATACAATGCCAGCGGCCGAATGCGTACCTGCGTGCAAGCAAGCATGCGATTGTGCAGGCTGTAGATACTACTGGCGACGTCCGAGTCTGCACTGTGAATTTAGCACCCGCCCGTCACTGAGTGATGGACAGCTCGAAGGCGTACCTGGCCGGCAAGGTAGTTAAAACAAAGTACAAGTAGAACGGGCAGACAGGCAGTGAGGTAGAGCATGGCATTAATTCTCGCTCGCAAGATACGTCAGTATCGATCCATCGTATCTATCCTGCAACAACAATCATCCAAAAAATCCCCCTCGGGTTGTATGCGCTCGCAATCGAAGCGCTAACCGCCGAGGAGGCATCAAGGAACGATGATGAACTGCAACACATTTTCCAACAGGACCGGCGCTGCTGGTATCCTTCATCCGTCATCATAAAGCCGCACACAAGAGGATCTGCCACCACCCGTGTTTGTATGTGGTGGGTTCCCCCAGTAGTGCAGACAACATCGACATCGTAAAAAAGTCCCAGTTTTTGTTCACACCCGTTTGCTTTGCCCTCATCGCGTCATGAATGGTGTCGAGGGGGTTTCATTTCATGCTTGTCGTGGCGTGCGCGGAACAACGCTTAGTTGTTGCGGACGCTGGAGGCCTGCATGCCCTTCTGGCCCTGCTCGGCGACGAAGGTGACAGCCTCACCCTCCTTGAGGGACTTGAAGCCGTCCTTCTGTTGAGGGAGTCAGTGATGGGTTCAGTGAGTGGCGAAGGGTTGTAGCATGTGCTGAGCGGTGCTGGACGTGCGTGTTGCAACAGACCGCACTGCTCAGCACACGCAAGATAAGGCGGATCTTACCTCAATGGCGCGGAAGTGGACGAAGAGGTCAGCGGAGCCGTTCTCGGGGGTGATGAAGCCGTATCCCTTCTCGTCGTTGAACCACTTGACAGT
>Ga0265797_10006585_pt1 | contig 16305 bp, 20 predicted proteins | sample P2T30metagenome_FD_192433 | JGI IMG/M metagenome (GOLD analysis project Ga0265797, IMG submission 192433) | Plant litter microbial communities from East Loma Ridge, Irvine, California - P2 T30 | ecosystem: Environmental > Terrestrial > Plant litter > Unclassified | place: USA: California... | reverse complement strand
AGGTCTAGAGAGATAAGCTGTTGATTATAACTAGCTTTGTTAGGCTAACTGTGTAATATAAGTACGTTACTAGCTAAACGCTTAGAAGGGCTTCTCAGATTAGTAGCTTCTCTACTATTATATAAATTAAGTATTGAGTAAATACCGCATTCAACTGAGTATAAGGTGCTGGGATAGCGCCTTAACTGCTTTCTTATATTGCTGTTACTACAATACCGCGTTGTGAAAATCTGCTGTTAAGCATCGATATCACTTGTAAAACACGCACAGGCATTACCGCAAGTAGAGGCACAGGCCTAAGATCTTATAGAAGTTACTACAGCTAGGCTAAACACGCTTTGAAAATAACAATGTAAGGGGCTACGCTCAAGAAGCAATCACACAGGTACACTAGAGTTATATTCAATGCAGAAGAGAACTACAGACTACAGTGCGGTTAAAGGTCATTTGGGCGCGGCTTAGAATAACCTATCGCCGAAGTTGAGAGGGTTGCTAGTCTGAGCGGTGCTTAGACAGCATAACTAAGGAGTTGCTAAGTAACGCTCACGCACCTCACACGCGTGACCGAGATATCATCGAGTAATTAGATAACTAGGCGCTAGTTCATCACAAACACCACTATAAGGGAACAGATAGTTAGTAAAGAGTTTAGGCACACGCTGCTACGCTAGGTACAGGTCCCTCCCAGCCTGCAGAAGTATCAGCGTTGTGATGGGCTAGGCACATTGCAGGCTAGCCTCAGCAGTAGCCTTGGAACCAAAACACCGATCCTCTGACCATCGGAAATTACCCAGAGAATAGCCGACAGTAGGGTATTTACCTAACCGCCGGGTATTTCCCGAGGATTACCCGATAACCTTGGGTACGCCGCCGGGTACCTATAAGTAGCCGGTAGACCTCCATAGACTCTAGGGTATCAAATTCATCTGATCACATCTGGCAACTATCCTCAGGATCAGCCCCTTTCAAGCGTTACATACTACTACTAGGGCAGGAAGTTAGAGAAATAAAGCTCCTGCTGGATATTAGAAATAAGAGTTGTAAATAACTTAAAGGCTACTATAGAAGCTCTAGATAGACTTATTAATTAGGCGGCACTACCGTAGTCTGACAGTTGCCAGGTGCTCAAAATCACACCTAGCAACTGTAGGCCAGCCAGAGAAGAGAGAGGCTTCCAAGGTTAGCCACCCTCTATATAGTGGCGTAACGCAGAATAGAGCAACACAGTTACAATTACTAATCAATATTATCATTATTACTATTACCTCTATCATATTGTTTGATTTTGTAATGCTATAAGGGGTATCATAATTCAAAAAAGTCCAAACGGGTAACATGCCTCTACCCGGCAAACACAAAAAGTCGTAAAAATGATGTTCACACGTGATGTTCGCACGTAACTGTGCCAAGCCAGCGGTCGGCTCAACTCGGCTCCGTGCGGTACCGTATTTTTTAGTTAGTTATCTTATATCGTATATAATATATAGTGCTGACATCTTAACAGGGCTATGACACAGAGCCAACATGCTACAGTTAGCCCGAGGCCCAAATTTTTTCGTATTACCGTATTTCGCATCCAGCATGAAGGATGCTGACCATACTCGTTCTCTCCATAGCTTTTCCCATACTATAGGTACCAGCGGATAATCTTCGGGCTGCCAAGCCCGAGGCCCAAAATATTTCGACTTCCGCATCTCGTATCCAGCACGAAGGGTGTTGACATTTATCGTTCTCTATATAGCTTTCACTACTCTACTAGCGGATAACATCAATAAAATAATACAAAATGCTACAGTTAGTGCTAGTATATATAGGTGTTGAATATGATAGGATCTTGTGTGATGATAATATATATCAATAATTATATGCATTGTGTTCTATGTTGTGTGTCTACGTAGCTTAGCTCTAATTTTAGGGTTTCTAATCCACTCTGCTCTTATTGGCTTACAGTTGCCTGGTGCTACTCAGACACCCTGTTATCTGACAGCAGGGTACTGTGGTGGAGCAAGTAGGGATATGGGAATCCTATAGGAACACGGACCAAAAGGCACTCAGATAGGTAGACGAGGCGAACGGGAGTACCCCGGGGCCGTGTTTGGTCACGCAACGCGCATGGTCGCGCATTGCGTGACCAGACACGGTATCACGACAGAGGGTCGCGACGAACATCACTCAGACAACAACTAACACACACAAAATCAATACAATCTCTAATACTGCATCGAGCACACGTTCCTGTGGGCAAAACCTCCACTACAGTACACCTATAGGGTTAGGGTTAGTGTTATCCCCCCTTAGTTTGCCCCCATTATTTGGTTAGTTATCGTATATGCCAGGTGATTGACCAGCCAATCCAGGTGATTAGCCAAGGTAGAGGCCAGGTGATTAGCCAAGGGTAGCAGGAAATATCCAAAACTCAACACTAAAAAAGCCGTAATACTGTCGGATAAATGATAATCCAGTGCCAAGTGGAAGCGCTAACGCCGCACAGACAGAATTTGCAGTCTTGCAACGGCGACAGCGAGGGTTACAGGCTGTAATAAAATTGCAGAGGTGGAAAAATGGAAATGGGGGGAAAACCAGTCGCTTCGCGAAAATTTCCAGGCCTTGCAGGGCCGCTGCGCGGGAGTTGGATTTGTTCTATTAGTATATTAGATAGTGCTTGTTGTTTCAATACCGAATCTTCTTCGTGGCCGGAGCCTTGGACTGCCAAGCCCGAGGCCCAATATCTTTCGTATTGCCGTATTTCGCATCCAGCACGAAGGATGCTGACCATGCTCGTTCTCACCACAGCTTTTCCCATACTATACTAGCGGATAACTACAATAAAATAGTGCTTATATCTAACAGGGTGTTACGACCCTAGGTTAGAACGCTTACAAACTACGCCGCAACCACGCCGCAGAACCAGAAGTCAGGAAGACAATCCTACAGCATGATGACAGCACCAAGTTACGAGACCGATTACGACGCTCAGAACTATCACTCACGACGCTAAGGATTCTTGATAGGAGCGCTCACGACTATCACAACTATCGCTCACAACACCAAGGACTATTAGTAGGAGTAGGAGTGACTATTACTAGAGGTATATAGCAGTAGGTAACAGGCCCTTAGAGCTTATTATGTTTAACTTTGATTATTATCCTAATACTAGCATTAACTCTTAACTGCTATGTATTACATCGATCTTCTAATCGTGATACACAACCCCTTATCTATCGCACTGACTCTTCTCTCGAGAACCAACCCAAGACCAGCTAGCTTTACCGAGGGAAGCTTTCAGTTCTTCACGCAGGGCTATAAAAGAGAGCCAACATGCTACAGTCAGCGCTATTATGTGCAGGGTACACCTATAGGGTTAAAATTAGTGTTACCCTCCCTTTGTTTGCCCCCAGGGGCAAGTGGTGTAGCTGTCACAGACAGTTCCTCCAACATCTGTTTCCGAAGTAAATCGCATCTCAACATTCTATTACAATACTAGATTCGAATTCGACTACATTTCATAACAAGCTCTCAAACCTTAGCCTAATCTAGGAGGCAGACAGTATGAAAGGGATAGGTACTGCAGGTACATGCGCGTGTAATGCCCATCCCGGAGTGACGAAAATTCCTGTGTGGCGGGAACTACCGATGATAGCAAAAATATATTTCTTAGAGCTTGTTTAGTTCTGTCTCTGTCTCTGTCTTCGTTCTATTGGTCTTATTTAGACTCCGTTTTGGAAACGGAGCGGGAAGTAGCGTCGTGTTCGGCCAAACAGAGGGTTTGAAAGCAGGGATAACCATTAGACGCTTGAGATGGAGTACAAGCTACACGGTAGTATCACGGCAACGGAATGTTCCTTTAGAGCCCTTTGAACCTAGTTGCTAGCAATGGACGTGCTCGTGGTCAAGCAGCCCGCGAACAGTATAAGTATGGCAGTCTTCGCTACCTATTTGCCTCATCACTTCCTACAACATCAACAACATCAACAATTACAAGAAACACTTCAGCCTTCCTACTCTTCCTCTACTACGAGTACTTCCATCGCCATTATGCAACTCTCTTCGATCCGCAACTTCACCCTAGCTATTCTAGCAGGTTCCGCACTGGCTCTTCCTGCCCGCATTGAAGATACTAGGAGCTTAGCTAATATTGAGGTGAGCCAGTCTGCAGTTTTTGCTAGAAATTTGGTATCAATGGAAAAGCTGACGAGTGAACAGGCTAAAGATGTAGTCGAAAAACGGATTACTGTCGCTATAGCCTTGCTCTCAGTTATCGGAGGCAAACTTTTTGCTGGTGCAGCAGCTGCGGGAATTGAGGTGGCTAAAGATGCCCTCGCACCCGCAGCGGAAGACTGGAAAGATTTTGACGAGGTAAGCTAATGCCGCACTTGAACTTGTATCGTGTATTAAGAAATTGCTTTAGGCTCGCACAGCCTTTATGAAGGAGAATATTCCTGATCTTTACGCCAACCGAGTACCAGGCACACGTGGTGTTATTTGCATGAACGGAGGATACACTATTAGTCATGGCGCTGTGTACGAAGGTCCTGCTACTGAGCAATTCTCTTGGGATATTTACCACACCACGTAAGCTCCTTAAATTTTCCCGCAGCTGTGAAAAGGATATACTAATACTGTTTCGAAAGCTATGATTGTTTTGAGATTTATTCCGGCTCTATTACTAACAACGGTGACGGTGGATGGGTCAATGTAAGTTGTTGTCAATATTTGTTTCAAACTCAGATACTAATGAGTCTAAAGTGGGGTACGGAAGGCTGCAATGTCAGCGGCAAAACCATCACCTGTTAAAAAGACACCCAGTCGCCATCAACTGCTGTCGCCAGCATAAGCTAGCGGTCACCCACATCTTGGCGTCCTGTCTCTCGATAAAGTCCTCCTGGCCGTGTTTATAATCCTCTTCTCCTCTCACCAACTACCTACACTCGTTTACCACACTCTATCCGCCCTAGCATCAGCCTATATTCTTTGGTCTCGCTATCTCTGCCATCAAATACACTCTTCAATTGTCTCACCTACTACTACCAGCACTTTCAACTCGTCGCTAGCAACTACAAGAGCTTTGTAGATCACGATAAGCGCCTAGAGAGAGTTTAAAGGCCGCCTAGTATAGATACATTAAGAGAAGAGTTACTTTCTAGAGTTAATCGTAATACTATATTTTACTTTATATCATACCGCATTGTGAAAATCTGCTGTTAAGCATCGGTATCACTTGTAAAATCATATTTTACTTTATGATAGGACAAAATTGATTTAGTTTTATTACTAGCGCTCTGCTTCTGGCTCCCAGACATACTCATATCTGATCTACCCAACACGCGTCTTCTCATGGTCTTCATACTGTTATTCGGTTTCGTCAGCGGTTCAAACATCAGCCTACTACCCTTCTGTCTAGGCTAGCTTTGCGAGACACAAGAATACGGGAGATACTACTACCTGCTACACAGTAGTTTCTTTCGGCGTTCTGATTAGTATTCCTGCTGTTGGATGCCGTGGATGACGAGGCAAAGAGAAAGTATTGGACTGCTGCACTTTTCACGGGCCTTTGCTATGTGGTTGCTTTGCTGTGTTTTGTCTGGGTTAGGTGGCGGATCAAGGGCTGGGGTTAGAGGGTTAATTGGCGAAAGCAATGGTCGAGAGAGAGTGGAACGGAGGGTTACTTGTAGTTGATCAAAACTTATGTATCTCTTTAGCTTTTGAATTGAGAGAGTACATACAAGATTTTGATGAGAAGCGATAGATGGTTTTCGCAGGTCTCCAAGCTTTGGAGTCAGGAAGATCGCTTGGTCTAGCTTTTTTTTATACCCCTGGCTACTAAGTAAGATTGTAAGTACGATCAGTCGACCAAACTGAAGCATCATTTCCAACACCTAGGTGTCTTGTAGCTTTGAACGTACGCCTTGGTAGTATATATTCTATGGCAAACAACATAAAATATAAAACTAGTCAGTCTTCCACGAATCAGAAGCAGCAACGATTCAACGGCCTGGGTTTGTGGTTTAGTGATACTACTATCCCGTAGCTCTATATATGGGACTTTGCAGCAGTGTACGAAAGGGTTTTCTATTCTCTGAATATCGAATTCCGACTATCATGCATGACAGATTCGGCTAATGTGGCTTGCTGGAGTATGAACGGCGGTTCCAAAGAAGGTTTTAAATACGGCAATATAATTTCATCTCTAGTTCGAGAAGAGAAAACTGATTCCTGGATATATCAGATAGTGATAGTATTGCGGAAACGGAATTTCAAACATGACCGTGAGAGTGAAGAGTATGTCACTCTGCTGCAGCCACAATGAGATAAAGCACTACTAATGTGGATTTGATGATTGAATCACACTGAAAGAAGAGACTCATCCGTCAGAGTATTTCGCCTGCCCTATAATATGGTTCCTAAGCATGGCCTTGGAAGACAAGGTCTTCGTTGAGCACAAAGATGTGACGGACTTCCAGGACCGATGGATACGACGGGGCACAAACTCCAGAAAGACCTGTATCGCAGATGACAAGAAGGCTTTGCTAGTTCTTCGGAAACTGGATAACAAAAAGACCTCCGCGGACCAAATCATGTCGGCCGGCTCGGTTTCGAGTTACATAAAGCAGCTCGGCGAGCGAGGTGGATACGAAGACACAATCACATGCTATGCTCTCCGACGTGGGTTTGCAAATGCTCATGAAGGTAAGCCAACCTGCTAACGGGAAGCAACTGTCCACCCATTGTGACCTTGTAGGTAAGGTTTCTGGGGGTTTATCCAAGAAGACGGTCTCTTGTGAAACACAATCAGGTATTCTAGTCCTGTATTTCCTCCGTGATCGGTATTGACACCCAAAACCTCGTTCGGAATTTGCCAGAGGGCAAGTTACACGTGAATTAGACACGGAGTATCGCCTTTATGAGAGATCTTAACAGGCCTGAACTTCATAGGGCCACTCTCGATATCATCGAAATGATCTCTATACGGTTTCCGAAGACCAAGAAGGACGAGGTTATAGGAAGGCTGAAAGACGGCAGTTCTTGGAAACACAGAAGGCTTATCGCAACGACGACACACCTGTTCTAAATGCGGAACAAATTACCTGGCACATTATGGAAGCACGCGTTAATCCCGAACCGTTACATCTCTTCCGTTAGATGCTGAGATACAACACGATAGAAGCATCCGTGATCGAGAACTTATGGTCCGCTAGACCCACTTCCGCCAGTATCTCTGTTGAGCTACTGCTGCCGTTGGCAAATCCACCGGGCTTCTGCACATGGTATTCCCAGGAATGATATACGAGTATTGCAATCTCAACCTTGCGAAACGCAAGAAGCGTGACACTGCTCTACACATGCTGGAATGCCGTTTACTTTCGCACCGGGTCTCATTCTACTTTGATTGTGAAGAATTAAAGGATACTGTGACATATGCATGGAGCAGTCACAAACCGGAAGACATTTCATGTGGCGTAGTGCACTGGCGTGATCTGGTGATCAAGCCAGGCCAATGCCCGTTCAGTCGCAACGCCTATGATTGGCTTGACGCAATTAAAAAAAGGACCAAATTCAGTCCTATCTTGGATGCCTCAACAAAGGCTCATTCAGCTGTCCTCATCGACTTTGCTACAAACAGCACACTTTTAGGGACAACTTGGAGAGCCATCTATTTTAGTACATAAGATTAGATGCTAGTTAAGGTTATTCTATCGAAGTTCTATTCAAGAAGCAGCGTATAAAGTATAGCTCAGAATAACGTGTAGCTAGAGCATAGAATCTGTAAATTAAGCGCCATTCGGTGCTACGAACAAGGCGCCCTGTTTTACGACCGAGATATTATCGCGAAATTTGCTGATTAGGCTTCAGCCGATGATGTCTCCACTTTTATCGGTACTTCTTCGGCAAATAATTTCCGACTACCAGCGGCATGATTGCCCTGACTTAGCCTGTGACTTCGAAGCTCTGTGGCTGTGTATCTACTGTGGTTCTGTCAGCAAGCTGGAGGTGCAAATCACGTGGCATTATAGTCTTAGGTTATGGTAACAATCTTCTAGTGTAGCGGGCCGTAGTCTGTCACGCCGACCATATTCACGTCTTGCGGGTCACACGAGCTTGCACCTGAGGCTGGCACCGATAAGCACCGACGTCACTTTAGCCGAGGGTTGCCAAGGAACAACTTTCCCCGCTTTCCGCAGGGCGTTATCTGCCTCTTCTTACCGACCAGTGTCGATACATCCATGAGTCTCAAGATTACCCTGGTGATCCACCATGTTTTCCCCTTTGAGCATGGCTGACAGTTCACGTCCGACGAAATATCTCAACACTTGCGATAACTGTAGAGCCTGGAAAGTGCGTTGTCTAAGTTAGTGGGATCCAGCTATGCTCCTCCGTGTACCACGATGCTTACGAGTCACAGAAGATAACCAGCAAGATGAGGTGTGCACGTTATGCAACGTATGCCAAAAAATTCCCCACCAAATGGACTCAATGATGCATATGGCTTACTTTATCGCTTCAGAAACGAGGACTGCGATGCAGTTTCTCGCCCACGAAAGTACGGAAACCTTACACATCAAGGTCTGCGAAGGGTAGAAATGCTGGAAATGCTCACCGGCGGGCATCGAGTGCTTCCTCTGCAAACTCTATGGGAGCGCAAAGAAACGACGCTGACAACAATACGACTGTTGCTGCTCGACCGTCAATCTCTACAAATGCACGGAACGCTTCCAGGGCTACGCAACCTGTACTCAGAAACCAAGTGGCCTCGGACTCAGCATTGTATGTTGACAGGATACTCTTCTCCCCGGAACCCACAGGAACCCCCGAAGAGGTGAGATCTCGGTATCCCCCGGGATGCTACAGTGTGTCGCGACAAACAGTGAATGAGCACGGTTAGTATAGACTTAGAGGACTCTGAGTGATTCAGAACTGTTAACACGAATCAGTTCCTAGCTCTAGTCTAGCATTCTTCTCCGACCATGCCGTCGACCATCTCTGTTTGAAACTTGGGCATGACAAGCTCAAAACCCTGGTTAACACGTTAGAAGCACAAATGCAGGCCCGTTGGGAGGCTGGTTCTCAGCCCTATGGACCACCTGACGATGTTGACGATTCTCCTGAGCGCCGTTCTCAGTACATCCAATGTACGAACATCACTAATGGAAGATACATATTGTGTCTTGGTGCTAATCAGACCGCAGCTTTTTTTGAGCATGTTCATCCCATTTATCCGTTCCTCGACCAAGCTACGTTCGAGGGGAGGACCTCGTCTACCCAACTTGAGGCTTCAGACTCAACCCATGAGACATGGTTAGCTCTGTATCATACTGTCCTGAGCCTCGGATGTATGTACCATGGTGGGGGTTCTTTTGAACCCGAAAAGGGCCTAGCATGGCACTACTTCAGACTCTCATTTCGTCATTTTCAAGATGTGTTAATATGCAAGGCTTCTTTGCTCAAGGCACAGGTAAGTACTAAACTTTGGTCAAGAGTTTAGATGCTAATGTTGGTAGGCAATGACAGCAATGGTAAGTCTGCGCGAATGTGAAAACGCAATCATCTCCGATATTAACTGCACTTTGATTCTAGGCAGTATTCGCCCTTAATTATTCGAGTCTGCAGATTGAGACGTTGTGTATATCAGAGGCGGCAAGAACAATTATGACTTTAGGTCTACACAAAAGAAACCTGGACCGTGGCCCATACCAAGAAGGTAGGCGAGCATTTTGGGTTGTCTACTGTCTGGAAAAAGAATACGCTTTTAATTCCAGCAACGCCTCTGTAGGTCGTCTTTGGATCCTGTGGTGAGTTGCTTTGCTGACTGGTAGACAATAGTTGATCTCGGATATCGACATTAGCTGTCCTCTTCCTACGGATTTGATGACCGGTGCCGAAGAGTTTGCCTGGCTTCCTTGCTGGGCGCGCTACTCGAGGATTTTATCGAAAGCATATGATTCACTATTTTCAGTAACTGCTACCATGAATTCGGCAGAGGAACGCTTCCTGCAGATGGATCGCATCAACGACGAATTAGAATCATGGTTAAGGTCGATTCCCGATAACCTGCGCCCGGGCTCGTCCCTGCAACAACATCGATCAAGTCCTCTGCATATGCAAGAAATGGCTTTAAAAATCCACTTTGCATATTACAATCTGAGGATTTGTATATCACGAATGACCCTTCATCTGTGCCCGAACGGAGCGTCACAGCGACGATCTGAAAACAACAAGCGCCTGTTAATGACAGCACGCTCGATTATTGAGTCAACCTATATGATCGCCATGAATCCTTTCACTCCTGTGTGGTAATTATTCCAGTGGCAAGACTAAGAGGGATCTAATAACTAACGTGAACACTCTCTATAGGATACTTGGAGTCATGCCGATGGTTGCGATGTTCATTGTCTTCGATTTTGTCATCCACAACCCGCTACATGCTGAGACCAAAAAGAACCTATCATACCTCGATATAGTTGCGGCCCACTACGCCAGACTCGATCTACTAGCACAAGGCACAATTCACGATGCTAAAGTTGCGGAATTTACCTCCATCGCCCGCCTCTACGTCGAGACGTTGACTGGAGATCAGGCGAATACGGCTAGTACTATCACGGCAATTGCAGGACCCTGCACCCGCCGAGGGCCACCCGATGACAGCCTTCTCGCTGCGCAGAGGTCTGATCTTTTGTCACAATATGAATTCGAACAGCTGTCGGCCACAGGTACCAATGCTATGGTATGTTTGTTTCTTTTCTTGTTATTGAGGTCCTCTCTTCCTCGAGACTTCCCCTTCACCCTTCGCATCATGCAAGCAGCTTGACCATTTCCAGATAAACGACATGAACGAAGGCGAAATTTCAGAAACGGATAGGCTCAGCTTTCTCGATTTTCCAGCACCGAGCTCATCGTTGTACATGACACTGCCAACGTCTGGGTATGACATAGCCGATTTCTTCGGCGATCCTTTCGTTTGAAGCTCGGATTGCAATCCAGAGCTGTAAGGGGCGTGCTCAGACACCCCAAGAGCCATGCAATAGTGAACGCACTAGACACATGGGAAGTAGCTCGGCTAGCCATACGCGACACCCAATTCTCAGTCCAACTCCCGAGGCTAAAAATTTTCACTGGGAATGTATGATACGCAATATTTCGCAGCATCACAGAGCAATGGTAGAGCAATATTCTCATCGCCAGCAAGAGCATCAGTAGTGCGAGAAAAGTTTTAAGCATGCACTCGACGCAGGTTGTCGCTGCCGATTACCAGAGATCTCTGCATGAAATCGGAATTGAGGGCGAAGGATTGTGTGCTTTGCCTAAGTGCTGCCGAGTTCCGGGCGGATCATGGGTCTCTTCATCCCATTGGAGCCTAAGGCCGAGGTCATACGCACGGAGGGGCATTATTCCTGTGCAGTGAAGCAGATCATCAACATTCAACCCTCGTTAGAAAGGAAGCAAATATTGCCCACCAGTGCCGAGACTTGGCCATTTGATTTCAGTACATGTTTATCGGATCAGAACATTACATAGAGTCAATACAAGAACATCAGCGCATGCCTCTCTCGCCTCTTCCAAGCAATCAACTGTCACACTAATGAAATCCCACAACCCATAGAGCTTTGTGTTTCTGATCTGTAGGAAAAACCTTAGGAGTGGGTTTTACGTCGGATGTGTATCCCAGACTGCCTTTCATTTGCCTGATTCATCAACTCCCAATCAATCTTTGGCCCCTCGAATTGTTTCCCAAAGGTAAACCAGCCAACAAGTATAAGGAGGAATAGCCCGACAAGGATTGGCGGGGTCCAATTCATTGACGCGATAGTCACTGGCCGCGCCGGAGGCATGCACACCAGGACCACTAGGACGATAATCCAGAGCGTGGAGAAAATGTTGCAGAAATAACCGAGGTATCCGAGTTTCAGAGGCCGTTCGGGGAGCATCTTCTCTCGACCCCGCAGGACAAGGACGGTTTGAGGCGCTACCAAAGTGATGTTGAGGAAGAGAACCGCAGACGTGATGACGGAATTGAATGCCGTTGAACTAGCCATGTAGATCAAGCCATACAAGGAGATGAACACCAGTGCTAGCAGTGTAGCCCTTGCCGGGAATTGTAGTTTTGGATCGACGTGCGAGAAGAATTCGTGGAACGGCGTCCCGCGATCTCGTGCAAAAGCCCAGGTGACGCGACCAGCGGTGATGAATTGGGGCGGCATGCAAGCTGTTACACATACATTAGCACGAGGAACCAACACTAGCATAAGAACCCTCATAGAAGATTGGGAAGGCCTTACAGGTGTATATGATAATCAACCAAACAGCCATAACTATAGTCAAGGTACGGTTCCCAGTTGCCTGGTTCAAGAGCTCAACCGCGGGGAAAACAGAGTTCATGACTGCTTCGGTATCTGTTATTTTGACCATGGCAGCGGCCATCATGGGCACAGCGGTCAAAACCGCGATTAGCATAGTGGCGTTCCTGTATCAGACATATTAGCCAATGCTCAATAATATTTATTTTGAGTACCCACATAATGATCGGTAACTTTCGCCCGGGACTGTGCATCTCTTCTGCAACGTGGATGGGTGAATCTGATCCTCCGAAGTTATACATGGCGTTGCTGATGCCTAACAACCATGCCGTTCCTTGATTCCAGCCGCTGATGCCCTGGTCTGATGCGAGAACAAACGAAGTGTCATTGGTGTGCGGCTTTGTGGCCAACAGCACAATGAACCAGGCCACAAAACCGCCTAGACTAAGGTACATCGAGCCAGTTGTGATTTTTGGAACCGATTTTGGGAACGCAAATATGGGGAGAACTGTTGATGTTTAGTATAGATGCTGAACACCCTGATTTTTTTTACGTACCTGAAACGAAGGCCATTGCAAGATAGCACAAGTAGATGTGCCAATTCTTGGGTGTATAGCCCGGATTCATGAACGCGGCCATTCCAGTACTCGCAATTGCAACCAGAGAAAGGCCGGCGCACGTAGCAAACCACCAAGCCAAAACCGACATCCACCCTATAACAAAAGCGCTGAACCGCTTCCATTTATCGGGCGCTAGGATGTACATGAAATGGTACTGACCCTGTGTTTGATGTAAGCTTTAGAACTCATATTCCTTTAGAGGTTGTTAGGCACTTACCCCAGAACTCGGGAATGCAGAGGCGAGCTCTGACAAGCCCAATGTCACTACCCATTGAACAAATGCGGCAACCAAAGCCGCAAAGATGACCAACTGTGGCCCACCATATCGCAAGTTTTGCCCAAACGTGCTCAGGGAACCGACCCAGGCGTTCATAATGCTGGTGCACTGTGTTAGCTGACCGTGATAGAACACATTAAGCCCTAGAATTACGTACCAAAACATCAATCCCATCGTGGACACGATTGAAAAAAGACGAGGCATCGCGGCTTTGTGGCCCTGAGCACGCAGGATGGCATCGTCGGCGGTGTCGACATTGCTCTTTGAGTAGCCCTGTCCAAGGCTTTCTACTGTACCTATTTCAACAGAATTGACCCCGGTTAGGGAGTCATCAGTAGTATCGGTCCCCATATCCTTAGCCGTGGTTTTTGGCTGCATGTTGAAGCAGGATGGAGAAGAATAAAGGATGATGATGCTACTGTTCCTTGTGTGGAAAGGCACGTACTAAAACAACAGGCATATTGCCGATACGATAAGAAGGGTCCGATCGGAAATCCCGGGCCAAGATCTGGGGTGATGGTGGCGGCGGAGGGGTTGGGCTAGTTCATCGGGGTTATCAACCGAGGGCCTGAGCTTCTACCTTGGCCAACAAAACGTGGACTCGGTGCGATAGCTTCCCGGCTTATCTTAAGGCATACCGAAGGTAATCGGATTATCCTGAACCAACCTTACCTATCTGCCTTGTTTTGCGAGCAAGCTGCTGAGCTGATGATCGCGACATTGACTTGTACACTGTTATTGACCTAGAGGGTTGTTTGATGACTTTGAAATATCTCTCCCGATGTATAACGGCAATGTGCATCCCAGATAATATAAAGGAGCAGGTTTTCGCGAACACTTGAGCTACGACTTCAAAGCGAACAATGTGCAGCCTACGGTCTCTCAGTTGACGATAAAGACTGTGGTGGAGCAAGTAAGGATAAGGAAACCCAAAGGACACGTCGGCCGAAGGGCGCTCGGACAGGCGAGGCCTAGGATATTGTGATAGAGGACCGCGATGAACATCAATCAGACAACTAAAAACACACAAAATAACATAATCTTTAATACTGAATTAAGCACACGTTCCTGTGGGCAATCACTCCACTCCAACAGTAATGCGTATAATAATATTAACTAGCAGACTTTCGCGAACTCTTAAGCCACGACTTTCAAGGGAACAATGTGCAGCGCACAGTCTCTCAGTTGACGATAAACACATTTGAATCAAGTCTATACCCGCGTAGGTTTCATTGTCGCCGCAAGGCCCCCATCTTCTCTTATCTGATGATAAATTCGTAACCCTGGTCTGGATTTCCAAAATACCATGCTTTGTCTGTTCCCTCTGCCTCCATAGTTGTAAAGCCATTCCCGAGGTAGGCGAACCTATTCTTGTTCACCGTGGTCCACTCCCAATCCTCCCACCGCGGACTCATAAGCATATGAAACCAATGTAATCGGCTGCCTGGGTGGACCAAAGCAGGGCCATCTTCCTTTCCTGCTTGTACGTCAGTTAACTTGACCAGCAAACTATCGACAGAAACTGCTTGTTCTTACCGCCTTTCAGCCAGGACCGACACTTGGCATTCCAAACCGTACGAGTCAGAAATGTGTCGGCGTGGTTGATGAAGTCTTCCAAGGCCTTTTGCTTGGGCACAACTGATTTGTAACCTTCCGTTTGCACTTTGTACAGGAGCTTGATCACATATTTTGTGAAGTGCTCGATGCTCGGAAGTGCAGACCCGTGAGACAGGGGACCGTTGGGGCCATTGTAGACTATGATTTCTCGTCAGTCAACCAGCCGAGTCACAGGTGAGTGTGAACGCTAACCGATATAATTGGGGAAGTTCGGTACGGCGAGAGAAAGGTATGCTGTTGGCCGGGAACTCCATTGTTCGCGCATGTCGATGTTGTCCCTCCCGATAATAGGAAACCGCGGTTTCCAGGAGACGTCAAAGCCAGTGGCGCACACGATTGCATCAAGTTCAATGACTTCGCCAGATGCTAGCTCGATCCCTTGCGGGACCACCTTTGTGATGGAGTCGAACACGACCCGAACGTTCTTCTCCGTCAACGCTTCCAGATAGCCAACTCCCGGCGTCGGCCGCCTAGTACAGAGTCAGAACACTGCGTGTTTTTTTTTGGATTTTGATTGTTTTCTTACCTGCACCCCACACCAAAGCTTGGAATAATGCGATCTGCCATGGTATTATCTTCACCTAAGCGGGCTCGCATCATTTTTGTCAGGCTTTCTCTCGCCAAAGCTTGCTGTGGCGAATCATGGAGCGCCTAAGGAGCGCTATTAGAGGATGTTTTTCCTTGACGTTCGGGCTGTTAGTAACATACCGATGCAAATCCACCGTTCAAATCAGCCTCGATTGCTTTCCGATAAGCAATAAGCTTTTCTGGATGATCTATGAATTCGCGTTTTTGTGCTTCGGTATCTTTGGACATGTCAGTCAAACCGGGCCAGCGCTTGACTGCCTCTCTCGGGACATACAATCAAAATTGGCTCCATTCGGGCCTGCGAAATCTTGTCCTAATGTGGTGGCAATCCAGGTAGGACTTCTGATGAATGTTGTCAAATGTGAAACCACTGTTCACGTAAGTATGCTGGTCCATGTGGCTTGTTAAATGTGGCGTACCTGGTTGTAATGCGGTCACAAGCTGTATCCCCGACGAGCCGTTTCCGATCACAGCAACCTTCTTTCCTTTCAGGTCGACATTATTGTCCCAAGCCGCTGAATGCAGTAAAGGACCTTTGAAAGAATGGAGGCCTTCAATGTTGGGCCACTGCCAGTTGCTATGAAATATCAGCAAGCGAAAACGACGATGGAATCAATCTCCTACTTCAAGAACCCGCCACCATTGATGAAGAAATGGCACCAGTCTGTTACTACTTCCCCAGTCGATCGATCGCGTATCTTGATAAGCCATTGGCCGTTGTCCTCATTCCAGCGAGCCTCAACGACCTCACTGTTAAACTTGATGAACTTCTCTAGGTCAAAGTTTTTGGCCGTATCGCGGAAATACTGCAGAATCTCTGGCTGTGAGGCGTAACTATCGTGGAGAATTAATATCCCGCGTTTTTTTTTCTTCTCATTCAGAATTGTACTCACAATTGAGACCAGTTAGGGTT
>Ga0265797_10006584_pt1 | contig 16305 bp, 11 predicted proteins | sample P2T30metagenome_FD_192433 | JGI IMG/M metagenome (GOLD analysis project Ga0265797, IMG submission 192433) | Plant litter microbial communities from East Loma Ridge, Irvine, California - P2 T30 | ecosystem: Environmental > Terrestrial > Plant litter > Unclassified | place: USA: California... | reverse complement strand
AGCAAACGCAGTGGCACCAGAACCTGCCGTCATCGCTTCGATCTCCCAAAGGTTTTCGCGACTAGTGCTCGCGCAGGTTGTTAAGACCCCTGGAGCTTTTACTCTACGCGAGTTCATGTTCCTAGGTCTGAACATTGTTGGTCGACTGGGTGAAGCGAGCATAGGCTTCGGCGGTCATCTGCTGCCTCAGAGACTCGAACATAGGCCCGTTAGGAAGAGCAGGAGATGCCGTGTGAGTCGCGTTGTTTGTGAATGATGTAGAAGGGTGGAAGCTAGCCACACTCGCGTTCATTGTGGAGGATCTCAATATCGCGGCAGGAGCGGTCACGCTGGCAGTCGGGGTGGACACGTTGGGCGACTGCGGAGCAGCTGCAAGGCTGACAGTCGAAGCAACTTGCTCCGAGGACGAGAACGAGGCCTGCGCTGGTGACACGATTGCAGTAGGCTGTGCAGGGACTGGCTGGTTGCCTGAAGAGCTCGTATCGACTTTCTTAATGGCAGACCTCTTCGCAATTCTCCCAGACTTTGCCGACGAGCCACTAGCTTCAGAGGAGACTGAGGTGTCGGTGCGTCCAGACACTCCAGAAGCTGTAGCCTTGTAAGTCACAGAACCGCGCGCTTCAGACGCGGTGGCGGCTGTCGGAGTTGTGACAGCGAGGTTGACAGGAGCGCGCGGCACTGTGTTCTCTCTAGAAGCTGTGGCGGCCTCCGGGGTGGTGACATAGTTGGCCCTTGCTGCGACACTCTGCATTATGCTTCTCATGGCGTCAGGGGAGGAGAACGCTCCAGCGCGCTGAGGTGCAGGTGCGGGTGTAGGTGCAGGCGCACTCTGGGCGCTCGTTTGTGTTGCTGTGAGCTGTGGCGGCAGTCGTTGCCCATGTTTCGCGTTGTTGTCACGAAGAAGGTCTCCAAACAAGCGCTTGTTGTTAGGGGTCTCGTTGCGTGAACGTGCGGGCTGCGCAAGCGTGTTGGACTCAGAAGAGCTCGATGCTGCTGTCTGGTTGGTAACATCTCGAAGGGGAGATGTACTCTCAGGTTTCGCGATCGTCTGCTCATGTGCCTCTGGGCGAACAGTGGTGTCACGGCCGCTGGTCGAAGCCTCGCCGCCATCGTGGTGGGAGAACAACGTCTTCGTGTTGTTCTTGGTGTCCTCTGCATCGTACCCACTTGTGCTGGTCTGGCTGTCCTGGAAGATTGGAGGATCTGTCCATTTCTTCTTCTTGCCCTTGGATTTCGGAAGTGGAGCTGACTCCCCACCAACACGCGGGGTGTCGGGTGCGATCTGGACCGGAGGAATAGCACTGAGCGTGGATGTGCCCCAGGGTGAAGTGGTGGTGTTGATGCTATCCTGAGGAGCGGCCGAAGATGGCTGGGAGTTGCCAGACTCCCAAGCATTCCTGAGCGGCTCCGGCTTGATGTCCGGGTTCGCTGGGTATGCAGCGGCAGCCGGGAGAAGAGGCAGTGGCTGCAGAAGATTTTGGTCAGTTGGGGTTTGGAACTCGGCGTGTGTAATGAAACTTACCTTCTCTAGGTTTTGAGTCTTTGAAACCTCGGGTTGAGTGGGGATCTCGGAATCGCTCTGAGAGCTGGTGGGTTGGTCTGCGCCGTCCACGACCGCATCGTTCTCCGAAACCTGGCTGTTCGGCGCACTGTCAGCCCTGTGGTTTGGTGGAGTTGGAGTCAGCGACCGAGAGGCCCTCAAAGGCACGAGCGCTTGACCTTTGGGGATCTTGAGGACAACTGTTCTGCCATACCTAGTGATTGCCTCGATCTCCTGAGCCATCCTCGGGGAGTCTTGAGCTGCGTACCTCTGTGCGGTGAGAGCGCGCACGTTGTCCTCAAGCTTGGAGACGCGGATTTTGACGCCGAGCAGCTCGTTGGTGATGTTGATGTGGTCATCTCTGAGGTGCAGAATGGCTTTCTGCAGTTCCATCTTTGCCTGCTGTGTGAGGTTCGTGTTCAGAATAGTGGTGAGTGCGACTTGGTCCTCGGTGGAAATGGCTTCCTGGTCGAGTTCGTTGAGAAGCCAGTTAGCGCGCTTGACAACAGCCTTGGGGTCGGACTCAGAAGGAATGAGGGTGTCCAGAGCGTGCTGAATGGACTGCACTGTGAGTGAGGATTAGCATGGATACGGCTCAGCTGTTAACGTTCACATGCTTACCAGCAGCAAGTGAGACTGGGCCGTCGTTGTCGTGGTGGCTGGCACATGCCTTCACAGCACGCTCGAGTGAGTCGGTACGAGCAGCCTGTGCAGCACTCATGTGCTTCAGTTCGGAGAGGTCGAACATTGTGGAGTGAAATAGGCGTTCTTGTTCAGCGCCACGTTGGAGTTCGTACATGGCCATTCCATGGACGGCGGTGGCGGGTGGGAGACGATTGGAAGTCAGGTCGCGGATTGCTATCAGCTCCGGGGAGCTGTAGCGTGCCAGCGACATTTTGAGCGAGGCGACGATGGCGTGTCGTGTGGTGGATGTGAAAGGGATTTGGTTGATAGTGTTTCTTTATGTGTGTGGGCGGCGAGTCGAAGCCAAGTCAACAGATCGGTTCAGGACAAACGAGTGAGCCAAACATAAGGAAGGTGCGGTTGGGAACTGAAGAGGGAAGGAGCGACCCGGCAGCTTCTGAAATGTCTTCACTCACTGGAAGATCGATAATTGAGAGTGCCCACGAATAAAAGCAATGCACAAATACCAATGCACGTGTCTTCGGAGAGCGCTGGCAATACGTGTGGGCATAGTACTGCCTTTGCGCTGCTACGAGCTGTCCACGAGCGTCACTGCCATTGGAGGGAGTACTACGAAACCCTCGCTTCGCTTCGTCGAGAGCTCATTTGCCACTGTGATTTTCGAGAGAACGTCCTACCCTTAGCCACACCTCGCAGTCCAGATACATTGCTTGGGAGCTTGAGAAGACCGTTGGGCACGTAAGGCAACAGCAGCAGTAGTGATGTGTACTCAGTGGAAGCGTATGGGGTCAAGGCCTAGATTAACATAAGCAGACTACGTAGGCAATATCTTCAACATCTCAAGATCTTGTGCTTGTAATACTAACGACCTTGTACTTGTCACTGATGAGGTAGAGGTGCTGTCAGTTCTCGACAGGGCTGATGGAATGTGATGTATGACACGTGCTCTTCCGCCGCGATCCAGCCCTCGATCCCTGGGCAATGGCAATGCCGTCAATGGCACGCGAGGTGGGCCAGCTGAAGCACACCTGACGACGGTCGTCCAGTGAGCGACCTCACGAGCCAGGCGAAGAGGCGAGCTTCACGAAAACGACGCGTTACAAGACGGATTTGCGGATTTGGACGCGTAGGCACGGACGATCCGGACGATCAAACAATCTGATAACGAGAGATGATCTGATAATTTGCCATCAGTGGATCATCCAAGCCTGGCTTGGACCACTGGACAGACAAAGCGAGGACGGGCTAGGCGAAACGGAGCAAAAGGCGGAAGAAAGAAAGGAGGCTGGGCGTACTGACGTCTCGCTTGTCGTGTGTTATGAGGGTTTCGCTCCTGCTAGCGCCGGCTACTACCAGCACGCGTTTCGCGCGTTCTATAATTTGGGACGCAAGACGCGCTCCTCAATACTCTTTCACTACTCACACCATCCCAGCCTTTTCTCTCTACCAGCTCCTCATTGCCTTGCAATAACTCTCATACCATCATCACATCACACGCCAGCATTCACAATGAGCTTTGAGACCACGCCGTCAAAGAAGGTTCGCCATGACGTCGACGCCGGAAAACCTCGAAGCACCATAGCTAACTCGCATCACAGGCCGCATCCGCCATTGAGAGCTTCAAGATGGAGTCCCCTGTCAAGCAGCCGCTGTTCAGCGCACAGGCAGACAAGGAGAACGTCCTCGACAGCCGTTACGAGTCCGACGAGGTGGCCGTCCCGATCAAGGGCATCCCATTGATGGAGGACGCGCCCGCGAAAGAGCCAGAGGTTGCATCCACACTCAAAGAGGAGGAGGCTTCCGAGCCCATACTGCAGGAGAACCCGAACCGTTTCGTCCTGTTCCCCATCAAGTACCACGAGGTAAGGACGCGTCGCACATTTTCCATCGCGTATCTGACGCGTTAAGTGGGTACATGGACTAACTTTCGATCCAGATCTGGCAAATGTACAAGAAGGCCGAGGCTTCCTTCTGGACAGCAGAGGAGATCGATCTATCCAAGGACCTTCACGACTGGAACAAGCGTCTCAACGACGATGAGCGTTTCTTCATTTCACACGTGCTCGCCTTCTTCGCCGCTTCTGATGGCATTGTCAACGAGAACCTTGTCGAGCGCTTCAGCTCCGAGGTGCAGATCCCTGAGGCTCGCTGCTTCTACGGCTTCCAGATCATGATGGAGAACATCCACTCCGAGACCTACTCCCTCCTCATCGACACCTACATTAGCGACGTCCGCCAGCGCCAGTACCTCTTCAACGCCATTGACAACATCCCCTGCATCCGTAAGAAGGCTGACTGGGCTCTGCGATGGATCAGCGACGAGAAGTCCACCTTCGCCTGCCGTCTTGTTGCCTTTGCCGCCGTCGAGGGCATCTTCTTCTCCGGCTCATTCGCCTCTATCTTCTGGCTGAAGAAGCGTGGCCTCATGGCTGGTCTTACCTTCTCCAACGAGCTCATCTCTCGTGACGAGGGCATGCACACCGACTTCGCCTGCCTGCTCTTCTCTCAGCTCAAGCACAAGCCTTCCCCAGCCCTCGTCGAGAGCATCATCACCGAGGCTGTTGGCATCGAGCAGGAGTTCCTCTCCGACGCCCTGCCTTGCGCCCTGCTCGGCATGAACGCCACCCTCATGTGCCAGTACATTGAGTTCGTCGCTGACCGTCTGCTCCTCGCACTCGGCAACAAGAAGTTCTACAACGCCACCAACCCCTTCGACTTCATGGAGAACATCTCCCTCGGCGGCAAGACCAACTTCTTCGAGAAGCGTGTCGGCGAGTACCAGAAGGCTGGTGTCATGGAATCCTTCAACAAGAAGAAGGACAACCTTGACGGCACCAGCGCACCTGCGCCCGTGATGAACGGAGACTTTGCCTTCGACGAGGACTTCTAGATGAACGTGACCGAATGTATGGCTAATGGGCGGTGGACATGAATTTTTGTACGACAATGGCGTTTCCAGGTTGAGGGTTTTATGATACCTTCGCGTCTCGAATATAGATGCATTAAGAGCGGCGTTGGGTATGGTGGGACAGAGGAGTTAGGCACAGTAGTGACAGAATTCGACTCCAGACATTTTGATAATATTCTTTCCACAACTTCTCCTGCGTATCAACATGCGCCTCGTTGGCACCTTGAGTAGTTGACTGTCCAGATTTGCTGATCCATGTACAGACGCTGTGCGTCAACCACCGTCAAGCAGTCTCATTGTGTATAGTTTCTGGGCTGGGGAGAACTCCAATTGAACTCTCACTAACACTTCAATCATGCCTCACCGTGTATCAAGCTACAACCACAAGACACAGGTCTTATAAAAGACTATGCTCACCACCAAAATGCCGCTCTCAAAGCATGAGCTGCACGCGCAAGATTCGCGCCATCGCTTCTCGCTTGCACCCACCTGCATGCCAAATAACCGCAATATCATCTCCGAAAATCGAGGTTGTACAAATTTGAGGTAATTACATCACCTGGCTAGTAGAATAGAGTGACAGAGAGTCTAGATTGTCCGGTCCATGCTTTCATCCTTGTCGATATGAACAATCACCGCGAAAAAGTGCTTATCCGATTTTCCCGGCCGCAGATCGAGGCTTGAGGTGCGTTCGTTTCAGGGCTGCAAGGGCTGTTTCCTACTGTTTGGGCATCGGCGTAGGGCTATTCTGGAAGGTTGCGACTACGCGTTAGCTGTGTGATACTTTTGCCATTGGATGCTCAAAGGCTGCAATTTATTTATTATACATTCGTACATTGTTGTCCGCAACCTTGGTGGCGATTGTGCACTTCGCTTACGCAGGATCTGATCTCCGCTGTTCGACCATGTGGGCGGCATGAAATACTCAAAGTGAAACGTGGGTGGTTCCACACGAACAGGCCAGACCAGCGCCCGTTCATCTCTTTCACACCTTTGCTCCCACGGCTGTATGCCGTTGAATCCGCTTCTGACGTGGACATGCGCAGTCGATGGGAGTATATATGATTACGTCGGGTTCACACGGTTTGTTCTGCTGCGTTACACTCTTTTCCTACCGCTTCAAAAGTCGCTCTCTACGGTTCATTCATTCATTCATTCGTTTGGATAGATCATCGAGCTAGTCTCTCTCCGTCGTCTTCCAACAACACCAAATACAATCAGTGACAGCAGGCCTGTCCTACTACGCATTATCACCATGCACTTCCAATCTGCCCTGCCTTTCCTGGCGCTTTTCAGCTCTGCTTTTGCTGCTGCCATCCCGGACCAAAGCGACAATGAGAGCTACCTTGCTCGCCGTGCCGTCTCTGGCAAGTCGACCTTCTACGGTGGTAACGTGCAAGGCGGCACTTGCTCGTTCTCTACCTACACTCTGCCCGCCGGCCTTTACGGTACTGCTTTCAGCGGCCAGGCCTGGAACAAGGCTGCCAACTGTGGTGGCTGCGTGAAGGTCTCGCACGGTGGCAAGACGATCACTGCTATGGTAAGAACTTCTTTCTTTGGATCCATCAATATTGCTCCTCGCTAACCCCATCATAGATCGTCGACAAGTGCCCCGAATGCGATGAAGGCCACCTCGACCTCTTCCAAGACGCCTTCACGGCCCTCGACAGCCCCTCCAAGGGCATCATCGACACCTCCTACGAATTCGTCCAGTGCCCTAAGGTCTCCGGCCCCCTGACCATCCACACCAAGTCCGGCGTCTCGCAGTACTGGTTCTCGGCGCAGGTCGTCAACGCCAACCGTCGCACGTCGAAGATGGAAGTCTCTACCGATGGCAAGACGTGGAAGGAGGCAGCTCGCACCGATTACAACTTCTTTGAGATCCCGTCGGGTGTTGGTGCCAACTCGGCTTCGATTCGTGTTACGAGCGCGAGTGGAGATGTTATTGTGGTCAAGGATGTGCCGATGCAGGCTGATAAGAGCGTCAAGGCGTCGGTCAACTACAAGTAGAGGATTGCTTGAAAGCTTGTTCGATTGGCTGACCACCATCTTGATGATGAGTTAATTAGCAATGCTAGCAATAAATCCAAAGATTAGCACAAATGTGAACGGACATCATTCCGCCATCTGCTTCTTCTCGGGACCCATCCACTTGAACTCATAGACTGGAATCCCATCGTGCTTGCCTTCCCAGCTCTGCCTGTGCTGCCCGAATCCTTGAGCTTCGGGCTGAGGAATGCGAGGGAACATGCCCATCTTCATGATAATCTTGCCTGGGTAAGCGGCTGTCACTGACTTGACTGGACTACAACAAACTGTTAGCACCAGCATCCAACTCACAATATAACCAAAGCCATGACAGCAGCACATACTTCCCATCCGCCGAGCAAAAGTAGCGGAACACACTATTGCCACTCCCAGTAGCTTTGTCGTCATAATACTTCAGCGTCCCGTCACGGTCTTCGATCGTGACTTCGCTTTCGTCGAGGAGCATGTTGGAGGCGATGTAGCTGCCGGCGACTTTGCGGCAGTTGGCACAGGAGCACAGATGGCCGCGAGGTTTGGAGAAGAGGTCTTTGGCTGTGATGGTGACGCGGATGCTGCCGCAGAGACAGCTGCCTGTCATGCCGTTGGCGAGACTTGCTGGGTCGTGCTGTTTGGGGTCACCGGTGAAGGGAGGCATGGTGGGAATGAGTGTTGCTTGTTGTTTCGTTTGGTGGCGGGATGGATTGAGATCAATGGGATACACGTGAACTGATACGACTTATACAACTTCACAGATACGGTTGAGAATGGATAGGTAGTAGTGAGGAGTGGATCATCGACTTCAATGCGAATGTGGTTTGTAAGAGAGTGGATCGCAAGTTATATCCGGGTGACAAACTGGTGTACGACTCCGCACGTTTCCATTAACGCGAGAGCCGATACCTTGGTAGATGTAACGGCTTATCAAGGGCGTGCTCAGCAATTGAAAGACCTACTCACCCAATTGGAGAATTGTTCTTATCGCTGTCAGCTCTAGTGATAGCCGCCCAAAACATATAAATCAATAAATTACCTCACATGTAACATGTTTTTATTCGATCATTTTGGCATGTGCCATGACCCCAACCCTATACCCTAATCCCATCAAAGTTCAAGATTGCGGGGATCGCAACTGCTTGAACGCGTAGATGAGTCCAGGCACGCGTCGTACATGGAGAGCAGTTATCGAAAAAGTGCAACGTGCCAGCAAGCGCCGCAAACGACACACACGATCATGCTATGTCTTCCAGCGACGAATACGGCGTGGAAGGCGACGATACTGAGTTTCTAGCCGCCGCAACTCAGGTCGAAGCATCACAGAATGTCGACTTCGCCGCATCGTCACGCCCTACAAAGCGCCGTCGTATAAGCAGGCTGCCGCAGATTGATGGAGCAGAATCTGATGTGAGCGATGGACCGGAAGTTGACGATTTCGAGTCACCACCGAGAACGACGTCAAGACACTTTGGAGCAAGGATACCGCCTACTCCAGCCGAAGACAACGAGCAAGATGATATCGAGGAAGATGAAGGAGAAGAGGACAACAGAGAGCCAGAGTCAGACCCCAGCTACTACTTCCCAGAGGAGATCCAAGATGGCGAGGATCAAGCGGCAAAACAGTCCAAATACAAAATACATATACCGAAAAATGGCGGCCTGTTGCCGGACATGATTCTCACACAGACCCAAGCGAATCTTGATGAGGACCCAGCTGCAATACGAGGCGCGGTGTGGAAGAAACCAAGACCACCTCCACCACCTCTGTTCAATGCGCCTGGCGCGGTGAATGCCAGGCCTGCACCCAATTCTGGCGCACAGAATGTGCCGGGCGTGAAGCCACGCTTGGGAGGGAGCCTCGATGCCTTTGTACAACGCTCAGCGGCACCCAGCCGACCCAAGCCTGTCGAGAGCGATGCAGCATTCGCTATGCGTCTACAAGCAGAAGAGAATGCCCGGAGCCGTCAAACGTTCAAGCCCAACCAGCCTTTTGTCCACGAATCACAGACACTTGTAGACTTCACACAGGATCTCGAAGATCTGCCTTCTGATGCCTTTTCATCATCTTCGATTGAGAAGTCGCCAAACAAAGAGGTCATCGAGATATCGTCACAGATGGGTACTTCTCAAAGACCGAACAGTGGCCTGAGAGCGCCTCAGACCGGCTTGAAGCAGATGAACATATTCGGGCAGCCTGCTACCCAGTCGATTTCAGCCTCGCAAGCAGCCGCGAAGAAGCATGCATGGCCGCTCAAAGCTCGCGAAGAAGCTGTTACGCATCACAAACTTGACCCTGAAGCCATGAAGACCTGGGTGTACCCAACCAACCTGGGTACTACTCGTGATTATCAATTCAACATCGTTGCGCGCAGTCTGTTCCACAACACTCTTGTCGCGCTTCCTACTGGGTTGGGCAAGACGTTCATCGCCGCGACAGTGATGCTGAACTACTACCGCTGGACCACCGACGCCCAGATCATCTTCATGGCACCGACCAAACCTCTCATTGCGCAGCAGATGGAAGCATGTTATGGTATCGCGGGCATCCATAGGAACGACACTGTCTTGATGACAGGTGACACGTCTCCTGGCATACGAGCTGAGGAGTGGTTAGAGAAGCGTGCATTCTTCATGACACCGCAGACGGTGATCAACGACCTGAAGACCGGCATTTGTGACCCGAAGAAAATTGTCCTCATCGTTGTTGACGAAGCCCACAAGGCCACAGGCGGCTACGCTTATACCGAAGTGGTGTCCTTCCTGCGTCGCTTCAATCCAAGCTTCCGCGTCTTGGCCCTAACAGCGACGCCAGGATCTAGCGTTGAAGCTGTCCAGTCCATCATCGACCATCTCGGTATTGCTCGGGTTGAAGTTCGAACAGAGCAGTCCCTAGACATTCGCCAGTATACGCACGAGAAGCAGACCGAGACGGAAATCTTTGACTGGAGTGACGAGCAGAATCTGATCATGGAACATATATCCAAGGCGATCAAACCTGTACTGGACAAACTCAATTCGCAAAACGCCTACTGGTCCAAGGACCCAATGCTGCTCACTGCTTTCGGTCTCACGCAGGCTCGGAAGAAGTGGATGATGTCTGAGGCTGGTCGCAAAGCACCACAAGGACTCAAGGGCATGGTCAACACCATTTTCACCGTCTTGTCTCAGATTGCCCACAGTATCTCTTTACTGAAATTCCACGGTATCACACCATTCTACTCCAGTGCGCTCGAATTCCAAAAGAACGTCGAAAGCGGTCAGACCAAATCGAAGTACGCCTCACAGATCACCCAGCATGAAGACTGGGTCAAAGCCATGGGCTACATGCGTCGCTGGTCTAATAGTCCAGACTTCATTGGCCACCCCAAACTTGAGTACCTGCGTGAAGTAGTTCTCAACCATTTCCTAGATGCTGGAGAGGGCCAACAGGGAGTCGGTGCACCTGCTAGGCCTACAAGGATCATGGTATTCTCTGGATATCGTGACAGCACCCAAGACATCTGCAGAGTCCTCAAGCGCAACGAGCCGATGATTCGTCCACATGAATTTGTTGGACAGGCGAGTTCCAAATCGTCCGAAGGCATGAACCAGAAGAAGCAAAACCAAGTCATCCAAGACTTCAAAGCCGGGACGTTCAACACACTCGTGGCAACCAGTATCGGCGAGGAAGGCTTGGACATTGGTGATGTCGATCTGATCGTTTGCTACGATGCCTCGGCATCACCCGTGCGTATGTTGCAGCGCATCGGTCGTACTGGTCGTAAGCGTATTGGCCGCGTTGTGCTGCTTCTGATGCGTAGCAAGGAAGAAAATGATTACGCAAAAGCGCAGGACAACTACGCTTACATTCAGAAAACCATCGCCGACGACTCCAAGTACAACTATCGAGACGACCAGAGCCCTCGCATCTTGCCCATAGAGGTGAAGCCTGTGGTTGACAAACGCATGATCGATATCCCAGCCGAGAACACACAACCAGTCGATCTCAACGAGAAGAATCGCAAACGAAGAGGCAAAGGCAAAGTCAAGAAACCGCCGAAGAAGTTTCACATGCCCGACAACGTACGCACCGGTTTCGTCAGTGCTAGTCGCATTGACTCTGATGCGGAAGAGAGCGAGGGCAAGCCAGCGCCGAAGAAAAAGGTTGCAGCGAAGGAGACAGCCCCCACAAAGGCCAAGAAGCCCGCGACGCCTCCGCCGGAGCCGGCACAGATTCCATTCATTGACGATGTTCTTTTGAGCGCTGGGCAACAGCGCGAGCTTGATCGGAAATATGCCCAAACCAGTGACAATGCCCAGAATACTGTGATACAGGCACCCGATCCCTCAAAGCTCCCACATTCGTTACGCTCGCTTGGAGGACACAAATATGTTGGTCACGGCCGAGCAGCCAAGGCTGTTTCGAAAGCCATGCAGCTTGTCCAAAGCATTGATAACGACCGCGTTGACGCGATGAAGGCAAGCTTTGACGAGAAGGATCTGAAAGATCTGACTGGTGCGAGAGCACGGCTTGTGAATCCTGAGGTTGTCATGGATATTTCCGAGAACGAACTTCCCGAAGTACCAGTCACAAAGCCCGCCGCAAAAGCAAAGAAACCCCGAGGTCGTCCTGCGAAGAAGCAGACGCCAGCCCGACAGAGGAATAACTACGGTTCTGATGCCATGGAAGGAGAAGAGTCGAGTCCTGAGCCAACGCCTGCCAATATGCGCATTGGCACGCAGGGCATCGACCTAGGATCGCACGATACGAGTGGCGAGGAAGATGACGAGGAGCCGGATAGCGAACTTGCCGCTTTCGTGGCACGAAGCGATGACCCAATCGAGATGTTCTCGAGCTCTCTGCCTAACACGCAGCAGTTTGGTGCGAAGCCGGCGAAGAAGGGCGGTAGGCTCAAGGCTCGCAAGCGAGCGCCCATTTTCGAGGAGTCGGATGAGTCGGACGAAGACCATGTAAATGGAGTCAATGATGAAGAAGATGAAGAGACGCCTAAGGCCTCTCGCACAATCGTCAACATAGACGATGACGATGATGAAGACATGGACGATATATCCGTCCCTGCTGGGAGGACGAAGAAGCGGCGCGTGATCCGAGACAGCGACAGTGATGAATAGCATCCTGGCCAATGCCTTCAATTTGCAGACACCAATACGTCAGCTTCGGAGATCACGCATGAATTAATACTAAAAACTACGGACAATCTACAAACCAGCAAGAAATGCAAAAACCATATCTTCCCGAAAGAAATCCCTCTGCAAAATTTCCTAGCCCTTTCACTCAAGATACTCCTCGAAGACCTCGTCCATGCTATCTGCCAAACCGTGGTACCAAAGCTGAGGCATAGCACCAGGTCTAGGCTCCTTCTCATTCTCGCTGATAACAACCTCAGCGTCGAAGACACTGCGCTTGCCGCTCCCGCTCCTCTTCTTGAACGCGGCTGTCGGCACCGCGCCATTGAGGTAGTTGGTGGCGTACGTGCGGCACGTGAAAGTACTGCTGCTCACGCTCCTCGATGCCGGCGCTACGGTGTGAGTCACAAACACAGTCGTCGTGCTTGTTTGCGTGCCTCCTCCTCCTTCGCCGCTCATCGTAACCGTCATGTAGCCGCCTCCGCCGGTTGTGACAGTGACGACTCCGCCGCCTGAACCGCCTGAACCGCCAGGTCCGTAGGTGTTGGGACCTGTTGGAGTTGCTGTCACCGTCACGGTTCCTCCGCCGGCACCTGTGCCTGGTCCTGTACCTGGTCCTGTACCGGGGCCGGTTCCTGGACCACTGCCAATGGTGACGGTTGCGCCGGAGACGGTGCGCTCGCTGACGCTGATTGAAATCATCGTCGTGGTCACTGTGTTTGTGGAAGCGGTTTGCGGAACGTAGGACACGCTAACGGCGGTTGAGACTCCATAAGATGTGACGTACGATATTCCATTAGAGACATAGGTGCTCACGGTTGTTCGAATCTCGTAGATTGTTGACGGGACGTAGGAGATCGCGGTCGTGGTTGTAGTGAGCGTCTGGGTTGGAGCTGGAACGTAGCTGATGCTGACCGCGGCCGTGATGCCGATTGATGTTACATACTGGATGCCGTTGGAAGTGTAAGTGCTCACCGATGTGCTGACAGCGTAGACGGTCGATGGTACATATGCCGTGGTGGTCGTTGTCACGGTTTGGGTTGGCGCTGGGATGTAGCTTACGCTAATGGCTGTGCTGACTCCGTATGAAGTGATGTACTGCACGCCATTCGAGGTGTACGTGCTTACTGCGGTGCTGACGCCGTAGATAGTCGACGGGACATAGCTGACTGAGACAGTGGTCGTCGTCTCGGTCTGAGTAGGACCGGGGCCGGTGCCAGGGCCAGTACCTGGGCCAGTACCCGGACCTGTGCCTGGACCTGTGCCTGGGCCTGTGCCTGGACCCGTACCTGGACCAGTTCCAGGTCCCGTGCCAGGACCAGTTCCAGGACCAGTGCCAGGACCAGTTCCAGGACCAGTGCCAGGTCCCGTGCCAGGACCAGTTCCAGGACCAGTGCCAGGACCAGTTCCAGGACCAGTGCCAGGACCAGTTCCAGGACCAGTGCCAGGTCCCGTGCCAGGCCCTGTACCAGGAGCAGTGGTAATGACAGGCGAAGCAGACATAGTCGCAATGATAGTAGAACCATAATCACCAGGGCCAGTGCCAGGGCCGGTGCCGTTTCCGCCAGTGCGAGGAGACACGAGTCGAGCGGCAGTAATGCCAAACTCATTCACCCCATTCGAACCAGCCTTGAGCAAGCAGTTATCAGTCGCTTTTTCGCCATAGTAGTTGATGCCGAGACATTGGCTGCCCATGTAGAAGGTGAGAGTGTTGTACATGTCGCAAGCAGAGATACAGCTGCCGAGTCTGTCCTGAGTCTGCGTCTCGAGAGTAGCGTCGGTGAATTTTGTGTTGCAAAGAATCTCGTACTGCATGCCCATGTTACCTGTGTATGTTTCGCCGTTGTTTGCTGGGCATGTCGGATCAGTACCGCCGCCTGGTACAGTGACAGTTGGACCGCCTCCTCCACCGCCTCCGGTGCCTGTTCCAGAACCGCCGTTCCCACCTCCGCCACCACCAGTGGCCGTTGGAGTAACAGTTGCGGGGATCTGTGTGAAGACAAAAGAGCTTCCACGGCTATTCGTTGTAGTAACAACTTCTTGGCCTGGACGAGAAGTTCCAGTGTAGATAAAGTATCCAGAAGCCGGGCATGTTGGTTGAGGGCCACATGCTGTGACGGTGTAGGTAGTGAAGACCGTAGTTGTGCCAGTGAGAGGAGGACGAGCAGCGCATGTTGGGTTGTAGCTCCTCGACGAGGATGAAGTGAGTACCGAGGCGGGAGGGCCAGTTGGGACATCAGTTCCGGGTGTGACCACCGGAGTGATACCGCAGGTAAAGCAAATCACATTTCCATCGCCTGAAGATACTGGAGGAGCTGACACAGATGAGGACGGGTAAACGTAGAATGAGCCACTCGATACGCTGGTGAAGGATCCGCCTGTTGGCGCTGTGACCACGACAGTACTGGTTACAACATCGACCGGCTGTGATGGAGGTATCGTGATCGTTGCGCCGGATGATAGAGCTAGATGTGGTTAGCTGGCAATTTGGAGGCTATGGGTTTGCGTGAAGACTTACAAAGCGTGGAAGTCGGAAGAAGCGTGGTAGTCACCGTGGTCGGTGGTACTGAGCTCAGTGAGCTAGGAGTCTCATAAGCAGGTGGCCCGCCCACCCTAAGGGCAACGATGAGGTTGTTGTTAGTCGTTTGAGCACCGTTGATAGCGACAAGAAGCTGGCAAAGGCGAGTCGTGGTATCAAACGCAACACCAGCACATTGCGCATTTCTGCTGCAAGTGGGTAAACAGTTTGCCAAGTTGTCAGATGCAAACGGTGCATCAGAAGTATAGCCGCTAGCGTATTGCGTGTAGCATACGATATCGTAGGTCGTGCTCATGCTGTCAACGAAACTCTTACCGGCGCTTGCTGGACATGAGGGTGATGTATCGACTGGTGTCGGAGGTGGTCCGCCCTGAGCGTAGACAGTTCCGCCTAGGGCACCGGGTGCGTACGAGTATCCTGTGACCGAGCTGAACAACGTGCAGTTGGTTCCTACATAGTTGAAGGCTTTGCAGCCAGTTGTTCTGTCACACAGCGCCCGACATGAAGCAACATCAGGGAGAGTGGCTCTCTTGGAGATCTTAGTGATCATCGCCATGTTCATGTCAGACGTTGCGTTTGCGGCAGATGTGTCCTCAGATCCAGACATGGCTGAGGTTCCTGATTCGTCGTCCGCATCTGAGGCATTACTTTCAGACGATACCTCGTTGATGTCCGAAGTGTCAATCTCGACACCCTCGTACAAGATACCACACTGGATAGCGTAATTGATGTTGCCGCTTGAGCACGTTGTCTGCTGATCTGCCTCCATGCAGTAGTACGATGAGCTAGTAGGGCAAGCAGGAGGAGGTGCGTATGAGACACTCGACGACCGACTGCTGCTTGTGCTGCTACTGATGCCACTGCTACTTGCTGTAGAAGACGTAGTGGCACGTGGTGATACGCTCAGGGATCCTATCGATGATGAACTCGAAGACCGGCTTGTAGAAGCGCTCGACAATCCTGATGAAATGCTCACACCAGGGACCTGAGAGCTAGAGGCGCGAGTGCTCGGCACTTGCGACTTCGATGAATAGCCAAGAGCAGAAAGCTTGAAAGCAGAGATGTAGTTGTTGCCGGAAGTCGAGGAAAGAGTCCCAGGCGCGTTCTTCAGGTAACAATTGCCGAAGTAGTTGCCAACATAAGTGAAACCAACACAGCCCTGCGTGGAGTCGCATGCTCCGAAGCAAGCGCCATAGCCGCCGCTGTACACTGGTACGGTTCGGAACGATGACGCAGAGCTGTCAGTCGCGCATTTGACCAAATATGACTCGCCCCAAGGATCTGTGAAGATCGAATCACAGGCCGGGTTAGCGCCAGGCATGGCTGAAGCACTCGCAGAGGATACAGAGCCGACGATCGGGCTGCTTAGTGCGGAGCTTGTTCCAGATGAAGATATGCTTGTTGGCAAGGAACTGCTTCCGGATTGAGTAGAGGACGTGAATGAAGACGAAGTGGAAGCTGTGGCCGAAGAAGTGACCGCAGGGGCAGCAATGGCAGATGGGGACGATGATGACCCTGGCAGAC
>Ga0265797_10006583_pt1 | contig 16306 bp, 10 predicted proteins | sample P2T30metagenome_FD_192433 | JGI IMG/M metagenome (GOLD analysis project Ga0265797, IMG submission 192433) | Plant litter microbial communities from East Loma Ridge, Irvine, California - P2 T30 | ecosystem: Environmental > Terrestrial > Plant litter > Unclassified | place: USA: California... | reverse complement strand
GACTGCCATGTCTGAGCGATTTACATGTTTGCCTCATCTTTTGCATCATGCGAGTCGCTTTCCTGTCTGCTTTCTCTCCAGCTGCAGGTCGCACTTGTGTTTGTAATAACTAGCCGCCCCATAGTGGTCTGATAACGATAGGCTAGTCTTGTTGTATTGGTGATCTTGTGTCTATCCTAAAGCTTAATCACAAGGTACCCAAGGAGAGACTTGGTCATGTCTTTTGATTTGCTCCGAGGACAAAGCTGATTTGACGGTTATGAATAAACAAGCGTGACATTCGAATGTTCGTCATGAAGATATCACGCATGCCAGAGCCCGTTTTTCAACAATCAACAAATTCTCTCATGCGGCTCCCTCCATGGCACCCCAAGAGCCTCAAAGATCTTCTCCTCACTGCGCCCTTCCACGAGCACTCCCTCGTTCAACTTTTCACCCTGTGCGCCCCTTTTGACATCTTTGTATAGCCCCCGCTGGTTCAGCCTCATACCTTTCTTCCTGGCTAGAAGCCTCATGCTCCTATTGAAAATATCATTACCAGTAAAGTAGATGAGCGCAGCCCCCATCTCCTCCTCAGGAACAAGCAAAAGGTCCATCCTACGCCAGACGGCCGACGTTGGCAGACAAGATGCTCCGTGCCATTTCGAACCCGCAGGGTCGTTGGAGCGCGACGTTGCCAGAGATGCTTTCAGAAAGCCAGTCTTGAAAAGATGGGGAACCAATACTTCACAGACAGTGGTGCGCAAAGCAGCGAGCGTGGTTTCGGGACAAGTGATCATCATATCAATGTCCCCCGAGTCATTTGCGCCACGGCGGTAGCTCCCCATGACAGTTGCTTGAAACTTAGGGTTGATTGCCCGGAGTGCAGCGATGACGATAGCTCCATGGGCTTCTACTTCAGCACGTGGAATCCGCGAGTTGAAGTCGTCATAGTGCTCCAAGCCAACCTTTTGGCCTGGAGTGAGCTTTGCTTTGCTCTGCAGATCGGCTAGGGTGCGGTAGCCGGCTTGTAGCCACTTGTTTACCTGGGAGAGACCAGCACCGTACACTCCGAGGAAAAGACACAAGATCTTGTCCAGAGAGTCTTCTCGTGTACTGTCTAATCGACGTAGACGGTCAGTGAGTACAATTTCCTCAATCTTGTCAGCAAGTCGAGCGCCAACAAATGGCAGTGCTGCGGCTTGCTTCGCTGTGGTGATCTTGATCGTCTGTTTCTTCAGCGTGTTGATACATTTGCGGTAGCTCAGGGTTCGCCAATGGTCCTGCATCTGATCGTAGTGCTTGCACATCTCCTCCAATATCTTGATGGTCCGTGCATTCGGGTTTTGAGAGTTGTAACCATTTGCACCAGGATCCATGCATTGGAAGTTGTCCACATTGAAATTCTTCCTATCGCGCAACACCGATGCTTTAGATATGATGCTGGGCGGCTTTGAAAGCCTAGGAGGCTTCACCGGAGGCCCTTCGTCGGTACCCGAGTCCTCTACATCACCAACCGCGCTGACTGCAGGAGATTCCGCATCCTCATCCCCATCAAGTGGGAGATGGGCAAGAGCCCTGGCTTCCTGTATCACTTGAGTAAAGGCGTCGCCTGCTGCGTTTGGCTCGGGGACTTTTGTCTGTGCCGGGTACGCCATGATGAAGCTGTCCAACACTGTATCCTCGAAGACTTTTGATACGGCCTCTGGTACAGGGAAAGTAGAGGCAACGCTCGCTACCTTTGGGTCCGAATGTAAATCCGTCTGTTGCGAGTCCTGGGCAGCTATCCGTTGTCTCGAAGGTTTGATCCTTAACGATGTTTGTGATACAGCCGGTATCTGAGAGGATTCGGTGATCTCGTTAGGATTGATCCTTGGAGGTGCATCCTTGATAATGAAGCGCTGGGCGTTTGGATCCTGGAGTTTTCCGAACTGTATACATTGCGGTACATACGGATCGAAGATGACCAAAACAATCCTTTCAGGAACGTATGTTCGATTCAAGTGCTGCAGCAACTGCTTGCACGTATATGTCGCATCATCCAAAATGATATGCGTGATATCGGTTCTCCATGCTGTCACCCAAGCCGCTCCAAGTTGTATAACTTTATGTATGCGTGTCCGTCGTGCCATAGATATATCATCGTTGGGATAAAAATATACAATCTTGTCTTTGAAGAGCTGCCTGTGAGGAGGGTAGAGCTTAATGTCGTTTGCTATTTTGACTTTCTTACCATTCTTGAGCTCTCGGGGAACGACCCCAACTTGCTTGTAGAATGGTATATCTATCAGAGATGAGGTTCTCTTTAGCTTGCCCCTGCCACTAGCTGCCACTCCACTGCACGACTTGGTCGTAGTTGGAAAGCTCTTCGTAACTTCGAGCTCAGATGCAGTAGATGATCGTACCAGAGTCTGACTCATCTGTCGTTCAATGGCTCGTTGTCTCTTTGTATACGCCTCGAACTCCGCTTGCTTTTCCTTGGGTGTTGGTCCAAGGAAACTGCTTGTCTGTTTGCGAACCTTGGGTCGTGCAAGCGTCATAGATTCTTTCAGGGCATCTTCGAGAACCTGTACGCTTTCGTTGGGGTCTTCGTCTTCGTCGTCTTCGTCGTCTTCGAGATGTAAGAGTGCATGCTCATTAAAGTAAGCCTCCTTGGCTGAGAGTTTGCGACTCGACATCATATACTACAGTACTGAGTATCGACAAGAGTTACAAAAGCCAGAGTAATTACCCTATCCAAAATAAGCAGCTATGTTGAGTTAAGTGCGCCAGTTGCAATTCAATCGTTTGGCCGTAGTGGGTGTAGTGTTGCCAATGCAAGGGATTTTAAAGACTCAGGTGGGTGATAGAGCGACATGGATGCTCCGTGCGTGACTGCTGGTCTATAGTCCTACCCAACAATCGCGGTGAAAGAGTGGAATGCGGCGGGGCAATAGCGCGTACAAGGTTCTTGCTAACACGAAAGCACGTGGGGCTTTGTCCGCTTGTGGACTAGCTTATAATACACACTCATCATTTCTCGACTTTGGCGGGACAGTCAGTTACGCCACATCCACAATGTTGCAACCACGGTTAAGAATGCCGCTACGGCGCTTATTTCTCAATGCTTCTGTAGTTTGTCTAAGATGTCAGACCCGACTAGCACTTCCTACAATTGCGCAGCAATCTTTCACTCGAGCTTTCACCTCTACGCGCACTCTCTCCCGATCGCAAACAGACCCCAAGCCAACCGACTCCACCTCCACTCCCGACCCGAAAGATGAAGATATATTCATACCCAAGCCCCTTGGCCGTCCCATCGGTTTCAAACAACCACCACAACCGGGCGAAAACGCTACCATACCCAGGACCAAGAAAGACTACTCTGGCATGACAATGTCGCAGCGAAACCTAGAGAAGCGGAAGGATTTAGTAGAAAAATGGGGAACTAATTACTTCCGCGACTTCAAGAATATCCGAAAGTATAGGTCTGGCAAGACATTCATGGCCAACCCACGTATATTCAAGAAGGACGTAGCGTTGTATTTCCCCAATCTTCATGGAGACACGTTGGAGGCCAAGGGGATGGACACTACAAACGTATTGGCTGGAAAGGTCAGTGTGGTGAAGGTGTATAGTTCACAGTGGGGATTGACCCAGGTTGAAACCTTCACTGGAAAGTCTCAAAACGCGGAGCTTCAGAAGATATTGGCCCAGAGTCCTGGTGTCGCCCAGATGGTGGATGTCAATATCGAGGAGAATACCATGAAAGCTTGGATCATAGCGCTGTTTCAGTGGCGGCTCAAGGCATCAAAACCGAAGGAAGATTGGGGAAGGTACTTTGTCGTGAGAAAGGGCGTTAGCGAGAGGATTCGGGAGACGATTGGGCTGTTGAACGGAAGGGTGGGGTATGTATATCTGGTAGACGAAGACTGTAAGATTAGATGGGCGGGGAGTGGAGATGCGGAAGGGACAGAGATGGAGGACATGAACAGAGGATTCGCGAAGATGGTCGCCGAAGCGCAGTAGTGCTTTACCCAGGGAAAGCATTGTAACATATTTGTACATGATGGCGTCCCAGTCGCCTTGTACGAAAACCAAGTCATAGGATGTCATGGGGATATACCGTCCGCTCGAACGCCGAATGTAAGATACCCAAATCAGAATATCACCTGAACCATAGCAGCATCAAAAAGCAGAAAGCAATGAAGCCTCCCAATATGATGCCATCTCTTCTCTTCTTCGACCCAATCCTTCCAATCAGACTGTTAATACCAGGCACCTGGCTTGCAGCACCCACGATCCTCCGGTTGATGTTCGCTAGTGTTTCTCTTTGTAGACCAAAGTTCTCTTGTACTGCATACGCCTGGCTAAGAACCGAGTCGGCTACGTTGTGGGAATTGTCGATGCGATTTCGTTCGTCAAGCATGTAGTCTGCTTCCGCCTGCTCTGGATTTGCTGATCGATATGCGTCGATGTCTGAGCGTACATTCGAGAGGAGGTTGGCTCTGTTACGGGCATCGTTCAACGTGGACTTTAAGCGAGCGAGTTCGCGCCGGTGATCTGAGAGTACTTCCCGATGCCTGGCGAGATTGTTTTGCTTCACTGCCGAAGAGCCGTGTGTCGATTCGGAGTCGAGAAGCCGTGACAGTTGGCCAACGAGGCCGTCTCTTTGCTCAAGGACTTCTTGCAGTCTAGTCTCCACTCGCAGCTCTTCTTCTGAGGGCTTGGCAGGGATATTAGGCGTCGATCCGAACTGCGAATAGGTATGGAATAGCGTCTCTGTCTACATGCATCATTAGCAGGGCTCCAGTATAGGGAAAGCCGACTAAGTCCGTCGTGGTAGTGATTGGGGCCTACTTGTTGTTCGAGAGTGCGCGCTTGCTGGCGCAGTTGCGCCCATCCACCACCAGTTGAGGACATGGTGGGAGTAGTGGTATCTTTGCAGATGAAGGCAGGAACAATCGATCTTGGAGTGCTGGCATCATGAGCCTCGCACGCCCGCCCTGTCGCGAGCTACGCAATGCTAGCCAAGACGCTAGTCCATCTTGGTGATCGGCGAATAGTTTAGCGAGCCTCCGGTCGACACATTCGAATTCGACCAACACCAAAAGTTCCTCGTTGACGACACGCGAGACCCCATCCACATCACCAGGTCCTACTAACACGCAGTCAAAATGGTACGTATGCGCTCTCAATTACAGTTTTTCAAATAGGAGTTGCGTCGCGCAACTGGCAGATGGCTGCGACGGTGGAGGGGCAGGCAGTCGCGACCTCCGCTAGCGGTGCTGCGCCAGATATGAGATTTCATGATCGAGAGAATATATGCTAACATCGGTGTTTACAGTCTACCCCTAAGATCGTACGTGCTTCTATGCTCGCTCGCCTTAAATCGACCGATCCCATACTCACACCCTCTACAGAAGACCGCCCAGCTGTGGAACAAGTCCAAGGATGAGCTCGCGTCCCAGCTCACCGACCTCAAGTCGTGCGTCGCCCAGTTCGATCAATGGGGAAAACGATGGATTGCTGACGGTAGTGAAGGGAGTTGATCCAGCTCAGGACTGCCAAGGTCACCGGAGGTTCCAACACCAAGCTCACTCGCATTCATGACGTCCGCAAGGGTATCGCCAAGGTTCTCACCGTCATCAACGCCAACCAGAGGGCCCAGCTCAGGCTTTTCTACAAGGGAAAGAAGTGCGTTGGCCGCCGAAGATGCATTGGGACTTGTATCTAACAATGCCTAGGTACACTCCTCTCGACCTCCGCCCCAAGCAGACCCGCGCCATCCGCCGAAGACTCTCCAAGCACGAGGCTTCGCTCGTCACCGAGAAGCAGAAGAAGAGGCAGACACACTTCCCCCAGCGAAAGTACGCCGTCAAGGCATAAGCATGCTTTTCGCGAAGGTGTTTCTCTTTTCTTCCTTTGTCTCTCATGAAGCATTGCATTGCCAGGGCTTTTCCAGCTAGCGAATCACCAGTGTACCCTTAGTACCATTACTCGAAAGGGACGAGGAAGGTGATGTAGCAGGTGGGAATGGACGGACAGGGCGATCTTTAACGGAAATGGGTTGGCGTCCATGTCAAGATCTATGAATAAAAAGTTCAGACAAGCACGGAAATGATACCTCATGATTTGTGAAAGGCAATTCACCAGTTTGTACCAAGCCCGTATGCATTGTCTCGGAACGTCTGAAAGAACGAACTAGAGAGGTGTATGTCGGGTACTTGGTTGTGCATGTGAGAGATGGGATTACGCCCTAGTTGACTATTCTTGCTGTGTTGACAAGCTTTTACTCTAGGACTGATAACATTGCCCGAAGCCCGGTATATTATTTTTTTATAAAAAAAAAGGGTTCAGTCCAACGTCATATATCAGTGCTTCGCCTCCCACTCTTTGTAGAGGCTCAGCTCCTCCTGCTTCACACCCACCATCTCCTCTCTAACACCTATGACACCTACTTTGCCAATCGCGTCTGGATCTTTGTACTGGGCTAGAGATGCCTTGAGTGATTCGATGACGTCCTCGTTGTCTTCCACAAGCAGAACGATGGCATCAAAGCCGCCTGCGCCAGGCACCACGCCACCAACGACGCCATTGAGCTTGGAGCAATAATCTAGAAGACGCGTCTGCTGCGGCGGCTCGACTGGTACATCAGACCTTTCACCCATGGTACGTATAAGGGCGCGGTTGTTCGCAATGATCTGGCGTAGCGTCTCATATTTGGCCATACCATCGCCGTGTTCCTCGGTGGCCAGTCGCGTAAGCTCAGCAGCCATGGCTTCATTGCCAGCCTGCAGCTCCTTCCAGATCCTATCAGCCTCCTCAGGCTTTGACGCCCGCCAGGCCAGCACTTTCTTCACCATACCAGGAGTTTCACTTCCACAGTCCACGTCGCACATGACAAGGCGCAGGCCCTTGGGCATCTTGATGGCTGCTTTCTGGATCTCGGTGTCCCATGTTGGGCCCTCGACGAGCGAACGCAGTTTAGCTGCGAAGCCGGGACTGCCGGGCTGAGGGAGGCTGCTGAGGAGCTTGGGGGAGAAACGCTTGTATAGACAGGATCCAAAGACTGCGCTTGCAATGTCAAAACCGGAGCCCACTTTGCCTTGAGCCTGTGAGTGGCTGGCTTGAGCGAGGTTGTGGAGGATGGTTTGGCCTCGCTCGGTCTGGATATCAAAGAGCTTCTTGGGCAGGTAGAAACTTAGCACAGCTGCCGTGAAGCTTGTTACAAGCGCTGCACTGCTTCCCAAGCCCGTCTTGTGCGCTTCTCTTAGGCTGACGTTGAAGTCTTGGAAGCGAGATACCTTGTGGGAGTGTGCGACAATGTTTGAGGAGCGTGGGGTGCCCGGGTTGGAGTAGTAGGCTTGGTCGGCTAGAATGCGGATGCTCGAGGGTTGGATGAGGGTCTTGGGGAGTAGGGCGTGGATGTAGGTCAGGGCATAGGTAAGGGCAGTTTCTATGAAGGGGTTGCGGGTTGCGGTGATTGATTGTTCGTGACCGCTGAAAGAAGTTAGTGAGTTGTTCAACAGGGTCAATAGATCTGGATGGAGAAGTCTCTTGGCTAAACGCTCAGGCTACAAAATGTTGGTCCAGAATCATGTGCCCGCAAACATCAACATCCACGTGACCAACTTTCTTGAAAAAATGGTATTTCTACCAATAAGAAGGGATGTGGAAAATGGAACAGCGTGATGAGGGCTTCAGCCTAAGCACATTTGCAGACATTATCTCGGCATATTCGCTGCCATGTATGATGGCTGTCGATGGTTATGGCCGGATGAAAAAATGCTTTGCCCGATCGAGTAGAGAGGTGAGAGAGAGAGAGAGAGTTCTGGACAGGTTGCACACCAAAAGAAAAGATAGCCAATGGAGTACAAGGACACAGGGGTGAAGCAGACGAGGTGGCGATGTTGAGATGCAATGCAATGTACTTACACGCTCAGCTGTGTGACAGCAATGCCTCCATCCTCGCTCTGCGATCGGTACCCATACTCCCAGATGGCTTCACGGAATTGAGGGCTCGTGACGAGGATTTCGTTGATCGTCACACCTGCCCTGGTCTTGATAGGCTCGACAACGGTGTGTATTCTTGCGTCTAAGCCGAAGACCAGGCCTGTGTATTCCCGGTCAAGCACGAGGTAGCCACCCGCAACTAGCACCTTTGCCGGGCAAGAAACGGCAGTCGGGCCCAACGGCACGTCGGATGAAGACATGGCTGGTAGTGGAGCGGTTGATGTGGTAACGGGGGAGGGGGTAGCGAGAACTGGATCGGTTTGGATTCGTAATGTACTTGGTTTTTCAGGCAACGATGATGGCGCAATCGTGAAGGGGGCTGGAGACGGCGGTCTTGCGGGGGTGAGCAGACTGAACGCTGGATGTTGATGAACAACAGCACGCGCGTGTGGGTCGCTGCTGCCACGAACTCTTGCAGCATGCCGTCGATACACCGATGTCTCCAAAATGCCCAATCACGGCCAGTATCTGGCCATGTCACGGTGATGCTTGAGATCACGTGCAGTAAAGGCGCACTGCCATTCACGCATATTGCATGTTCCATTCCATACCCACTGCGATCGATTCGCCTCCGCTGAGCTCGGAGCCGGGCCCCGGAGCTGCGGACTTTGACCATCAGCTGCAGGTCAAATCCTGCGTCGCGGTAGAGGCATGCGGGGTGCAGCCGACTTGTTCTCGTCGTTCTGCTTGACTCATCCAAATCTCCTCGACGGCACGGTGCCAACATCTGGCCGGTGCCGACTCATCGAGTCATCGATGGCTGCCTGGCACAGACGCATCATGGCTTGCGACATGGCCGAGCTGGTCCCATTGGGCCGGAAACATGTCGCTGTCCCCGGGAGGACACGTTGAACGGGTATCGCGTGTGCGAGCGCTTGACCGAACGCGGTTCAGCGCGACAACGATAATTTTTCGGCAAACCTAGCGTTCATCGACATCGGCCCTATGAATTCATGACGACTACGAGCTGTGCACTCGAAGCTTCTTTTCCGCTCTCGCTAACCAAGTTGCCGTCAAGGCTGACAATATCTGCCTCCAAGCCACCGTGCTTTTGTCTTCCTATATCCCCTTCAACCTGTGCTAGAACTGCGACGTCTGCAAAGCACTTGCACTCGCGACGGGAGGAATATTTGGGTTACTACTAACCACCTTGAATCTCCCCACCACCACCACCACCACTCCTTACACCCGTAGAGCGCGTTTGTTTGACGGTCATCGTCAGATGAACCTGCACCGTCGCGTAGGGATCTCGAGAATAGTACGTACCCTCCCTCGGTCCATGTTCTTTTTCGTCCGACAACAATCATCTCGGCGTCCGTGCATCGCGCATGCGACACAAGTAATCTGCTGCCTAAACACCAAAAAATTCCTCGGCTAGATTCGCAATTGTACACGCGCGCCGCCTTCAAGAACATTGCCACTGGGGACAATCGTACTAACCATCCCCCCAGTCTCACCCTTCCCATCTGAAGGGCTCCTCCAATTCCTAAATGGTCTTTAAGAGCTTTCATCTCGCGCGCCAGAGTCTTGCCAAAGGCTTTACTCACGGTTATGCTCAATCAGTAGTTGCTGGTGTCAGCCAGAACAACCCCCTCGCCTCCCTTCAACACGACCGGTTCCGCAAAGGCCTCAAGAACCAACATGCCTTCGCCTCGACGTCTACGACGAGTGCCCTCAAGGCGCTCGCCGCAGGCCAACATGACCACCAAGACTCCGGTCTAGCCGCATACTATACCGCATGGCAGAAGCACCAGCAGCAGCGGACCGAGGACAAGGAGTGGTCGCAGTTCCAATTCCGCAAGCTTATCGAGTGGGACCCGGCCAGCGCCAAAAATGCGGCTGAAGCAAAGGAGAGCAGTGTCGCGATTGAAGAGACGGCCGAGCCGGTTCCGGCCCGTGCCGTTGTGAACCGCGCATACAGCACTAGCCAGGTAGAAGACTTCAAGAAGGCTGTCGGAGGTGAAGAGGCGGAAAAGATTGCGTTGGCAAAAGTAGACGAGGCAATCGCACAAGAGGTGGCAAAGCACAAGGCCGACGGTGAAGCCGTCCAGACCGCCGAGGAAGACATTTCTGCGATTGAAGAGGCCAGGTCAGAGTCTCCCGCTACTGTTGCGGACACTCTTGTGAATTCGACGATTTTGAGCCGCACCGAATCGACAATTGCCGCCAGCCCGATTGAAGCGCACGACGAGTACACGGTACAGCTACAGAAGCTTGCAATCAACCGCAACTATGCTGAAGTACCAGCCGTTTTCGAGGAAATGCTGCGTTCTGATGTCCAGCCATCGGTCGCTGCATACAACGCTCTCCTATCTGCGGCGATACATCTGCCCCGGGCTCAGCACCAGGTCGTTCCCAAGGCTCTGGACGTCTACTCAGATATGCTCCGCCGACGAGTCGCTCCTGACACGGCCACATACACCGCCCTTCTTGAGCTTCTCTCCATTCGGTCATTGGAAGTTGTATCCTTGAAGCAGAGTTTTGAAGACAGGCGACTGCGATATGGCGGAATGGAAGAGGAGGGCAGGTTCATGCTCCAGTCTCATGAGACTGATTACGCCATCTTGGCCGAAGATGGGTCGCTCTCAGTTGCTGTGAAGCTATTCGATGCTGCTGTCAGTGTCGAATATGGCCGCACATTCTCTGAGAAGACCTACCGATTGCTTGTTACTGCCTGTGCAGAGAGCGACCGCGTTGAGGATATGGTGCGAATCTACTCGCACATGGAATCTCGCAGTGTAACTCCGGCTGCTGAAATGTTCGTTCCGATGATCCATGCTTTCGGCAAATCCGGTGACCTCAAGAGTGCGGTGGAATGCTACGATGAGTACAAGGCCCTCGCAATCTCAAACGATAACGGTGAGGTCGATATCGCACGCAAAGACAACGATGTGTACGCTGCTCTCGTCAAGGCATACGCAGTGTGCAACCGCATCGAAGGAGCCCAAAAGTTTGTGTCCAAGATTGAGAGTGCGCTCGCTACACCAGAGGACGTCACCTCAGTCCGCGATATTGTTGGCCTCAAGGCTTTCCTTCCCGAGTGGCTGAAGAATGGCTCCTTCAATGAAGCCTATGTGCACGCTACCGAGTACCTCAGCCCTCAAGCACGGCAAATCGCCATGGCCGCCATCTGTATCAAGGCGGCTGACCGGGACGCGGTCGAGGTCGCCACTCAAGCATTCGACGACCTTCCAGCTGAGGTTGACCTATCCAGGCCAGCCATGGCGATGGGTGCTATGCACATTCGCACTGGAAACATCGAGGCCGCCGAGGTCTTTTGGAGGATGCTCGAACTCTCGCCGACGAAGCCTGACTTCATCGAGCCTACTGCCATGCACAGTATTGCATTGATCGGCAGCGGGCATGCAGAGCGCGGGCTTCGTCAAGGTCGTCAAATGTTTGCTCGCATACGGGACTCTCAGTCTGGCTCTACTCAAGCCAAGATGGAGATCGTAGAGCACATTGACGAAGCTATCGAGGTTATGGGTCAGTTTATGATGAAGCGTGGCATCTTCCTTCCGCCGCGGGCCAGCATGGAACTGATGTGGACGATGATTGAAAACGGCGGCCTAGTCACCCCAGTTGCTCACCACCTACTTGCTGGAATGGGACCTGAGGCCATTGTTCAACTCAACTTCGACGACATCACGCTCCTGATGCAGGTTCAATCTGGAATTCTACTCCAGGAGGCCGAAGTTGACGTTGCTCACGTTGCACGTTTCGCTCATCTTCTCGAAGTCATCACCGCAACTGGCACACCCGTCAACAAGACCACCTCAGGACTCGTTGAACAGGTTCTTGCCAAGCTCGACAGGGGTGATCTTCAGCACCGTTGGTATGCCTACAAGCATCCTGCTCCAGAGGCCCTTTACTCCCCAGCTCCGTTTGCCGCCTACCCTGTCCAAGCGCCAACTACTCCTGCAGCCCCTACCTTTGAGGACCAATACGACCCTTATGCCGCGTCAACCGACAACAAGGGCTCTGTTGCCATTACTGAACTGCTCGAGAAGACCCATGGACGCTCATCGTCTCATCTCAACGAGGCTCTGATGAAGTTCAGGAACATGCGCCGGGCTGGCCGCCATCCTCGCTTCTTCACCTACGCCAAGTTGATCACTGCGGCTGCAAAGGAAGACCGCTTGAACTTGGTCCACGACATTCTCAATCTCGCCAAACAAGATGTTCCTCTCCTGCCCCAGTACCGCATCGTACGATACGGCTGGGTCACCATCTTGGACGCCATGGTTGCTGCTTGCCTTACTTGCAACCAGCGTGACCTTGCTGGAAGGTACCACCAGGACTTGCTTGAGATGGGCGCCGCGCCTACTGCCAACACCTTTGGTCTATACATTACCACTCTCAAGGAATCTACAAAGACCTTTGATGAGGCTACCGAGGCTGTCAAGATCTTCCTCCGTGCCAAGTCTGAGGGTGTTGAGCCTTCCTCTTTCCTCTACAACGCTCTGATCGGCAAGCTTGGAAAGGCCCGTCGCATCGATGACTGTCTGTTCTACTTCTCTGAGATGCGTAACCTTGGTATCCGTCCCACTTCCGTCACATACGGCACCATTGTCAACGCTCTGTGTCGTGTCAGCGATGAGAAATTTGCCGAGGAGCTGTTCGAGGAAATGGAGAGCATGCCCAACTACAAGCCCCGTCCTGCTCCCTACCACAGCATGATGCAGTTCTTCCTGACTACCAAGCGCGATCGTAGCAAGGTTCTCGGCTACTACGAGCGCATGCGTGCCAAGCGCATCGAGCCTACTACCCACACCTATAAGCTTCTGATTGATACCTACGCAACGCTTGAGCCTGTAGATATGGAGGCTGCTGAAAAGGTGCTTGAGCAGGTTCGCAGTGCTGGCGCAGTGCCTGAAGCTGTCCACTACTCTTCCTTGATCCACGCCAAGGGTTGCGTCATGCACGACATGGAAGGTGCGCGTCGCCTCTTCGACACCGTGCTCGCCGACAACCGCATCCGCCCTCAGGCCTGTCTCTACCAAGCACTCTTCGAAGCCATGGTTGCCAACCATCAGATTGCTGATACCGAGGCCATTCTCAGCGACATGCGCGCTCGTGGCGTCGAGATGACTCCTTATATTGCCAACTCACTGATCCATGGCTGGGCCCTTGTTCACGACATTGAAAAGGCAAAGGCCATCTACGACTCGGTACCGGAGAGCAAGCGCGAGCCTAGCACCTACGAGGCTATGACGCGCGCCTACATGGCTGTAGACGACCGCGCTTCCGCCATGACTGTCGTCAACGAGGGTCTGTCTCGTGGTTACCCCGCAGCTGTTGCCGGTAAGATCCTCGAGCTTGTTGGCGGAGGTCGTGCCGCTGTACCTGATGTCGTTGCCTAAAGCAACAAATTCTTCTTCCACTTCTTCTTCATCTTCGTCGACAGGCTGCCCCTGTGGCCGCTTTTGATGATACACTTTTTATCTATTCAACACGATTCCACTGCGACGGCCGAATCTGGAAGAATTTTCTTTTCACAATCCGCCCCCGCGCCGCTTCGGAGTGTAATTGCTCCGATTGTGTGTGTCTGGCTGGGCAATCAATTGTCTTTTTCTTCTTGGCTCAGGCCGCGCTTTACACATTTTTTTACCAGCGACGGCGTTTGTTTTATCTAGGGTCTGGTCTCTATCTATTTGATGATATTCGGGAAGCTGGGTCATTCGCCGGTTGCGTCTACGGTTTCTCTGCGTTCACTAATGACGATGATGAATGGAGGCAGAAGGTATTGTTAGACCTACGCGGCTTAGCTCGGCATCTACGACGGTTATGGGTACTGAAGCATGGAATCGGGTGGATGGTGTCATTTTTGATCCTGCGGTACGGTTGTCTTTATATGCATAGAAAAAATGCGGGCGATGTCTCTGGTGGTGGGTCTTTTTTTTCCAATGCTGTAACAATACCCTGGATTTTTTATTATACCATCTCCTCTCTTTCTTGTATACTTGTTTGGCGGTAGATAGTCAGCATAGATTGTGGTGGTGAGCATGACGTGTCAGGATGGCATGGGGCATGTGTATGTGGTAATGTCGGATGGGAAAATGAGATATATATGTGTAAAGTGTCTTCCTATCATGCTGACATGTGATGTATTGTGTGTCTGATAAGGAACATGGCGTATGCATAGTTACAAGTCCCCTTGAGTCCATGTCGAACCTCTACCTTGTTTTGATTATATAATTCCCTGCCGTAACACCTTTGCAAACAGTAATCTGCCTTGTTGTCTCCCTTGTACAACAACTCAAGCACTCACCCCACTTGATACTCACAACTAGACTCGGATGCATTTTCATTACACGAAAAGACGGTTTATTTCAGAAAGTTTATACATTTCTAATTAGTTGACTATTTCGTGTGCGTTGATATCGCTTCGGATTGCATCGTATGAAGGCTCGGTGGCTCGGTGGGCCAACGCGACAGTAGGAGGAGGAGAAGGAGTAGTAGTAGTAGTAGTAGTAGTAGTAGTAGTAGTAGTAGTACTCTGCTGACAAGACCTGCAGTCCTTCATATCACGAGAAAAAGAAAACGAGAAAACAAAAGGGAAGACCTCCGCCATTCATATCGTAAGCCCGGTGGCTCATACCTTGCAGCTCAGCAGCTCAAAAGCGTAGCAGTAGCAGTCTGTAAATCAGTAATCGCACCTCCAGCAACTCGAGACGTTTCGAAACAAACCATACATCCACCTCCCCTCCCTCTCTTTCTCAAGATGGACAAAGAAAAATCACCACCACCCATCCCCGGCAACCCCACCACCTTCAGTCATCACCTCAAACCACATAACTCCCCGTCTACATAGCTGTCTCAGAAACACCCACTTGCAGGGCCTGCCTCGCAGTTCCAAGTCCAGAGCTAGTCTCAGCGCGCTGCGAGAAGCGATTGTTTCGCCTTGTGCATCGACGGGAGATACATACGGCTGAGGTGGTGACAAATCGTTCTTTTGGAAGCGCCGGAGCCATGTGAGCTCTAAACTTACTTTTGCGAACAAGTGTGAGAGATGAAGAATGGTCGCCATGTTGTTGTTATAGTTTTGGTTGGAGACTGTCTGCAGGTCGATGCCGAGGCAGGAGAGAGTGAGGGGGAAGTAAGTGAGGCGTGAGTTAGTTGTTAAGACGGAGGGGTCTGGAAGGGGGAGGACGAGGCGGGAGTGTGGGAGCGGTGACGTTGACGATGATTGGCCAACCGTAGTAGTAGCAGTAGTAGCAGCAGTAGTAGTAGTAGATGTGGATGAGAATTTTGAAGCCAGTTTACTCAAGGTGATGAAGACGTTTAGGTGAGGAATCCCGCAGTACGTGTACTGGGGATGTGCCCGCAGCGTCTCAGCCCTGGCGCCGACATGCTGCGTCAGTTGCTGTTCGAAAGCGTCGGCTTCTTTGATGTAAATGTGCATCCGACGCAGTATATCGGGCACCTTGTCTTCGCCCACCAGGTTCACGCTGAAGCGGACCTGGCGGATCATGTGCAGGCGGCCGAGGTACTCGAGACGCGAGAAGTACGTCATGGTGTCGTCGTAAACAAAGAAGGTGTTTGTCGAGTAGAAGACTGGGAGAGACTCGGCACGCAGCTGCTTGCTGGCTCGGGTGACGCCGAGGAGTTGGTTGACAGAGTTGTGCTCGAAGCAGTCCTTGGCTTTGTTGTGGAACTTGACGTTATTGTCGACCGAAATGTAGCAGAGCTGCGGGGTGATGGCGACGTCGGCACAGAGTGCGTAACCATAGATGCGATGGCGTAGTTCACGCGGGAGGTGCATGAATTGGGGGAACGACATGCTGGTGAGTGTGCTGTCGCCTGTATCTCCAAGGTGAATTCTCACTCTCGGACTTAGATTCCAGTTTACTGGAATTCTGTTTCACATCAAAAGTTAGCTCTTGTTCGACTGGAAATCTTGGACCAGAACTGTCGTGTATATGCAAGGTCGGTCGGCGTGGGCGAGGTTCGATGCTGCGAAGGTGGACAAAGTAGACAAAGGGTAACACGTCGAGGGTTGGAGGAGGTACAGTGGCGCTATCTTAAGTATATGATTTCTCCTCGAGCGTTTGCACGCTAGTGATTTCACCGGTCACTGCCGATTACTCTTTTGACGAGACGGACGCGAGACAGCAGGTTGAACCGCGTGGGCTGCTATATCAGTCAGGGTCCAGGTGAATGTGATTGAGGAGGAACGAAAGTTCTTTTGGCACTACAGATTGATCGTGTCTATGCACGATCATGTCTTGCTCCAACATACTTACTTCCCCAAAGAAGTATCTTAAGTGCTCATTCAAGGTTCCTCACTCGAGCGTCTCATGAAACGGTACGGGTACGTTGGGCTAGCATA
>Ga0265797_10006581_pt1 | contig 16307 bp, 14 predicted proteins | sample P2T30metagenome_FD_192433 | JGI IMG/M metagenome (GOLD analysis project Ga0265797, IMG submission 192433) | Plant litter microbial communities from East Loma Ridge, Irvine, California - P2 T30 | ecosystem: Environmental > Terrestrial > Plant litter > Unclassified | place: USA: California... | reverse complement strand
CGAGCACCCGAGCACCCGAGCACCCGAGCACCCGAGTCACCGCCGCTGCTGCATGTTGCTGTTGAGCTACTTTTTAGACACGTCTCGAAGGAACCTCGGCAGTGTATGGTACGTGGCAGAGGGCACACCGCAACGCCTCTGGTGCGCGATAATATGCGTGAAGAGCAATTTGCACTGCTGGCTGCTGCGTTAGAGCTTAGGTGCCGGTCTCTTTATAGAAAAGTGTGTTGGCAGCACTGCTGTCCCTGCTGCCCAAGTTTCCCCTTGATGTAGATGTTTAATTCGCCGACCGCCCCGACTGTACCTTGCATGCAGTTGACGATATGCACGCTTCGCCGCCCAATACTGTTGTTGTTGTTATATGTGTTCAACGGTGGAATCACAGTCCATCCGAAGCGTTACTCGGCTCCGCAACCGACACGCTGTTCAACACGTGGACTAAACTCTGTGCCTCGACCCCGCGTGTCTCTCTGTCAACATCAACATCAACATTGTGGCTGATGTGAGACTTGATGAGCCCGTTGACAGTTGGCAGGTGTTGAAGTTACAACGTCTCCCTCTTCACCTTCAATGCCAATGCCGTATGACGACTACAGTAGCGACATCGGCTGCTGCATTGAAGTGCTGCTGTGCTAAGCTGCCGGACCTTGGCCGACGACGCGCAAACACCCAGCCAAGTCAGCTCGTTCCCAGTAGTTGTCTCCGCAATTGACTGCCTTGCGCCTTGCGAGCTCGTGTCGCAGCAGCAGCAGCTGATATCTGCGCTCTGCACTACCCGAACGTCATCTCAGCCTTACTGCCAACTAATTCTTTTCTCGCTACAACCAAGCCATACGACACTCGCTACAAACAACCACAGCTGGTCACAATGAAGTCCATGCAGAGGCGTTTCGGCGCCTTTGGAAAGAGGTCCGATGACCAGGCCGATGTTGGTGTCGTGTTGGCAGACTTCAAAGCTGCAGATGACATGATCGAAAGAGTATGAGTGACAACAAATTCCACCTTCAAGGAGCGTGACACTGACATGCTATAGCTTGTCAAAGACCTCAAATCCTGGAAGGAAGGCTGGGAGGACATCCTCAAGGGCCAGTTCGAAGCTGCAGAAGCATTCGCCAACCTCTACAAGCCCATCGAGCCCATCGATCACGAGCAGCCACACCGTCCCGTACCCACACCCACAAAGTACATGAACAAATGTCTCGCCCTACAAAAGCTCTACGCCGAGCTCGCCAGAGACTTGCAACAAGAAATCAACATGGTACAGAACAGACTGGTCACCCCGGCAGAGCAAGCAAGAGAGCACCTCAAGCCATTGAAAAAGACCTTGAAACACCGCGAGAACACAAAGTTGGACTACGAGCGTTATCTCGGCAGGACCGAGCATGCACAAAAGAAGCAGACACGCAGCATGAAAGAAGAGGCGGCTTTGGCGAAACATGAGTCCGATTTGGCTCAGGCGCATGTTGATTACCAGAACGCCGACGATCAGATCAAGGAGACCTTCCCACCTATCACGGCAGCCGTGAAAGGATTGCTACCGCAGTTGATGGCTCTTCAGATCAGGATTCAAACCACTCTGGTCGGACAATACTACACCGTTCTCGACCAATATACGAAGCAACACGGCTTGCCCAACCCTGCGCCGGGCAATGCTGAGATCGTCGCTGTCCACGACAAAGAGTTCACTGGTCTGCGCAAAGAACTCGAAGGTGGCTTGACCACTGTCGCCAACGGCAAAGCTGTCCATATGCCAATGGCTTTGCCCGATAAGGACGGAAGCACCATCACAGGCTACGGAATCAGGAACAAGATCATGAGCAAGAAGCCAAGCTCACAGAAACTGAACCCATCTCGCCCAGCAGTTGGTGCGCCCGATCAGCCTCTCCAGCTCAAAGCAACCGCCGAGCACGACAACTATGATGACGAAGGACCTCCTCCTGTCAAGCCACCAAGACCTTCCCAGACGCCTTCATACGGAATGCAGTCTCCTTCGATACCCTCATATGGCTTTCCTTCCCCAGCGATTCCGACCTCGTCAAAGCCTCGCATTCCATCCTCATCAATGCAAGCTGCGAACCCACCACCCTACTCTGAAAAGCCTTCTCCTATGATCCCGAACTACTCCAACGCTGGTAGTCCCAACCAAGCCTACGGTGGCGCAACACCACCATCATACGGAACTCCTCTGAACGGCATGTCCAACTCCGACTACTTCTCGCAACAGAATGAAAAGTCCCGTCGACCTTCGGCTGCCTCTTCAGTCAGCGCCGCCAGCATTGCTGCTAAGAAGAAGAAGCCTCCGCCACCTGTGCCCACCAAACGACTCCCGAGCGTACAGCAAGCGCAGTACGTCACTGCTCTGTTCGACTTCGAAGGTCAGGCGGAAGGCGATCTATCGTTCAGGGACGGCGACCGCATTCGCATCGTCAAGAAGACGGACAGCGTGGACGACTGGTGGGATGGCGAACTCAACGGCATGACGGGATGTTTCCCTGCAAACTATGTAAGAATGGGCTGAGGAGATGCTGCTTTGGCACATGTGTGCGAACACTCGCGTGTATAGTTATTCGGACGTTTTGATAGCGATTTGAGCGCTGTATGCCTGCCATTCATCGCAGGCAGCCAGGCAGGAAACCCAAAAGCAAAGTATACCACTGAAATAGTCTGGCAAATTAAACAACCTAATTCACAATATCACTTCCGTGTACCATACCTTTTTCCTATACAGTACCCTCGTTTCACTTCATTCCCCGACAAACCTAACGCCACCTCAAGCCGCCACCCGCCGAAGAAACTCCGCCTCCCGCACAACCACCGCCGAGCTTTAAGCGGCCTTTCTCGACGCAAAACTTCACTCGAAGACTTCGTTGCCGCTATAACAACCAAAAAGCATATCGAGACAACAAGAGCAAAAGAATATGTTGATGAGAGTGGGATTTGAACCCACGCCCTTTCGGACTAGCGATTGTAGTGATGTGTATCAGAAGATACAGAACACCTTAAGCTAGCGCCTTAGACCGCTCGGCCATCTCACCGGGTTGAATCGTGTTGATTCGATGGGGGACAATGCGGCGTTGTTGCTCATAATGTTTTCATTTGGTCCTGAGAAATGGGTTCTGGAGCACGCTTGCTGCATCGATGGGTACGGAGTGAACACCGGGTATGAAAAGACAAAAGGCGGGAGGAGTATGATACATCACTGACACAGGCTATGAGGATAGCGTTTTGCTTGGAAAGAGACCCAATCGACCGAGACGATAATACACAATTATTCATACAGAAAGGAAAAGGGATAGCCCATATCGTCCCCCTGTCAGGCATGTACAATTACAAGTTTCAGCACCACATCGTGTCGATGGGAAGATCACACTCATCATCTGTTTGCGACGCCCCAACGGTCCTTCTCACGAAGTCGTGTTGTTGTTGTTGTTGTTGTTGTTTCCATAGCGCAAGCAAACCACCGGACGATCATCAGGGTTGTCGAGCCAGGATCCCAGTTTGTCTTTGCTCAATTGTTTCTTCTCGGCTTTCTTGGACTCTTTCGTTGAGAGGTCCTTCACGACGAGACGTTAGCTCTTGCGCGATTGCATTATGGTCTACTGGAAGTTCGACTTACTTGCTGAGGGTGGTTATCGCTGGGGCGTTCTGTCCCGTTGGTTTCGTACGTGTTGGTGTTTGACTGCGGCATTGTGGAACGATATGATCTGGGCCGGGGATGGGACGTCAGCGAGTCATTCAGTTGGATCCTCCAGGTGGCTGCATCGTCTTACGTGTTGTGACCGCGGTTGGTTGCGATCGATAAACGAGATCTGGTGATCGAAGGCTTCGTTGTTGACGTGCGTGGAGCTGGAGTGGAAATGTGATGAGCTGATGAGCCTACTCTACTAGGAGATGGTCGAGGTAATAAACCCCATTGTCTCTCGCAGAGAGGTTCAAGGCGTCGACACCCATCGCAGGCAAAACATGCACTGTGGCCAAAGCGTGTTTGAGAAAAAGCGGTGTTGTATGCGCGCTTTTGGGTTGGCCAAGCATCGTGGTGGCCGAGTGAGAGCCGCAGGGGTTGCGTCTTGCGTGGGCTGGTAGATCAGTTCTAACAGCGGCATGCAGCCTCAAGCAACGACGGCCGGAGTCGTCGTGCGATGCCCTGCCATGTCTGAACTGCATGTGGGCTGGGGCACGGTGCATGTCGGTTGATGATCAAAAAGCCAAATTGACTTATTGCTCGGCAGCAGTCCCCAGAGCTTTGTGGACAGGCATGTGGCTTGGAACTCATCATACAGAGCGCTGTAGTCGTAATAGGATTTGCCACCCCCAAACCATGCACACCAGAACGCGGGTACCTCGCCCGAGGACCTGGGAGGTGCGGCCTGATGGCTGCATGGTAGCTGCCCTTATCCTAGCTGATGACAGTGGAACGTGCGGTATGATCTACTGCAGGGGATTATTCGACACAATGCGGTGAAGCAGGGATACTGTGCTGGCAGTTGCGATCGTTAGCCGCGACAACATGATACCCAGGTACTTGTGGCACCATGAGACCCGAAGAACGCGGGGACTGTTCCGATAATCACTATAGATTCTAGGTTCATACCTGTTTGCGCCATCGAGTACCGCATTGCATAAGGAAATTCGAGGAATCGATGAGATGAAACAATAGCTCAAAGGCGTATTGTTGCTTGGACGGGCTGTCTGACGCAAGCAACTATGCCCTACAGCCTTGTCGTGGGGGAAATGCGACAGGCACAGACATCGACCGCCCAGTAACCCCCTCCAAGTAGTGTCACACGCGCTCCAATGGCTGTAGGTGTGCCTCGATTTCGTGCAGGGTTGAGGATGGACGTAGTCATGCGCTGGCGATATCGTAAGCCGCACGGACTGCGACCACCTGCTTGCAATCAACTGTCCGTAGACAAGCTATACCAGCCGAATGTAAATGATGGCCACAGTCGGCTGAAACTCGCGTCGTGTCTGTCGAAGGCTTCTGGAATACGCACGGGCACCGGCATGCTGCACGCAGTGATCATGTGCGGTACCAAACATCCGATGAGGTGCTGGCTCGAGTTGACAAATTGCTACTCGCTAAGCGAGGATTACAAGCGGTGAACGTGCCGTGTTGGAATTGGAGCGCCTCAGATCGTGGTGGTCCTGATGTGGTCGACATTGTATCGACATCCAAGCGAGAGGATAGTGAAATCCATTCTTGCAGATCTGCATGTACTTTTGCGCGGATCCAGCATACAAGACGAGCGTTACTCTGATGACTTCACTGCAAGTGGGTCTCCAAGCCAAACCTGCTGACAGAAGTCGTAGCTCGGTAGGCGGTACCGGTGAGGCGGGCGCCGACGCATGAGTTGCATGATGAGCTGCAGACGCTCGGGCATAGAAACGACGTCGGAGAGCTCGTTCTACGCTGTGTCACAGCATTTTGCCAGTATTGCTTAGAACCTGAAACGCATACATTACGCTGTCTCGGTCTTGCTATCACATGGTCAACGCAACTGTGCGGGATGCAGACTCATACGAACTAGTTCGACGCGGAACCAAGTCCCAGTTTCCAGAGGGGTGGGCGTCGGCTGCAACTCATCACAGCAAGCTGCCGCGTGGACCGGGAAGCTGCATGGTGCGTACAGCATGGCTCCGCCAAGCGCTCTCATGGCTAAGCCTTGGGCTCTTTGAATGGTCGCGTTATTAGTCCGTCATCCTACTGGCATCATCTCAAGCCTCCAACGCATGCGCGGCGGCCTCAGAGTGTATTCGGGCATTGCGTGCCTAAGTTGGAAGGTTCAGCGTAATTTCAGTGTTGTGCCCAATCGTTGGTCTTGGACGCAGAAGAGCTCTTGCGAGGCTGGCTCGAGCCCGCTACTTGCATGCAGGTATGTCTGAGGTATTTCGGTGCAGCCTTGCGTTGAGAATGGCCACCACTTGCCTCTATCTTCAGCCGCAGCAGCGTAGAGTTTTCCGCATCGTTGCCTGAACCGAGCAAACAGAGCATAAGGTAGCCGACGTGCATGGCCAACCACAAGGGAGCGAGCCTTTGTGTTGGTCGACGGTAAACAGTAGGACCAGGAGGTGAGGTCGCACGGATCCGTACCTATAGCAGTGGCTTAGTATAGTTCCGCAAGACGTGCTTGAAGAACCGAAGTTATGGTAGACCACGCGCGTTGGTGGAAGTCTTCAAGGCTCCCGCCGGGAACGATGGTGCAGCCATTACAAACATACTCTTCACGTTCAGACTCGATGGCGAGGTCTCAACGGTACCTCTGCCATATTTTCCTGACCGCTGATCCCAAATCAAGTATGAGCGGTGTGTCGTGTCGTAGAGGCCACAAATTAGACGTACCTAAAAGGAGGCTCGCGGTTGCGGTTGCCTGACCACCACCTCCTTTCTTGCGCACCATCTCAATGATGCGATGCATATTTGGGCGTTTCATTCGAGGTCCGAAGATCAGCGCATTGACTTTGCCTCTTTTACCGTGCCCAAGACCACCGCATGGGTCTGCAGAGTGTCCTGAGAGCTGTCCTGTGGTGGCGATGGCGATGGCGAAGCTGCATGAAATAGTGTGCATATACTTGGTCAGCTGCAAGAGGTATTTGCGTCAACGTGTTTCAGGTTTTGCAGCTCCTGTTGGCGTTTCAGGCTGACTTCTCTCGTTTCAGCGTCACGAGACAGACACCGGTCAGGCTGAGACCACAATAGTAGTCGTGGGAGTATGTACTGGGGTGGCAGTGGGTCAGATGATGAGATTGTGGGTTCTCCTGCGCGTGGAGTTTGTGTCGAGCTCGTATGTTGTCGGACGACGCAAGGAAGGTGCACTCAAATTTCTGGCAGCTGCGCCTTCCAACCTTCAAGCTTCAAGCTTCAGGCTACCCAACACGGCTACAAGCTAATACGATGTCCAAACATCAGTTCAGCCTGCAGGCAAGCGTGCCCTATGAGAGTTCGTGTTTTCAAAGTCTTGAGAAGTCCAACAAGCGATGCATCCACGAAGAAATCACATGGTATATCGCAAGTATCTATCAGATGAACAACACCTCCCCATACCTCACGAGCCAGCCAACAACTCCACCACCCGTATGCGTTGAGGCTCGCGGATACTCCATCGTCACAATGCACAGCCACATCAACTCGTCCGCCTCGGCTTGATCTCAACCAACTGCTCATCATCGTCGTCACTGCTCCCGTTCCTCCCAACATCGACAGCATCGTCCTCATCGTCCAGCGGTCGTCTCTCCTTCGCCTCAGTGGTACTCGGTCGACGTCCGAACCTACTCTCATCCTGGTTCTTGCCGCCAAGCTCAAGCTCCTCGTCCGAGGAATCCTCATCGCTGCTGAACGTGCCGCCGAATCGGCTCTTGTCGTTGCGGAAGTGCAAGCCGGCTTCACGCAGCTCGGTTTCCGTCGCTGGGGCAAGAGACTCGAGCTCGGTAGGTTCTTCAGGTAGTGTATGTGCGACCTCGATGGCCGAGGAGTCCGCTGCATCTGGGTCGGTGGTTTCGGCGGCTTCTGCGGCCTGCTTGCGCTGTGCGAGGCGGGCGGCGAGTTGGCGGCGGGCACGTGAGGGTGGGATGTTGAGTGGTTGCGGTACGCCTGTGCTTGATGGGTCGGTACTGGTGCTGGTTGTTGATTGGTCGTTGGAGTCCTGCTATAGGCACAATGTGGCGTCAGTAAGTTCGGCTTTCAAGGGTGGACCCGTGCAACGGCTAAAAAGTAACGGCTGCCCAGTGGCGGTGCAGCAATATAAAAAGTAGTGAAAAGCGACGGGTGTGTACGGTCGGGAGGATGAAGAAGGTGCTGACCACATACTGGCTGATGGCCATAAGCGGAAAGAGGGGTGTGGTGCGGAAGGAACATAGAAGAGAAGAAGGTTAATCAAAAGTCGAAGCCAAAGAAAAAATCCCAGGCCGTGTTCTCTTTGCCCATGATACGTCTAGTGCAGAATCTCATGATGACTCCTCGCTCTTGTAATGTGCAGACCATCCCCGGCGTTCCTCGTGCACCGATCGTACAATGCTCGCTCCACTTTGTCCATCAGCCCAATGTCGCACTGCGTACTCCATCCTCCCAATTACCCGTACAAAGGGAAACATGCCTAAATGAACGCGATGAAACAAATGTGCAGCGAAGGTATATATGCAGGTAGGGCAAGGGTCATGTCACCTCATCGATAGTCCATGTCAACATCGTCAAAAGAGAGTTCACCGACCTGTTCGTCTTCCGAGAAAGCTGAGCCTCCAGAGCCCCTGCGCTCTTGATCCCGTGCGTCGTGGTCTTCCATATCCTCGTCGTCATCATCATCGTCGTCGCCATCGCCAAAGCCGCTGAGCATGGTGCCCGAGTTGACCTCGAAGGACTGTCCGACAGTACCCTCTGACATAGCCAGAGAGTCTTCGGCCGAGACACCCGAGCCGATGCCTGCATTTGCAAGAGTGTTGGCGGTGTTTGAGCTGAAGCTGCTCTGCAAGCCGCCTCCGCCACCTCCCATGCTCATAGGACGCTGCATGGCGTTCTCCGGTCTGACGCCGCCGAGGACGGCGTTGTCTTTGTCTCTTGTCTCAGCCAAAGTGCCTTCCACGTACTGTGACCACTCTTCCCTCCCAACACGCTCGAACACAACCGGATCGAGTGACTCAGGTGGCAGGCGGTTGCCAAATTTGCAAACTTCCTCTGCGATCAGCGTCAGATGACCCATGTAGCCAAGGCGCATGTTGCGTTTCTTCTGAGACTCGTCAGACGCTTTTTGGCCGTCAAGTACACGGTCTGTGATATCCTTGGTCGACACGAAACCGACGCTTTCAGCGGTCTCCCCATCCTTGAGCTCGATCGGACGGAAGAGGTCAAGCGCTAATGTTCGGTTGTAACCGCGATCCAAAGTGCCGTTAAATACTTGCTGGACGACATCATATACCACGTTGTGTAGGAAGTTGTTCCAAGAGAAACGGAAGAAGAAGTCCTGAATGATTTGTGAGCACTAAAAGATAGCGGGTACGGTGTGATCGCGGATTCGAACTTACAAGTATGGTGGGAACAACGTGGTGCTCCACAAATCGGATCTTCAGAAGATCGCCCACGACTGGACTGCCATCTGATTCTGTGTCGAATGGCGGCCTCTCACCGTTGGGCAAAGTCGCGCTGTCGCCTTGTAGTGTTGCAACGCTCTGCTCGACCTCTTCAATCTCATCAGGCGATCTGGTGCCGTGGATTGGGTCCACATCGTCCGATGCAGGCGCCTCCTTGCGAGCGAACAGGGGAGCCGGCCTCTCAGCCTTTGCCAATTCTCTCTCCAGCTCGGTTGGGCCGTCATCATCATAGCTGTCTATGGATTCCTCGCCGAACTCTGTCATGACTGTATCTTCGTCCATATCAAGCCCGCTGATGCGATCTGTGACTCCTGCTGTGGTGGGAGAATCTGCCGCCTGGGTTGGTGGCGGGTCGAAATATAGCTGTGGCTTCCCAGGAGACTTTGGCTTCGATGGCGAAAGAGGTCGTGGGACGTCTACATCTAGAGAAGATGGTGAGGATCCAGGTTGCCTCTTGTCTACCTTTTCCAATGCGGGGAGGCCAGTCTCATCAATTTTTTCGTTCAAGTCGTCGAAGCTTACTTCTTCGGGCAGTTCATCAGTGGGTGGTGCAACCTTTTCGAAACCATCTTCGTCACTTGCGTTCTGCACTTCCAATCTCTTGATCTCCTCAGGTGATTCGTGAAGGTCATCAGTGTCGGGTCTCTCAGCGTGGTGGAAACCGTGAGAATCGACAGAACTGCCAAATTCTTCGTGGCTGTTCTCGTGGCTGGGACTGTGCGGCGCTCTTGGTGTCGCAAGTTTGCCTGCAGCCTTGAGTCGCTCTCTCTCGAGATCACGCTTGCGGACTTCCTCCTCAGCTCCGCGTTCATTAAGCAAGCCCATGTTGCTGCAATGCAAAAGCTCAGCCATAAGTTCACAGGTCTTGAAACGATCGAAGCCCAACGGTTCAACGCTGCCACCAAATGCAGCTTTTAGATCAGGCTTGCGTGCACCCTTTGAGCGAACCAAATGCATAAAGTCGGGAATGTGGTTTGCAAATTGTCGGAGCAATGAGCCGAGGAAAATAGGATCGCAAGTCTTGGGTTCAGGGCCGACCTGGTTGTCCAAATCATAGTCCGAGTTGTTCTTGCGAATGACCTCAATGATAATGCCAACGCCGACTGTCAAGGGGTTTCCGCCTCGGAGCATGTCGTCGATAAGCGTTTTGATGCACTTGTCTGAAACCAGCTGTCTGGTCAACTCGTTGGGTCCGATGACAGATTGGTCTTGCGTTGTCGCATTCGCAGAGATGGTGATGATCGCCTTCAAGAAGTCGCCTGCTGATGTCTGTGTGGCCGAGCTGTGCTCAGACGAAAGGAAGTCGAGCAGGAGAGGGATCAGATCCTGCGATTGCAGCCAGTCTACGATGCCTTCGCCGCCTTCGTGCTTCTCCATGGAAATGATCTTGAGCAGAAGGTCCATCACCATCGGGCAGTCCACATGCTGCAAGATAGCAGGAACGATGCCATCCAGAGACTTGAAGAAGTCCAGCATCTCTTCGGTCTTCTTATCAAGCAGTGCCTCGTTGACCTTGGTAAAGTAGCCCGCTTGCAAGGGGTCCAGCGGCGCAGGACGGTGGATGTATTGCCAGAACTGGCGTAGATGCTCACGGTTCTCCATGATCGCCTCAGTAATCGACCAGACTTCCGAAGAGAGCACTTCGCACGCGACATAAGCATATTTCTTGCGCTGTGCCTCTTTCTTCTCGTGCTCGGTCTCATGATCATCGCTTCTGTTCCTCTTGCTCAACGAGATGGAGCGCGAGCGCGCGTTTCCTCTGCCGAAGAACGGGATCCCGCCCGTCTTGCCCTCTTCCTCAGTCTTTGACGCATCATCGCCTTCCTTCTCTTTGGGCACTTCAGCCTCCTCTTCGGCGGTCACATAGTCCAAGAGCTTCTTCAGCACGGGCTCGTCCCGCAGGAACTCAACGAGCTTGCTGTTCTGCTGCTTCAGCTCCTGGATCAAGTCGCTCTCGTCCAGCAACTCCTCGACGGTGACATCTGGCTTGTCGAGGATCGAGTCAAGGGTAGAGATGCTGGCGTAGCCGCCAAAGCGCCAGAACATGGTGGGCTACGTAATGCCTGGCGACTCCAGGGGCGGCGCGGTGTGGGGTGTGCGTTGGCAGCGCGGTGAGGAGACGACCTTTGCTATCATGCGCGTCGTCTCGTATAGGCGTGTTTCGTGGTGGTGAGGGGGAGGGGTGAGGACAGCGGCGACCGCTTGAATCAATGGGCAGCCACGAGGCTGGTTGGGTGCTTCGGGGGAGTCAAGTTGACGAGGGGGCCGTGCACACTTTGTGCTTTGCTTGCTCGCGTGTGCAGGACGATGCAACTCGCGCCGTTTCGCTGTGCCGATGGGAGATGTGGACACTTTATCGATCGTGCGTTGGCCTCTGATTGCAGCAATTTGACAACACACGCAATACCAGACATCCGAGAGACAAACAATCACTGGACGTCTTGTCAGCCTCTCAGCCTGCACGGGCTAGGTCAAGGGTCAGGTAGTCTAGGTATCCGTACGGGACAAGGAACGCAATATTGCACCGTGGTCGCAGGGTCCAGCGTACCTCAGCCGATCCGATCTCCAGGAGGTATCCTTGGTACCCTCTTTGCAGTCTTTCCTCGAGGCTCTGTGGTTTAATACTTCCTACCTTACGCACAGTCACATATCACGTGGAGCACAACGGACCCAGAAGCTGACACCTGCTCTGACGGTCATCCGCAGCATGCTCGTCTCGCCCGAGCCTTGCCTGCTTGCCTGCCTTGTGGCACGAGTGGCCCAGCGCACAGCCACGTGAGCCGGTGTGCCAGCACTAGGACCCGTGCGTCCGGCATATGTATAGGCATATAGTACTCAGCCTACAAATAGGGTTCACTTTGCGGACCAATATATGCCTGGCGAGGGAGGCGGGCCACACGATGGTTTGCATGTCCCTGCACGATGGCTGCGAGCATGGCATCTGCACTTTGCATGCCGGCATCATGCAAGACCAGGAGCACAGCAGCCGGTTGTACCATACTGACCACCTTGTGTACTCAGTGCACGACAAGGACTCACAGAGTTTTTACAGCTTGAGGGAGAACTGGTATCGACCAAAATCACATAAATCGTTCCCTAGATATAGTGGTATCAAATGCTTCCAACCCCAAAGTTACCCTCATTACCATCAAAGTCGACATTTGCCCTGGCTCTAATGTCTTCGGTCTGCTTCCTCCCTCCATGCCGCTTGGTCCTGCAGAGTTGCCATCTGTGCTTCCTCATACCCTGGTGGTGGTTCATCAGGAGGGCTGAACGCACTATCCGTAGCTCGAGGTTGAGGTCGGGAATCTGGCGAGGAATCGACAGGCATCTGTACTGGCTGCTGGCGAGGCATAGACGCAGCTATAGGGGAAATCAGAGGGCCGTCACTCTCTTCTGAGTAGACAGGCAAATCCTCAGCGTTGATGTTGCTCACGTCGACGCCGTGCATAGCTCCAGCCGAGCCGCCAGCACCATCGCCATGAATCCGTGAGACTTCCACAGCCTGCTGGAGGCGTTCCTTGATCCGCTCAAATGATGTATGGAAATCGAACGCGCCGCCATCCTTGAAAGTGAGTTTGAGCTCTACCACGCCACCAGTGGGAGTTGGAATGCCGCCGCCATGGACTGGTTGTAACAGTGCTTGCCACACGTTTGGTCCAAAGAACGGCGCAGTCACGTGAGAATCGTGGATGTTGAGTATGGGTGCAGCGAAACTCTGAAGTTTCTCTGTAGATTTGTCTGGAATGTAGATCAAGCGGCGATTCGTGAGATATACAACACCACTGTCGTTTCAGTCAGCAGAGCAACATGGGATATATGCATCTATGGTGGCGTTCTTACGTGCTGCTAGCTGCTGAGAAAGGTTGCTGTTGCTTTCCTGGATAGTGCGATGGTGTTGATATCGCAAGTGCTATACGAGGTGGCGAGGTGAAAAGTGCTTGTTCGTTTGGCAGTGGTGTGAATGGTGGACTGGTCGCAGGCGACAGCATAACCCAACTAGTAAATTGTGAGCGGATGCGTCGGCACCTTGTTGCAGCCATAGTGACAGTATTCGTCATAGCTCGTGGTGGTAGGAATGTTGATAACTCACTTGACAGACATCTTGCCGGCAGGAACCGTGTCTTCTTAAGAGAAGCTCAGTGATCTCTCGTGGGAGAGCTGTTCATGCACAAGCGTCCTCCGCTCCTCCTGTAGGCTCCCGCAACGTGCTACAAGAGGCGCGAGATAGTTCGAGCTTTAGCCTAAGAAAGAATAGGCCACCGAGGGGATGGTTCTCTGGGTACGACGGCCGCGGAAGCCACTGCAAACAGTGCGGAAGGCAGAGGATGTGCGTGTGAATTAGATGCTCGGCTGCGGGTATGGCGCCAAACTAGTCAGAAGTGTGGTCTCGGTCGTTTGTTTGATGCTGACGAAGACGCATGATGCGGACGTGCCACTTGATACCTAAGCGCTACAGCCGCGCTCAACCCTGACGATCCTGCCAAGCATCCTGTTCCCTTGAGATCTTCAAGTCCCGCCGCTTCACCAACATTGAAGCAGCGTCGTCTTGTTAGCGACAAATCCATCCACCACAAAGGGCCTCTGTGGTTGAGATATTCGTATCCAGCTAACGAGCTCTATCTAATGGTGGCACGACTGAACATTGCCGGCAAGCCCTTTTCACAGAGCTTGTATACAGAATCACACGACGCCTTCAAGACGAGGTCAGTTATCACGTACTCGTATTGAAAATGCGCATCTACATGTAGCCGAAATGCTCCGGTTATTGCCTACATGTATACATGAGTGAGGTCTGTAATTTCAACTGCATATGCAAACCCCAGGGCAGTGTCGTACAAGCGCCGATCACATGTTCAGCCACATCCACATCCAGAGGCGATTGGCTTGACTTCACTGGCTTTGTGATAGCTCGCATACGGCATCACCAACCTCAACTTATTAATGTACATTTCGCGGCCGCATCGCGCCCTCGCGCCGTTGCTAGGATTACGACACTCTTTGGACCACCAGACCTACACACCTCAATCGCGACGCAACGCACACTTGCGCACTACCATCAACAATGGCACCGCCTCAAAGCGTTTCGTTCCTGCTTGCTTTACCAATGGAACTACTGCAGCGCATCACTGTCCAGCTCGATGACGACCACGATGCCATCCTCAGCGCCCGTCTAACCTGCAAAACACTCGAAGCCGCGATATTCGATGACTTCGTAGACACGTTCTTCAACCCGCACCAGTACTGCATTCTCTCCAGACGCAGTCTGCTGCGTCTCCACGAGTTACTCACCAGCTCTTCGCGACTCATGGCAAGAATGCAAAAAGTCACCTTCACGTCATGCTTCTTTGCGAATACGCAACCCAAGCAAATACAACTGGCACTGAATCAGAATGAAACGGATTTGAAGGCAGCGCAAATTGCTGCTATGAAAGACTACTCTCAGGGTCAAGTCGAGATGCTGGAACAGCAGCAGTTGCTACTACGGCAATTGTTGCCTGACGCAGAATTGATACGATGCGTCCTGGAGGCCTTGAGAGCAAAACGTCCTGGCGTTGAATTGAATCTGAGTATTTGGAAGAACGCCAAATCCTCCATACCAGTGCATGCAGAGGTGCTTGGAGTCGTCGTGTCCCTAGGCATTGCTCTGTCCAGCTTGGCTGTTGCTCCCAACACTCTCGCTTCAGGGGACTTTGATACCTTGCAATCAGGGCTACCAGCATGTTCCTCTTCGCTTGTAAAGCTCTGCTTCGTCCCTGCCAACCCCGCCAGGAATGAGACGGACATCTCACCCCTCGGCCTCGCCTTCCCGGGATACCATGTGTTGCAGAGTGTGCTCAGTTCCGCGAATGCTCTCCGCGACCTCACGCTCGATTTTGGTCACGATTGGACTCGTCGTCCTACACCTTCGCTTACACCCCATTTACTGGCGAGCACTTCACATCCTTTGCTGCAGTCCTTGTGCCTACGTGCACTGGTAATCACCGAAAAAGATCTCTTAGAACTTCTCGCCGGCTGGGCCGGACAGCTGGAAAAGATCAATTTCAGAAGGGTGTATCTTATGCGTATAGCACGAGAAGGCTGGTCGGACGTGCTAAGAACACTGGCAACAATGCCACAACTGCAAGAGACAAGGCTGTGTCTACTCGATGGGCGCAGAGACCCTTCATTCCGCACCGTTGTGAATCTGAGGAAGCTGCAGCATGGGGAAATAATGCACTCTCACACTGGCGTTCGTGGGACATACAATGATATCATCTTCCGCGGAGAGGAAGTGAAGGCGGGTCTACACGAGCTTCTTGAACGGGGACTGGAATATCACTGATCCCAGTCAGGCGTGTTGTCACGTATGATAATGGATCGGTACATTGGAGATTAGGGCGTCGGTTAAAACCGGTCGCAGCGGCAAGATGCCTCTGCGTCCACGTCATGGACGTGACAGCCGTACGCCGATAGTCCTCGGAGAAGCTGGAGAGATATCGCATGACCTACAAATGAGCTTTGGCGACAAGAAGAGGAGGCATGTCTGGGACACTTGTACGATCAGATAGCCAGTCTCAAGCATTCCATTCATACATTCGTGTCAGAGGAGAATTTAGATCCGCTTTGCTCGCCATCATGTCGTAAAAGTCAAAGCCCAGGCTACAAAGCCGGCTGCTCCCAACTATCCCTCCTAATCTTCATCAGATTGCTCTGCTTGTGTGGGAAGCTGACTTCCTTCTCCTTCCAGAAGCCGACATCTTCGCAGTAGCCTTTCAGTCTGTGAACAAATGTGTTAGCAAAAAAGCGTCAAGTCTTCACACCACCAATCGTGCGACTTACTTCTCATTGTCCACCCTAGGCTCCATCACCACCCTCTCAGTCCTCAAATCCGCCGTCCAGCAGTAATGCACCAAAGCGCTTAGCCACACCTTCACTCTATGCGAGCCGCGGAACTCTTGCTCACCAACAAGCACATGCAGCCCACGATCCCAATCGCCGACGTCGCGACCGCCCATGTGTGCGGCCAGCTTGTCTTCTTTGACATAGTAGATTTCAAAGTAGCCGAATGGCTTGCCGTCAAACGAGCCAATCACCGGGAAGGAATGTCCGGATTGCAAGTTGTTGGCTAGGAACTCTTGCTGATGTGAGATGGGTCCAGTTTCGCCCCAGGAGTACGCCACGCGAGGGAGGTTCATCCACTTGTTCAGGAGCTCGACGTCTGAGAGGGAAGTTGTCGGTACGGGAAC
>Ga0265797_10006580_pt1 | contig 16308 bp, 19 predicted proteins | sample P2T30metagenome_FD_192433 | JGI IMG/M metagenome (GOLD analysis project Ga0265797, IMG submission 192433) | Plant litter microbial communities from East Loma Ridge, Irvine, California - P2 T30 | ecosystem: Environmental > Terrestrial > Plant litter > Unclassified | place: USA: California... | reverse complement strand
CGTTGTTGGAGGGGTGGAAGGCGACACCGACGATGCGGACCTTGCGGGAGATACCCTCGCTGCCCCAGGAGAAGTTGCCGGATTCGAGACGGAGACCACGGAACTTGCGGTTACCGCCACGGGTGCGGACAAGGTGGATGCGCTTGGGGCCGATTCTGGTGTTGGCGGGCTGACGGCCCTTCTCGAAGGCTCTGTTTGCGTGTCAGGAACTTGCGTTCTTGAGCGGCATTCATTGCGATCGGGTTATGCATACCTCTTCTTGCGGTAGTATGCGCGCTTAGCACCGGAGGCGCTGCGCTTGTGACGGGAGTCACGAGAGATACTGCGCGTGTGTCAGCGATCTGTCTTTTCCGGTGGATGGGCCTTTCTTGTGTGGACTGTACCCCATGGTTGCGGTTGGTGAAGGTTACTGTAGGAAGACAGGGTTAGCAAAGATCTTTTCAAGCGCACTTTGCAGCGTTTCGCGAGTCGAGGATTGCAATTGCAGAGCGGGCGTGGTATGGATGATTGTGGTGTGTTATTATACGTACCGATTGACGTACTTTCACCGGCGCAGAGGAGTATGTGTTGGCGATGGGCGTGAGTGCGTGGGATCCGCAATGCTGAAGTCCAAAAACCAACTTTCGATGTTCGAAAAGCGATGGCTTTCAGGTCGGCCGGCGTGCGCTGCGGCTATACATCGGCCCGTCACAGACTTGGCAGCGGGCCGCTGGCTTCCTCCGCTTAGCGCGAGTCGAGCACTTGCCCTGTTGCACTCGATATGAAACATTTACATATCCTCTCAAGGCAAAAGAATGAATTGTACGAGAAACAGCACGCGATTACTTTACGACTGGCGTTCACCAGATCTTCGACTGGTCGGCATGCAAATGCTGCATCCGGGACCTCATGCCGGCCATCACTCGAGATGATATGCTATCGGAGTCCTACCGATCCAAACAACACCGCTACTATGCACATGAGCTGTGATCCATCACACGGAGACGCCCAACTTGTACGCGCATGCTTCATCAGGGCCATCTTTTCTTGCATAAGCTCTGACTCCTTCAATGATCTTGTAAGCACTGAACTTTGGATACAGTATATTTGATCTTGGATGTCCAAAATGACAGCATTCCTTCTGCGATCAACCTCGGTGTTCCGCTGATCTGTTCCCAAGAGGGTAAGTCCGAGTAGTTGGCCCGCAAACCAACACGCAGTCATCGCCTACTAATGCATTGTTGGAGTCGCATCCGCAAAGTGTATGTGGCGGAAATCGGGAAACCGGGTTCACCGTATGCTGAGTATCGGGAGTTCGGGTTACCATGAACAGGATATCGGGGCTTTCGGGTTGCCGGCACATCAACCCCTCTGCGATCCTCACTGATGATCACTGTGGTTGTTTGAGTTCATTGGCCTCGAAAGGATGCCCACTTCGCTTGATAAAGGAACACCATCCTTCCATATCTTCCACCCCGATCGAAGGTCGACCACGCGTCCCAAGAACTGATCAAGGTAGCGAAGTGCGCGATGAACAGCACAATACCAAACATTTTCACCTGCACAGAGACAAACAATTAAATTCTCACCGAAAGACAAGACGTTCCCGAACGATCTGATCAGGCCCCAATAGTGATCACGACACGTCTCAACTTTTGCTGTTCACTAATCCGCCCGAACACGCTCCTGTCCTGATCATACAAGCGAGGCGAGGCGCAACGTCGAACATGGATTTTACATGGCCAGCTCTCCTGGCAGTCAGCTTCGCCATAATTCTCTTCATTCGCATACTTCAGATCCACTTTCGCAATGATCTTCGAGAAATCCCTGGCCCTTTCCTGGCATCCTTCTCCAATATCGACCGGATCCGGTCTTGCGTTGGAAAGGAACAGATGAACTACCACATTGCGTTGCACCGCAAGTACGGTCGGTTAGTACGTGTGGGACCTAACCATGTCTCCATTTCGGACAGCAACACTATCCAGCAAATCTACAGCATCAGTACAAAATTCACCAAGAGCGACTTTTACGTCTCGTTTGATCCCAAGACACCCGCTGGAACTATCTCGACGATTTTCAGTGTGAGGGACGAAACGGCACACAAGGCGATCAAACGCCCTGTTGCCAACGCCTACTCGATGAGCACGATGCGAGAGCTGGAGCCAATGAACGATGCGTGCTCCGAGATCTTCCTGCAAAAACTCCAAAGCATGGTCGGGACGAACGTTGACTTGGGCAAGTGGTTGCATTGGTATGCATTCGACGTCATCTCTTCTATCACATTCTCCAAACGGCTTGGGTTCATGGAGCAAGAGACGGACATAGGCGGCGTCATCAACGCCATCGAAGGCAGGCTGATATACTGCAGCATTGTCGGACAGGCACCGTGGCTGCACAGGTACCTTCTCCTCGGGAACAGCTTCGTGGAACGGATGGCGAATCGGTTTGTACCGGCCGTAGCAGCTCTCGGTTCGTCAAGCATAATCGTATCATTTGCAGCAAAGCAACTACAGCAACGCATGAACAGATATCCCAAGACGACAGAAACCCAGCTTCCCGACATGCTAGACCGGTTCAGACGCTTCAAAGACGGCGAGGAAGTGATGGACTACTCACGACTCCTGTCGCACGCGTCTGCAAATATTTTCGCCGGTTCTGACACAACTGCGATCTCTCTACGCGCAATATTCTATTACATCTGCCGCACACCATCGGCTCACAGGAAACTTCTCGCCGAGATTGACCAAGCCGACCGAGACGGTCGACTCTCGGATCCAGTCACATTCGCCGAGGCACAGGAGCTCAAATACTTCCAAGCAGTTGTCAAAGAGGCTTTGCGGATGCATCCAGCGGTGGGATTCCTGCTGGAGCGCGTGGTTCCTCGTGGCGGTGCCGAGGTTGGCGGAACGTGGCTTGCAGGAGGCACGGTGGTGGGAATTAACCCTTGGGTCGTGGCGAGGGACAAGGAAGTCTATGGCGAGGATTCGGAGGAATTTAGGCCCGAGAGATGGTTGACTGCGAGTGAGCAGCAGCTGAAGGCGATGGAGAGGAACAATTTGGCGGTAAGTTTGGTGGCTTCTTGTCGAGCTGCGAGTGTTTTGACAGTGAGGGTTTTGTGCTGACGCTGTTATCTGCAGTTCGGCGCCGGCGCCAGGACATGTATCGGCAAAAACATCTCACTCCTGGAGTAAGCCTTCTCCCCGATCTCTTGCAGTATGCAAACAGCCTTACTAACTCGCAATGCAGGATGTCTAAGCTGGTACCTCAGGTCTTGCGAAGATTCGATTTCGAGCTCACGCATCCAGACCGGGAATGGGTCTTACACGACTATTGGTTCGTTACGCAGACGGGGCTTGATTTCAAGGTCAAAGCCAGACACCAATAAACGACCACCGGCCTCGCCCGGAAGACATGAAAGGATGCACACCCAAGCGTAAGCCAATTCGCAGATACGGAGGGCTTGATCGGTAGTCTCCTCCATACCCCGCACGCCTTCGCACTGACAAGAATCCAGACTGTGGGGTGCCGTGTGTTGAGCGAAGAAAGCAAAGTCTTCTTCACCGACGCCCAGGCGCGATGTAGCGTCAAGCGCAGCCACGCGATGGGACTCTGGCGAGCGTGGCGAGCTTGGCGACGGTCTTGGCCTGCACGTCCAAATAGCGGCAGATCAGGAGCTCAATCCCTTAGAATCGTCGACTATCGAATGGGCGATGACATGCCGGCACGCATGGTACTTGGTGCAAACTAGACAAGTCTAGACGAGTCCAAATCTCACGGCGCATCGGCGCATGGCATTTTTGGTGATATTCCTGGGGTAGCGTGGAGAAGATGGACGCGGGGAAGAGCCGTTTTGCGAAGACCATTCGTGAACCATAAACTCTACTTGGAGCCCCGAGGACGCCATCGCTTTTCCTGTAACTCATGCGGGTGCTGCGGTGGTGGCACTTGCCGTTCTCACGCGGCGGTGTTTATACTTTCCACCAGAACTTGGTTGTCAATGTCGTGTCGTGTCATGTCGGTGGTAGGCATGTATGTAGATGGTGGTGCGACTGGGAAGATAAGAGTCCTCTACAAGTAGCACGTCGAATCCCACTTCGGATTGTTCAGATCTCTCCATCCAAAACTCTCCGCATTCTAACGGCATCTGCGCTGTCGAATCCCAGCAACCATGTCGGCCGCCGTCGTCAACTACGATGCGCCTGAGCTCGAGAAACACGGCCGTGTCGAACACCTCGAGCGCACAATCTCAGACGACTCCGATGCCGTCAACAACGCCAGCATCGACGCCCTCACACCGGAGGAGCAGAAGAAAGTCATCCGCAGAATCGACAGACGTCTGGTCTTGACGCTTGGCGGAATGTATTGCGTATCACTCATGGATCGCACCAACACCGTATGCCACACCCTTCCAGCACCACAAGACACCATTCGCTAACACAAGCAACAGGGCATCGCCGTCGTCGCTGGCATGGGCGTCGACCTCAAGCTGATCGGAGAACGCTACTCGCTCATCGTCCTGATCTTCTTCATCTCCTACGTCCTGCTGCAGCCGCCAGCAACCGTCGTCCTGCGCAAGGTCGGCCCGCGGACTTTCCTCCCGACCATCACTATCCTCTGGGGAGCGACCATGATCTGCTTCGGCTTCGTCAAGCAGTGGTACGAACTCCTCCCGCTGCGCATCATCCTCGGAATCTTCGAAGCCGGTTTCTTCCCCGTAAGTGATCTTTGCCATCGCCCTTTCAACCCGCTAGCCAACTTCACGCTCCCGCTAACACAACACCACCACCACAGGGCTGCGCCTACCTCCTCTCATGCTGGTACCCGCGTTACGAGCTCCAGAAGCGCAACGCAGTCTTCTACCTCATCGGCAGCATGAGCAGCGCCTTCTCGGGAATCCTCGCCTACGGCTTCTTCCACATGAACGGCCTGGGCGACCTGGGCCCCGACTTCGGCCAGCACTACGGCCCGACCAAAGCCAACCCGACCGCTCCCAGCGGCGTCATGTCCGGCATGGCGGGCTGGCGCTGGATCTTCATCATGCAAGGCCTGATCACGGTGGTGGTCGGGGCGATCGGCGCATTCACCATCGTCGACTTCCCCGAACTGGCGGCCAAGCGCACCAAGACTTCGCTGCCGTTCCTTAACGAGAAGGAGGTCGCGTTTGTGTGTGCGAGGATCGAGAAGGACCGCCACGACGTCGTGCTGGAGCCGTTCAATCTTGCCAAGTACCTGCGCGGGGCCTGCGATTTGAAGATCCTGGCTTTCGGCGCCATTTTCGGGCTCACGACGACCGTCACATATGCCATTGCGTACTTTTTGCCGATTATCCTTAATGTCGGCATGGGATTCTCGGTCGGCGCTTCGCAGTGTCTGATCGGTAAGTTTTCTTCTTCAACGGCACAGCCTGCTTCGAAAGCAATCCACAACTGTAAGCAAGACCTCTCTCACTAACAACACCCTCCACAGCCCCGCCCTACATCTTCGCCGCAATCGTCATGTACGGCTGCGCCTGGTTCGGCGACAAATGGCACCTGCGCGGACCCTTTGTGATCTTCAACGCGGCCTACGGAATCCTCGGCTTGGGCATGCTCGGCTTCCTGACCTCCCCCGGCGCCCGCTACGCCGGCGCCTTCCTCGCCACGTCCTCCGCCAACGCCAACATCCCCTGCATCCTGACGTGGCAGGCCAACAACATCCGCGGGCAATGGAAGCGCGCGCTGGCGTCCGCGACTCTCGTCGGAGCAGGCGGCATCGGCGGGATTGTCGGCAGCACGGTTTTCAGAGAGCAGGACAAAGCGACGGGTTACAAGCCTGGCATGTACACTACCATCCTGGCCAGCGGGCTGGTGATTGTTATTTCGTGCTTGTTGGAGTTGAAGTTCAGGAGGGCGAACAGGCGCGCTGCTGCTGGAGGGAAGATTATTGCTGGGCTGGAGGGGTTCAGGTACACTTACTGATTTTGTTGGTTAGCATCTGATTGTCAGCCGGGTCGGATGATGATGATGATGGTTTATGGTTAGATGAACTTGTAAATGAATGAAGAGAAGTTCACTCTGCTGCTGCTGCCGCTACTGATCGGATTGTTGGCATGTGAACCTTGTGAGCTGTTGTTGTGATTACATTGCTCTAGATGAGCAAGTGGACCCAAAACCGAAACCTCTCGCCTGGCATGTTCGCTTTTCGAGATTATCGAAAGATTTGAATCTAATCGTGATTGCAACATGCATTGTTGATTGGGGTTTCGGCAGCTGCAACTCCCTATCATAGCCGGGAAGCCTTACGTATAATTATTCGTCGTTGCCCTGTTCGCGGCTTGTAATGACATGTTTGCATACAGCAGACCGAAAAGCCGATGCCGACGACAGTAACAAGCGAAATGTCCGGATTTTCAGTTACAAAAAAAAAAAGACTTCTGTAAGCTGAAGCGGAAATGCGTATTCTGTCCGGGCTGCGCCGGGTTCTGATGAAACTCGACTGGGGTTAGGGAGAGTTTTCTGGGAGGAGGAGCGGTGTCCCTGCAAGCGCTCTCCGCTGTTGGAGAACATTGTTCATGTTGCGGGGGGCACAGGAGCTGGTAGCTGGGTGGTGTGGTCTAGAGCCACGTGTGACAAACTCTCGGGGAACAAATCAGTTGGGACAGGCTGCTGCCGACGGCGACTGAATCTGTCCCAGTCTGTTGGACTCTCGAGGGACAGGGCAGACTGCTTCAGTTCGGCTCTGTGGCAGTTCCAGTCCAGTTCATGCGATGCGATGCAATGCAAGGTGGTGCAGCTACAGGAAGGGATGAAGATCGCCACATCACGTCGGTGTTGGTTCGGGTGGGAATAAGAGGTGATCAACCATCAACTTGGTGTGTTGAAGGTGTGAAGTGAGGCGAAGTATCAAAGTCAAGAGGCTGTGAAGGAGTCGTGGGAGTCTAGAAGGACGGGAGAGGCCGAGATGAGTGATAAGCGCGAGTGGAGATTCCCGCAGTGGGCAATGACTGGCGGACAGGATGGCATTATGACGGTCAACGCACTGCGCATTATGCAGTGTGCACAGGGCATGCAGGGTCTGGGAGCAAAGTGAGATCTGAGGTCCTCCAGCAACAAACCTTCTGGAGTGAGCTGTTTTTTGAACATGATGGGAACGTATAACGAGATTGCAATTTGATGGTGATTGATGGGATTTTGATTGAATTTCTTGACAAGGTCAAATGGGTGGCGATGATGCTGATCACGTGGGCCAACACTCGCCACTAACGCAGGGCTGAGGGCAAAGTTTTGAGGCTGAGAAAGAAGAAGAAGAAGCCGCCACCCAGCCCGCAGTGTGCACATCCACTCTGTGACGTAGCCGCATGCATATCCGGCCGAATGCCACTCCAACTCTGTTCTGTCTGTCCGCCCGCCTCTGCCTCTGCTTTGCCTTTGCCCGTAATCTGCCTCGCCGACTGCAATCCTGTGACCGCAACTACCCATTCCCGCCTTACCACCTGTCTGATTGCCTACCTGCCTGCCATGGCTCCCGTGACCTTCCACCTCCTCACCATGTCGCCCGCCTAATCCTCTCCACACTCATCCAGCCATACATACATACAGTACACACAACACACTGGACCACATCACTTTCGGAAAGCGCCATGTCGCGGACGGCCACTTCTCCTCTATCCACAACACACCACTCGTCTGTAAGGCCAACCGCCTCTACGCCTGCAGCTCGTCAACAACACCAACAACACCACAGTCCCTCAATCATGCCGCCCTTCTTCTCTCCCCGCCTGCCGACGCCGCAACAGACCGCCGCCCAGAGCGCAAAGTCACCCAGTCCGAACTACTTTGGTCTCCAATCACATGATGCCGGCGGCTTCATGAGCGATGCGCAACAACACTCCAAGCAGAACTGGGTCTCGCCTTCATCTGATATCCACTCCACTGCCGCAGCCTCACCCAGCGTCATACCCCACGACCAGAACCCGGAATTTGCGGCCTTTATGAAGCACTCTCAAGGAAAGCCCTTTCACCTGGGAGATTTCAACGGAGGTGCCAGCAGTTTTAGCATGAATGCTCCTCCTCCGCCGCGTATTACCGCAAGCCCTATACCCATACCCAAGGACAATGCCAAGCCTCCTGCAGGATCGCGAGACAGCGCGCCACCGTCTTCACGAAGTAGGGATACTCTCGATCCAGCCTCTGCCGACATGTCTCAATCACCAAAGCGCATGCTGTCCCCTGGCTCATTGACGTACCCCGAGCTGACACGTAGAGCGTCTCCAGCTACCCACGCCGCAAGTGAGCACGTCACTGGCAAGCATCAACGAGAAGGCTCGCCCGACCGCCACCACCGCGTCAAGCTTCCATTGGACAAATCTTTCGTCGGATCTTCTGGCATGTCCAAACACCGCGCCGAGACTCTCCCGGCAAAAGACGACGCCGAGACACAACTGTTCACTACAGCTCAGCATGTCGTAAATCTCATCTCCTCGGCCGATGAGCAGACCTTAATTCTAGATTTGCGTGTCTCGACGCAATACGCTCAATCGCACATTAGAGATGCACTCAATCTTTGCATCCCGACAACGCTACTAAAGCGACCTTCCTTCAACGTACAGAAATTGGCCGACACATTCAAAGATGATGAACAACGCGCGAGATTTGGCAACTGGCGCAGCAGCAAATACATCATCGTCTACGACAACAATTCCTCCAGACTCAAGGATGCTACCATCTGTGTCAATATGGTCAAGAAATTCCAGGCGGAAGGCTATCAAGGAACTCCCTACATTATCCAAGGCGGCATGTCAGAGTTCGCCAAGCGCTTTTCGTCTCATGTCGAAGCTGGTGTCGACTCACAAAAAGTTCGGAATTCCGTCCCCGCCACCGGTGCAGATGGCCCAAAGGTGGCACCAGTTATCGGAGGTTGCCCTATGCCGGACACCGACAAGCCTGCCAATCCATTCTTCGGAAACATCAGACAGAACATGGACCTTATTGGAGGCGTCGGCCAGATGCCACTCAAGCACCCAAAGCGTGCGACGCAACATACAGAAAAGAATGCGTTCCCGCAGTGGCTTAAGGAGGCATCCGAAGAAACGGATCAAGGAAAAACCGTATCGAAGCGATTCGAGCAGATCGAGAGACGGGAAAAGAAACGCATGGAAGATGCATTATCTGGAAAGGTCACATTCGAAGATGGAGCTGCGCAGCTGCCAAAGGAATCGAACTCACCTTCGAAGGGTGTGGAAATTGCTGGTCTGGGCATGGGCAACAAGAACCGATACAACAACATCTGGCCCTTTGAGCACACGCGTGTCAAGCTTGAAGGCGTACCTCGAGACGACTGCGACTATTTCAACGCGAGCTATGTGCAGGCTTCATTAAGTCATAAGCGCTATATTTCTACACAAGCACCTATACCCGCCACCTTCAACGATTTCTGGAACGTTGTCTGGCAGCAGGACGTCCGAGTTGTGGTCATGCTCACAGCAGAAAAAGAAGGCGCACAAGTCAAAGCCCACAACTACTGGGATCAGCGAGAGTATGGTCCGCTGCAATTGGAATTCTTGTCCGAGAAGAAAGCTTCGCTGGAGCCGGCAAAGATACACCGATCGAAGAATCGACCATCTGTTGGTCGTCGCTCTTCCACCAACCCTGCGAATGTGCCGCTCGCACCTCAAGATTCCAAAGACGAAAAAGCGAACAAAGATGCGCCATATGTGACTGTTCGCAGGTTCACCCTCAGCCGCAAAGATCGTCCATTCGAGCGCATGCGAGAGATCACCCAGCTTCAATTCGACTCTTGGCCAGACTTTGGCGCGCCTGCACATCCAGCGCATCTGCTCGGACTGGTAGAGCAGACCGATGCTGTTGTAAGTGTCGCCAACCACACCTCCTCCAAGCTACCCGAAAAAGCCGACTCTCGTCCCATTCTTGTGCACTGCTCTGCCGGCTGCGGTCGCACGGGAACCTTCTGCACCGTCAGCTCGGTCATCGACATGCTCAAGCGCCAACGCATCCAGCGCCTCGGCGCCGTCGCCGGCCAGACCCCTGCCACGCCGGCGAAACGCCGCACCGAGCCAATGGAACTGACCGGCAGCACACCCGCGAAACAAGCCGAGAAACAAAAACAAAGCAGCCCGACGGAACCTCCTGCTCAGAACCAGAGCGGCGACAGCGGCGACGCCGGCGGCAAGAATTTCTTCGATTCCTTCTCGTCGCTTCCCAAGGAAGACTCGCCCGTGGCCAACGCGGACGACAACACCGTGGACGGCTCTTGGGTCGCCAGAGACGACATGGACCTCATCGAGAAGACGGTCGAGGACTTCCGCTTGCAGCGCTTGAGTATGGTCCAGAGCTTGCGCCAGTTTGTTCTTTGCTACGAGAGTATCATGGAGTGGCTTGTCGAGCAGGAGCAGGGACCTCCTGAGGCTGGTGTGGAGTAGCCTTACTATATTGCTTGGAAGCGTTCAAGGAGTTTAATCGGTACCGGCATGGCGGAATGAGCATCATCACTTAAATCGAAGACGAAGAGAATAATGAGAGCATTCAGACGCGAAGACGGCGGTGGCGTTTTTTATTTTCTGGGAGGGACTTTGCTGTGTGCTGCTTTGTTGCGGTTTAGCACTTGTTAGCGCTCATGGGAGGGGGCCTTCTTCTTCTTTCTTCGTTTCGAAACAAAATCCAAGGTTGTCATTCTTTTCTCCAGGCAGCTTTGCTATATCTTTCTTCCTTCCTCCTACTTCCTCCCTTCCTCTCCCTTTCGCTTTTCCTTCCTGTGTTCAAGGATATAGGGCACCGAACCTCTGAACGAGGTCGTCATGAGAATGAGGATGGGGATGCGGACTGGGTCGTCGAGACGATGGAATCAGATGTATCCGACCGTTTATCAAACAAAAGCATACATATACGTAGCTGAATTTTTGTTCTCGAGCGCGCGCATGTCTACATGTTCATATTGCGGGCTTAGGTATGTACTTGTAGTCTTTGATGTCACAGTGTGCGTACCGAAGCAAGCCACTTTCGCGGGCCTCCAACTTCCACGAGAAAAGGTCAAACGACCGGGATTTCACTTCAACAGATCTTATTGATGTTTACATGTAAAATCAGCAATAATGAAGCTGGTCGGTGTATCATTCATCCATCTACCTTATCTATCCATCATTTGTAAGTTTTGATCATGCAAGGATGAACAGGCGGGGTTGGTTGGGTTGGGGCTGGATGTAACCCTCCCCTCGTCGTCATGAATGCAACCTTTTGCTCTTCTCAACTCTAGCGGCACGGCAAAATACTGTAATCGCTTCAGCTCACGGAAGATCGCACGGATTACTCTTTTCGACTTGTAGCCCGCCTGGCATCGCTTCATGGGAGGAGGGATGTGGGATGATATCACACGCGGATCCGTCGGAGCTGTAGTGCTGTACCACCTCAGATGTCTAGTATAAAGAAGGCGCCAATGCTTAGCCATTGCTTGACCTTTAAAGCTTAGCACTTCACTGCTGCGTATCATTTACAGCAGTACTCCAAGCTCTTCAATCTGTATCGCGCTGCGTAGGAACGATACCTTACGCACCACCGCCATGGCGTGGACTCTCAACCTCGGTCTGCTGTCTCTCCTCCTACTGCACACCGCATCCACCAAAGAAATCCTCGATCTATCAACCCATCCTTGGACCCTCTCCAACGATGCCCTCAACATCTCTGTCCCAGCCCGTTTACCCAGCCAAGCACACTTAGACCTCTTCGCCGCAGGAGTCATTGGAGATCCGTACCACGACTTGAACGATTTTAATCTGCGATGGGTCGCGTTGCATAATTGGACTTATTCGAGCGGGCCTATTGGGGATTTAGAGAATGCTTTGGATCAAGTGGGTGCGAATGGCAGCAGCAGCACGACCAAAACTTGGCTGCTCTTCGACGGGTTGGATACTTTTACTTCAATCGAGCTGTGCGGGCGACACGTTGCTAGCACGGATAATCAGTTCCGGCAGTGGTGGTTCGATGTTTCGGATGTCATCGTCGAAGGGGCTTGTGATGGGAATGCTGTTTTGTCGATGAACTTTGGTTCTGCGCCGATGATTGCTAATGGGATTGCTGGAGAGCCGGGTGCTGAGACTTGGCCTTATGGCGTGTGAGTGTTGTCAATCGAGGACTTGATGCGAGGCGTTGTTCGCTGACTTGTGGTGGTTGTGCAGACAGCAGGTTTTTGAGTTACCCAATCGCTGGTTCATCAGGTTTGTTCTACTCAACGGGTACGAATCGCTGCTTTCACTCCAACTACTGATATGCATCTCACAGGAAGGAACAGAGCGATTTCGGCTGGGACTGGGGCCCTGCGATGGCTCCGGCAGGTCCGTGGCAGCCCGCCTACGTCGTGCGGTTGGGTCCCAATGAAATCCACGTGCGCAACAGTGATGTCGACATCTATCGCGAAGGCCAGCTCAACTTGATTCCACCAAATCAGAGCAAGAACTGGGTAGTGAACGCCAGCCTGGATTATATCGGACAACTGCCCGAAGGCGCAACGATGAGCTACGTCCTCCAAGACTCGGACAACACCACCATTTCCCAAGGTCAGCTGAGCGACATCAACTGCACGAGCGGAGCAATCACAGGCTCAACAACCATCCCTTCCGACGCCGTGGAGCTCTGGTGGCCGGCAGGTCTAGGCGCCCAGAAGCTATATCACCTAACCATCAACGTCGAATCGACCGGTGAAAACGCCACATTAGCAACCGTCACAAAACGCACAGGCTTCCGGACGATTGTCCTCAACGAATTCCCTATCTCCCAAACCCAACTCGACCAGGGAATCGCTCCGGGAAACAACTGGCACTTTGAGATCAATGGCCACGAATTTTACGCCAAAGGCTCCAATTTCATCCCGCCGGATGCTTTCTGGCCGAGGGTCACCGTGGAGAAGATGAGTAGGCTGTTTGATAGTGTGGTGGATGGGAACCAGAATATGCTGAGGGTTTGGGTGGGTGCAGATGGTAAAACTTGACTGACTTGAGGCATTTTGCTGACCTTTGTGTTTCTTGCAGGCTTCTGGGGCGTATAGTCCGGACTTCCTGTTCGATCTTGCCGATGAACGTGGGATCTTGCTTTGGAGTGAGTTTGAGTTTGGTGATGCGCTTTACCCTGTTGATAAGGAATTCTTGGAGAATGTCCGGGAGGAAGCCGAGTACAATGTCAGGCGTGTGAACCACCATCGTAAGTCAAGTTCACGCTTTCCAATCGAAGAAATATTGCCATGCTAATCGTCTAAAGCGAGCCTTGCTTTGTGGGCCGGAGGAAACGAGCTAGAGAATTTAGAGCTCAAAATCTTAGAGGGAGTGGCTCCTGAAGAGTTGGAGCGATACAAGAGCGAGTACGAAACTCTGTTCTTGAAGACGCTTGGGCCGGCGGTCTTCGAAAATAGCAGGAGCATCAGCTACACTCCGAGTAGTACTTCCAACGGTTGGCAGGAGCTGGACTTTAACAAACCGGTACCGATTGTTGAGAGATACGACAATCTGACCGCTGGCTCGATTTATGGCGAGACTGAGTATGCGGTGTCCCAGATGTTGATGTGACGAGACAGCTAACAGTCATTCAGCTTCTACAATTACAACGTCTCTGTGTTGTATAACGACTCGGCATTCCCAATTGGACGTCAGTGAACAACTCACAGAAGACAACTTTCAGGCGCTGATACTTCCTCGCAGGCTTTTCCAATGAGTTCGGCTTCCACAGCATGCCCAGCATCCACTCGTGGCGCCAGCAAGTGTCGGAAGACTCCCTATCCTTCAACTCGAGCGTTGTATCACTCAGAGACCACCACCCACCACCCGGTGGCCTGAACACAAGCAACTACGCCAACGCCAGCATTGGACAAGCTCAGATGACCGAGGGTGTGGAAATGTGGTATCCCGTGCCGGACAAGACTGATCCCATCTCGAACTTCTCAGCCTGGTGTCATGCGACTCAGATCTTCCAGGCGGATCTCTATGTCAACCAGATTCGGTTCTATCGCCGTGGCTCTGGCTTGCCCAATCGACAGCTGGTAGGTTCATCAACGTCACCTCTGATCGAGCGTGTGCTGACTTTTCCGTAAGGGATCATTGTACTGGCAGCTCGAAGACATCTGGGTGGCACCGACCTGGTCGAGCATCGAGTACGACGGGCGGTGGAAGATCCTCCACTACGCCGCCAAAGATGCTTACGAGCCTGTCATCATCGCACCCCACTTCAATGCCTCGACCGGAGACCTCAGCGTCTGGGCCACATCTGATCTGTGGGAGCCGGTTTCCGGTTTCGCAACGTTCGAATGGTACGGTTGGTCCGGCAACAAACTCGAAGGCAATGTCACGGCAACCGCGGCGAAATTCACCGTCGGCGCCATCAACAGCACCCAAGTCCTGCAGGTTCCCCAGAAGAAAATCCTTGAAATGATCGGCGATCCTCGCAATGCTGTTCTCAAGATGTCCCTTGAAGCATCCGGCGCGCTACCCAACACCAACAGCACCCGTAAGTTCCGCCATGAAGCGTGGTATCATATCTCGCCTCTGAAAGATGCGACACTCGTCGACCCGGGGCTGGAACTCGAGTACTCCAATCGCACGCAGAACTTCACCGTTCGGGCGACAAAGGGAGTTGCTGCTTGGGTGTGGCTGGAGCACGGGCCTGGCGTTCTGGGGAACTTCGACTCGAATGCTTTCTGGTTGGGGCGGGGTGAGTCGAGAGAGGTTGCGTTTAGGGTGAAGGAGGATGTGACGGGCGGTGCATGGGTTGAGGATGTTACGGTTCAGAGCTTGTGGAACCAGACTTTGAGGGAGTAGGTCAGATGTAGATGTGCCGTCGAGTCGTTGATCCATCCACTCCAGTGACCTCTTGCAAACACATCCACAAGATCCGTTTGCGATGCATTGCTTACTCGATTCGCACGTCTCTTCACCGCGGATCCCGCCAACAATTCTACAATCCGCAGCTTCTTCTTCTCAACTCTAAGCCTAGATACTCGCGCCAGCGCGAGCTCTCAGCCTCGCTCCGCACCGCCACAAAATCCACGGCGCTGGAATAGCTACGAGCAGAGCAACGAGAGCCAACACACTGTTCCCCCATCCATACCCCACAGCCCGATACATGGCCGGCGCGAAGAGAGGAAAAGTGAACGCCGACAGACTGCGCAAGAACTGCGACGCGCCCGTCGCCGAGCTCGCATGCTCGGGATAGGCATCAATGATGTAAGCTTGAATCGGCATGCCCGCGACCTGCAAGCCAAAGGTCATAAGGAACATGCCGATGTCAACAACGATCCAATGCGTGTGACTCTGCGCCGCCCATCCGTAGATCAACAGCCCTGCCGGAGCGATCAGGGCGCCTGGAAGCATGATCGGGATGTGGTATTCGGGTCGACCTGGATCGTCCGGACCGCTTTGCAATTTTCGGAAGATCTTGTCCATGAGTGGCCCGCATTCCTGCGAGCCTGAGATTTCTCCCAGGGCGACGGCAATGTAGTGTAAGCCGCTTATCTCGACTGATTGACCGTATGCAGTGACGAAGAGTTCCGAGAAAGTGGCTAGGGAGATGTACAATAGGCCGTAGCTCAATGCAGAGATGATGGAGACTATCTGGACGATGGGGTGGAAGGCTAGCAGCTTGAGTGGTCGCGAAAGGCTTCGGCCGATGATCCGTGTGGTTGACTCTTTAGCTGACGCTCGTTCGGTGGCAGTGAGGTACATCTGGTCGCCAGTCTCGGAGCGTTTCTTCTCGGCGCGGCGACGGAGGATTGTGGGTGCGTGAGGTTCCTGGAAGGCAAAAAGCGAAACGACGACCATCACGCCTTGGAATGCTGACGTCGACCAGAACATCCTAATGGGCAGTCCTGTCAGCATGTGTCCTTGAAAACGTATCGTCGGACCAGGCTCACCATCTCCAGGTTGTGCGGGCCGCCATGAAACCACCGATTATCGGGCCTGATCCACAATGTTAGCAAAGTCTTGATCCCGGATCATCACGACAACCATACCTACAGCTGCACCAAGCAGCGGGATAAGAAGATATATCCCCAACGACTTCCCCCTCTGCTCTGGCCTCCAAATGTCACCAAGTACTCCTCCAGCAAGTGCATAAATTGCACTAGCACCAAACCCAGCAAGAAACCTAGCTGCGATGAGCGTTTCCTTGGTCTTTGCAAATCCGCAGATGATATTCCAGATCAGGAACCAGATATTGGAAGCGTGCAAGATAGGCGCTCGGCCATAAACTTCTGAGAGGGGGCCGATGATGAGAGGACCGAAAGCCGTGGCGAAAAGATAGATCGAAAGTGCCATTACGGACTCCGCACTGTTCATGTCGAGTTCCTGTGCGATGGTGT
>Ga0265797_10006578_pt1 | contig 16310 bp, 20 predicted proteins | sample P2T30metagenome_FD_192433 | JGI IMG/M metagenome (GOLD analysis project Ga0265797, IMG submission 192433) | Plant litter microbial communities from East Loma Ridge, Irvine, California - P2 T30 | ecosystem: Environmental > Terrestrial > Plant litter > Unclassified | place: USA: California... | reverse complement strand
GCCTCCCTGTGGATGTCCGGACATCTTGGGAAGCAATTAGAGTGGAGATGTAGAATCTGGGAGAGCAGCTGTCAGTTTCTGTTGAGCCGGGAGGCGGTGAGGTGGCTGAAACAGCAAGTGTCGGAAGGGGGAGGGCGGGCGTACCTCAAGCAATGGGCATTAGGAGCGGCAGAAATCGGATTACTCGTAATATGGCTGCCGGGTCGCGGTGCACGAGTCTGTTGGTGCACTCGAGAGCGGAAGGGCGGTTGAATGAGTGTGGTGTTGTTGCGGAAACAAACAGGCTATGTGGCGAGGACCTTTGGTCAAACCGGAAGTCGCTCGCTATTTACGGCAAGTACGGGGGGAAAGAAGCTGGTAGCACGGCGCGCTGCTCGTAGTAGCGGCTGCTAGACGAGATAGTCTGGTGTTGTGGTCGTGACTAGCGAGTGGATAGCTGGATGCGCAGCTGCGTCGTGGTTGCCAGGAGAGACGCGCGGCGAATCGGCGCTTGCGTGTCGCGGCGAACTCTCTACGAGTCGTCGTGGGTGGCGATCTTCGGGGAGAGCCTGGAAGCACTACACGACCTCAACGCAGGAAAACGAGAGGCAATGTAGAAGGAAACAGACACGGGAGAAGGGATTTGGGGGAGGGAGCGACAGTGTGGAATGCGGATGGGGGGCAGGCAAGGAGCTTTTTAGCAGCTTCCCCTGAAAATGAAAGGCACCAGTGCCAAGCTGGCCTAACGCCGTCACTGGCAGCGGACATGGGTCCCCGTCGCTAGCATTCACGTCCCGATATTGGTGTCGTCGCCCCTCTAAAAACAGCATGGTACCTCAGCGCGGGTGCACACTACAAAAATGCACCAAGTAGCCGCCCTCGCGCGCCTTCGCTCTAGCACCCACTTTGGCAAGATGTGCTGCCCGCTGGAGCTCGGCTGCGTTGCGAGCGGTGGCGGGCGTGTGGCCGTGAGTGCGTGCGTGCGTACGTGCGTGCGGCCGTGGGAACTGGAACTGGAACTGGGACTGGAATTGGAATTGGAAACTAGAGTCTGGAAACTGGGAAGCCATCCAGGTGCAACCATGGCAAGCACCATGACCACGACATCTCGATCTACACGCATATCGATAAAACTCGCTCCCGCAATGCCCTCGGACTCAGCGCTACAGCGCCCGCGTCTGCTAAAGGCCTGCGCGACCATGTGTGGTTGACAGCTGGTTGGGAGAAAGTTTAGAGATAGAGAGAAAGAGAGGGAGAGGGGGGGGCAGCCACCGCTATCCACCATCCTTCACCGTCCCTTTGTCAGTCCGTCAGTCTGTCGGCTGCTTGGCCACTCCTTCACATTGCCTCTTTCTGCCAACCCACACGTCACGATGCAGCGCCCATTCGCAGCCGTGACCCGGCACACGACACCGCGACTCAGGACCCAACAAAACCGCAGGACACGCACGGTGGTGCAGGCCCGCGCTGATCAAACCACGGCTAGCCGGGGACATCAACTTGATGCCGCCATTTTCCTTCGCCCGGTCGCTCGCCCGGCGCGATATCAACGATAGGGCTTTTTCCTGCTTATCAGACGGCCAATCGCCATGTGGCGCGCTTCCGCTCTTCACCCCCCCCTGGTCGCAACCAGCCCTAGCCCACGTCAACGGTTGCTTGGTGTCGCAATGCAAAGGGGGCTGACGGCCGCTAGCATGTACTGTTGAGACGGCCGCCCGAGCACGCCGCACGCCGCACGCTCAACGCCCGCTCCCTCCCTCCTGCGGCAACTGCCTCTCGGGTCCAAAGCGTGGAACAAGCTATCAGGTGGTTGCAGTGTTGAGCTCCCGACGCCTGCATGTTCGATACATTGATCTCCAAAAAGCAACTGTGCCATGGTCGGTTTCCCATCTCAAGCCCGAACAGAACAGAACAGGAGCAACATGGGCCCCGGCACCGGTGAGCTATATTAGAATCCAGCTTCCCTCGTCCCAAAAAATCCGGCCGAAACGGCATGCCCGTCAGCCAATTGCGGTTGAGCCCAACATCATGCTTGCGTCGGCTGCATGCAAACTTGGGAAAACCGATATGCGCCCTATTTGGCCATGGTCTTTGTACATGTACTTTTCCCACTCCCTCGCCACCATGCCTTGGAATCTACAGACAAGCAGCCTCACCTGCGTACACAAGCACCACGCAGGGTGCTTGACAGGTGCCAAAAGCGCACAAGGTTTCATCAAGCTCGCACCACGTTCTGTTAGCATTGCTCCTACACATGTCTCCAAGAGCCAGTTCCCGGCGCGGACGCCGCGAAGCCCTGTGCATGCCTTTTTTTTCGACCTGGCCTGACTCGAAAACAGCAAGCTCCAGCGCTCCATGTTCGATTGGCCGCCTCGTCCAACTGCGCCACTGGAAGAGCCGTGTTTCATCCGTCTAGACTGCGTCTTGTGTGTGAGTTCAAGTACCGGTCTCTCCGCGAAACTCCACGAGGCAGTGTTACAGGCGGTGACATGGCAATGGCGCATTCGCCTACCTACCCCGCCTCCAAACATGACATCCGTTGCTCGGCTTTCTCGTATCTGTGACTGACGTATTTCCTGGCACTGGCTACCGATCTCACGCATGCAATCCCACGCCGTCGTGCACGCAATATGTGCAGACACGGCCTAAATTAGCAGCCGTCGGCGGTGGGGAAGAACGAGATTGCGTGTACGCGTCGCGAGACTGGGTGGTTTACTGTCAGGTTACCGCAACAATACAGTAGAGTAGCCCTGCGTAGCACAACTCGACATGCGTAGGAACCAGAAATGTCTATAAGCATCCGCTGCCTGTTATAACTATGAAGAAGAAAGAAAAAAAATGTATTCAGCGTTTCCATGTGGCCGATCGCCAGCCTGAGGGCCGTCGGGACATGGGCAAAAGGTCTCGAAGTCTCGAAGCCGCGTTAGAAACTCGAAACGGGGCTAGTGTCAGGGGCGCAGGTGAACCCTCGTCGATCCCTCTTGGGATGCTTGGTCCGCCCTGCATTTCTTCACTCACTGTGCCTCAGAGTCGTTTCTACACTCACTTTTCTGTTTTACCAGTCCTTCATTACCTCCTTGAGTTATTTCTTTATCGCTTACAGCATTGTTTGCTGTGGCGCCACACTCCTTCAACCTGACCGCCTGCCTCGTGCCTTCTTTACAAATTCTCAAATCCCTTAGCCAACAACAACAACTCTCGGCGACACAACCCAAGCTCCTGCCAACACCGCCCGAGCCTCTTGGAACACGTCTTATACCAAAAAAGCTATCACTATGCGCGGACTTATTGCTACTGCGGCCCTGCTCGCGGGCGTGCAGGCCGCCATTGACCCCATCGTCATCAAGGTATGACGACGCGCGACAAGTTGTGCTTTTCGTGTCTAACAATGCCTAGGGCTCCAAGTTCTTCCACAAGTCCAGTGGTGAACAATTGTAAGCAGTCCACCACGAGCCCATGCATCGGAGCCAGGCTAACATGTTCCCAGTTTCATGAAGGGTGTTGCATACCAGCAAGAAGTCAACTCCAACTCGACAGCATCATCCACCGATGGCATCGACATCACCGACCCCCTTGCCGACGGTACGGCATGCAAGCGTGACATTGAGCAGCTCAAGAAGCTCCAGACCAACACGATCCGTGTGTACGCCATCGACCCAAGCAAGGATCACAGCGACTGCATGTCGCAACTCGCAGCCGCCGGAATCTACGTCGTATCCGACTTGTCCGAGCCTGGAACGTCCATCAACCGTGATGACCCTGGCTGGACTGTCGAGCTGTACAACCGCTACACTAGCGTCGTTGACGAGATGATGAAGTACGACAACACTCTCGGCTTCTTCGCTGGCAACGAGGTTAGCAACCAGCCCAACAACACCATCGCCAGCGCTTTCGTCAAGGCGGCTGTCCGCGACACAAAGGCCTACATCAAGAGCAAGAACTACCGTGAGATCGGTGTCGGATACGCAACCAACGACGATGCCGCAATTCGCGAGAACATGGCCAACTACTTCGACTGTGGCGACTCCTCCACCGCCATTGACTTCTGGGGTTACAACATCTACTCCTGGTGCGGTGACTCGTCCTTCACCAAGTCCGGCTTCGACGTTCAGACCAAGAACTTTGAAAAGTACAACGTCCCCGTCTTCTTCGCCGAATACGGTTGCAACACTCCCCGCCCCCGCAAGTTCACCGAGGTTGGCGCGCTCTACGGCAGCCAAATGACTGGTGTCTGGTCTGGCGGTATCGTCTACATGTACTTCGAGGAGGAGAACAAGTTCGGTGAGTCTCGTGCCTCTCTCCCATCCACTTGCCTGTGTTGCTAACGACTCTCAGGTCTCGCCACCGTTTCCAACGGCAAGGTCGAAACCAACGATGACTTTGACAACCTGTCCAAGCAGATTGCAAAGGCCACCCCCGTCGGTGTCAAGATGGCCGACTACAACCCTACCAACACCGCAGCTGCCAGCTGCCCCTCGCCCACCGCTGGAAAGTGGGAGGCTGTTTCCGACCCTCTGCCGCCTGTCGCCAATGCCAACCTTTGCTCGTGCATGATGGACACTCTCAGCTGCGAGATTACCGAGAACACCAAGGAGTCTGATTATGGTGCCATCTTCGGATTCATCTGTGGCCTCAAGGATGGCAAGTACTGTGCGGGTATCAACAAGAATGCCACCACTGGACCTTACGGTGTCTACGGCATGTGCCCCAGCAGGGAGCAGCTCTCATTCGCCGCCAACGCTTATGCTAAGGCCGTCCCCGGTGGCTGCAACTTCAAGGGCAAGGCCACCACAAAGGAGGCTGCTGCTACCCCTACTGGCTCTGGCTGCGCTTCGCTTCTCAAGGATGCCGGTGTTGATGGCACTGGTACCGTCGCTGCTGCCGCTGCTGGCCCTACTGGCGCCGGCGGTCGTAATGGATCTGCATCTGGTTCTGCTGGCGCTGCTGCTGGCCTCTCTGCTCCCCACTTTACTGCCGGTGGTTTCGGCCTCGGCATGTACGTTGTCGGTGCCGTTGCTTCGGGTATGGCTATGATCCTTTTGTAGACGTCCAATACCAGGGTACATGTAGATGTGGTTTTCGAGCTTGAAATTTTATCTGCTGCATAGTTTGCGTGGCTTGCGCTTATTCCCATTTGTTGTTTGGCTACATCACGGCCTTTTGTCGCGAAGAGCACAGTAGCATGTGTCTTTGGATAGGTGACAATTTAATCCTCTTTGCTATATATTCATTACTCGCAATGAGACTACTGAATTGAATGCTGTCTCAACGTTTGCTCCATGTTCTGGTGATGTGTGAATGATACGTTGGTGTTGGGGTGCTGTGTTGTGAGCTGAATGTTCACAATACGCTGCAGGGTCGGCTGACGTTCACGAGATCAGTCAGAACCGCTACCCCACTTAGTCATGATAATCATTGGGCCAGCGCTCTTTTCTGCTGAAGCCTATTTCATCGTGCATTAACAAGACACAATCTCTCGGCCTTGGTCTGAGTATCTCCCCAGAACTGTGGTCTACAATTGTGGAATTTCCACTAGCACCGACGTCATCCTCAAACCTTGGAAAACAACGTCGTGGAAAGCGCACCCACTTGGTTCATGCCTGCATCGTGCAAAGTTCAGGTGTACTAGTAATATTTTTTTTGGTTACCCTCTGATCTTGATAGGTCATTTCCGACTGGAGGTTCCCATCTTCATCCGTCTTGGTGCTTTCCTGGGCGAGGCACAACGCTTGGGAAACGCTTCAGCGGGCCAGAATTTTGCGTACCGCCCAACGTCAACAGACTACCACCATGGACCCAATTATACCCCCCGCTAGGCTTACCATCGACCAACTACGGCATGTAGTCAACAATTACCCCATCATCGACAACCACGCGCACAACCTCATCTTGCCCTCACACATTAACACAATACCGTTTGAGACCATAACTACGGAAGCCCAAGGACGAGCCTTGCGAGACACGTTCAAATCGCTTTCGCATTTGCGAGCAGCTGGACAATTGCGCCAACTCTACGAATGCGCCGAGGACGCAGATTGGGAAGACATCTTGGAGCAGAGGATTGAATGGCTGCGGAGCAACTCTGAACGCTTGCATGAGCGATGCTTCGAAAACGTGCACGCCTTGCTCGTCGATGATGGGCTCGCTGCGCCTGAGCTGGTCTTTCCTTATGAATACCATGACCGTTACACAAAAGCACCCACCAAACGCATTGTGCGAATCGAGACAGTCGCTGAGCGCTTGATGGAAAGTCTTGTGCGAGATGCCTCAGAAGATGATTTGGCAAAGACCAAATTTCTACCCAAGACCTGGACCAACTTCACCGACGAGTTTGAGCGTGAGATTCAAGACGCCATTGAAGACGAAAATGTGGCTGGCTTTAAATCTGTCGTCTGCTATCGTACCGGTCTCGACATTGAGCCTGACTACGAGCAAGCTGCAAAAATGGTCGGACATCCTTTCGAGCGTTACGTCAAGAGCTGTGTTCGGAAGCGCATCTATCGAATCGAGAAGAAGCCTCTGAATGACTACCTGGTGTTGCGAACATTGGAGATATTGTCCGAGCGACTGCCCCATTCTGACTCGCTCGCAAAGCCGTTCCAGTTGCATACTGGGTTGGGAGACAATGATATTAGCCTCTTGGAAGCAAACCCATCGTTTCTTCAGCCCTTGGTTGAAAACTACCCACAGGTTCCTTTTGTGCTGCTCCACTCGGCGTATCCATATACGCGCGAAGCAGGCTATCTTGCAACCGTATACCGACATGTGTATCTCGATATTGGCGAAGTATTCCCAATGATCAGCAGAGATGGCCAGACAGCAGTGCTACGACAAGCCATGGAACTCGTACCTGGAAGCAAACTCTTATACTCTTCTGATGGTCATTGGTTCCCAGAGACGTTCTGGTTGGCCAATGCACAGTTTCGTGAAGTGTGGCTTGACGTGAGTATCCAGCCTGTTTCCCTGAATCTGGGCTGTGCTAATCCCGCCAGATACTCATCGAATACATCAAAAAGGGCGACCTCACCCCACAACAAGCCATTGGTATGACAAAGGATATAATGTTTAACAATGCAAATGTGCTGTACGATCTGCGCTACGAGGCTACGTTTGATGAGACTATCCAAGTCCCCCCGAAGCAATTGACATACAACACCAAGCCTAATGTAGCCTCGCCATTTCGATCCCCAGCAGTCACGCCAGCACTGAGCGGAGGTCTGTACAGCCAAACACCAGCTTCCGACCGGCAAATAAGTCCATCTGTTTCCCCTTACGCACAGCCAGCCTTCCCCCCTCCACCAAAGGTACCGCAGGTCTACGACATGGAGAAGCTTGACTATTTCATGGAGCAGAATCCAAACGTAAAGTTCATTTATGTGCAATGGCTCGACTACACGGCTACACTTCGCACCCGCATTGTGCCCATCAAGGAGTTTACGCGTATGATTAGCGAGGGCGAGCGCATCGGCATCGCTCAGGGAAACACCGGAACTCTGCAAAATGACCACACAACACCCATGGTAAATACAAGCGGTCAGATCTATGTAGAACCAGACCTGCGCTCCCTCCGACGAACACACAACAAGGACCCCCTCCCAGCAGCAACAGTACTCAGCTACTGGCGCTCTGAAAACGGGGCCCCGCTCCCGTCTGATCCGCGGAACAACCTGGAGATACTCATAAACGAGCTCCAATACAACCATGCCACCACCCTCCTCGTCGGCTTCGAAATCGAAGTCACCTTCCTATCCCGCAACCCGCCCTCAACATCCACCAAGACCTTGCAAGCAGACCCTTACTCACCCCTCACCAAAGAACATGCCTGGGGCACCCTTACGCCCTCACAATGGCTTCAGCTCCCCTTCCTCAGTGAAATTGTACTAGCGCTCGAGGAAATGGAAATTGATGTGCAGCAATTCCACGCCGAGGCAGGAAAAGGGCAATACGAATTCGTGCTTCCGCCTCAGCCGCCTCTCCTGGCCGTGGACTCGTTGATCCAAGCGCGTCAGGTGATTGCACAGATAGCGAGTCTGCATGGCCTGAGGGCGACGCTGCATCCCAAGCCGTTTGAAGGCATTGGCACGGCCGCTCACGCCCATGTTAGCTTGCACCCACCGGACCAGGATATGCAGTTTTTCGTGGGTGGCGTGTTGAAGCATCTCCCTGCGCTTTGTGCGTTTAGCATGCCCGAGGAGGTGAGCTATGCACGGGTTGAAGATGATGGCTGGTCGGGTGGGACCTGGGTATGTTGAACTAGAACCTCCCAGCCGCATTTGAAGTAAACGTAAAAGTAATGCTGACAACAATACAAAACAGGTAGCTTGGGGCACCCAGAACCGCGAAACACCACTCCGCCGCATCAGCCCGGGCCATTGGGAACTCCGCTCCATGGACGGGCTGGCGAACGTCTACTTTGCCCTCTCTGCTATTCTTGCCGCCGGCCTCGTTGGTCTCGCGTCGACGCCCACGACGCCCGTAGACTTGCCGCGCGACCTTCCTGTCAACCCGGCGTCCTTAGGTGAGCACGAGCTGGCCAAGTACGGGGTGACGAGGAAGATGCCGAGAGAAGTGTTCGAGGCGCTGGTGGCACTGGAGAAGGATGCAGAGTTTAGGGAGGCGTTGCCAGGGGCGCTGGTGGAGAGCTATCTAGTGATGAAGAAGGAGGAACTGAGGATGTTGGCCAAAATGTCGGAAGGGGAGCGGAGGGTGTTTTTGATTGAGAGGTATTGAGAAAGATGGGCATGCTGATTGACATGGTTTGTTTATATCTTAGATTTTCTACATGTCTCTCTCTCTCTCTCTTTATTTGGGTATCAACTCCAGCTGCTAAAGCAAGCCTATGCCCTTCAACTTGCTAATCGATGCCTTTGCTTTCCGATCTCCTCCAGCGTCGTTATGCACATCCTTGGCATGCTTGATCAAATCGCCCCTCCATAGCCAGTAGTTGTTTTCCACCTGCTTGGCCACACGCTCACCTTCGACTCTGGCAACAAGGTTACACACCCAGATCAGCCTCCTCGCGCTAACGAAGCGACGCTCAATTAGCGGGCGGATAATCGAGGAGCGTACAACAGCCTTTGTGAACAAGGGACCGATTGGTAGGGATTGCGTCTCCAGGAAGATGTAGAGGTAATATATGGAGCGCCAGGTTTCGCGGTGGGAGCGCGTTGTCACAAGGGAGTAGTGGTGCGCAAGTTGGTGAATGAGCGCGGTGCGCTGATTCGAGGGAATATCAGCGGTGAGGGTAGCGTAGGCTTGCGGCAGCGCATTGTTTTCAGCAGCGCGATCGAGGATAGCAGTGAATTCGCGGTGGGCCTGCAGAGCTAGGGCCTTTGCTTCTGTGTCTTTGAGAGCTGCAGCTGTGTCCTCTACAGCAACTCTGCGGAGAACCTCAAATGTGTATTGGCAAGTACGGAGCGCGAAAGCATAGAGTTGGCGCTGTCGTTCAGTCAGAGATGCGGTATCTTCTGGGAGAGAAGCTACTTGCTTTTTGACAAGAGCCTGGATGCTTGACGCATCGTCCAACGCAAGTCCTTGCTTATCCAGTGCGCACAGGAAGCGGTATACGCGGTGTAGCTGCGCATGATGGGTGAAGAGATTTGTGACTACGTTGATCATCGGCGTGTAGAATGAAATAGTCTTGCTCATCTGGGCCAAGATGAGTGCCAGGGTGTCTTCAAATTCAAAAACCAGCTTCTCTTCCTGTCCAGGCACAGGAATTGTAAAGGACCGGACAAGCCGCAACATTGTCTCCCTGGAATCGGCCAACGATGGTGTTTTGTGTGTCAAGTGAAACACAGAGGCAATGAGCAGCATACGCGCGCGCATGTCGCCTGAGATATTGCTTGGAAAGACATGGTTTGCTAGCAGTTTAATGGCAGAACTCAAATAGTTTGCATTGCGCATGTCCGTACGCGCGTCGAGAGTCTCAAGAACAGTCAACCAAGCGCTCACATGAGTTTTACGGCTTTCTTGCGACATGTCATGCTCCTTCTCCATGGCCTCGGTAAGGGAACGGGTGTACACGGTAACAAGCGAGTCCAGGCGATTCCGTGGGAGACACATCAAAACTTGCTCGACCGCCGGACAGAAATTGGAATCTGCAGCAGCACGTGCAATCAAGCTCGTTATAGTCTGCATATCATTTTGGGGACCAGATTGGAGGGCACGCAGTGATTTTGTAATGTCGTGGTCTTGAATCTTGTTCGTGACTTCTCGAGCCAGAGTTATGGCCTGGGGCGTGACTTTGGGATCTGCCGAGTGAATGCCCTGTAGTGTCCTCTGGATCGTCTTGAGAAGTTGCAAGTCTTGCGACAAGCTTGTTGAGGCTGCTGCAGATGCGGCTGCCTCTGCTGCCTTTAGGTATACGCGACGGTGGACCTTGAGAGCATGAGGGTAACGCATGGATAACTGTTCCAGACATTCTAGCAATGCCAGGCTCTCAGCAGTGTAGGCAGGAGGAACGGCAAAGTATTTGAGTTTCGAGAGGATGCGTGTGGGGTCCCAGCCTTGGTCCGTCAAGTGCTGAACGACCATGAGATTGTAGACGGCAGCATCGGTATTGTTTGGGCGACAGGATTGCCATTTCATGGCCAGGAGCTGACCCCGCTCAGCACTAGACCAGTTTCCTGCATCTGCGGTTTTGGACTTGAAGTCCTGAAAGTGTGCCTTTGCACCTCCACCTTGCAGTGCAGCGACAATGTTTTCTTTTGTGGTGACAGCATCGCATGCAGGTTCGGCCCCGTCTCTTGTGCCATACCCCTGTGCCGGGCTTCCAGATTGATGCAGTGTGAGTTGCGGGAGATTCTGGGTGAACGAGTACGGGGTATGGGATTGGCAAGGGGCGGTGGAAGAAGCTGCATGTTCGGCCGGTGTTGTGCTATCGAAAGGCGGTTCCGGCAAGCTTGGAACATGTTGAAACGCTATTATTGTCAGCCAAGGCCATGATGCTTGCCTGGGCTATTGGGCAAACATACTCGGGTCCAATGGCTCGGCAGCATTGCGTTGTGAGGACGGAGCTTCGTATGTCCAGGTGGGTTGTGGTTTTTTGCGCAAGCCAAACCATGCTCGCCAGTTGAACGTCGAGGGAAAGGGGTGCTGGGGACAGAAGCCGGCTGAGACGGTCATTCGACGCTTCGCTGCCCTCCTCCTGGCCTCCAATGGCCCCGGGGTGTGGCTGCCATGGCGCTTCTGGTGCGGGCACGAACTGGGGAGGTATCTATTGAATGCGACGGCGAGCAGGTCGTCCGAGATGCACACATGCTGCGCAGAGGGATGCTGGAGGGAATGCACTACTCGACGGCAGGCAATGGGCGGACGGCGCATCACGCGTAGCGTGGGGCATCGAGGGGACGGTGAAGCTCGACCTGGCCGGCGTGCATTGGAATTGAGCCCAGGTCCGGATCGGGAAGTGGGCGATGCACGTGACAAGGATGACTAACACAACAACCGCAAGCCAGCCACGGCCTTCGGGAGACGGCAGAGGATGCGACAAAGCTGGGGAATTTTTGACACCGACATGAATCTTGGGGCGATGCTTGCACGTCACGGGTGTGCATCCACAGCCGTCTCAGGTTCCCCAGGCATTCTGACGTCTGTCTACAGCGGCAATGGCAGCTAGGTACCGCTGACAGCACGCGGCCAGACCGGACGACGGGCATGGGGGCTGAGAGACGGCGGGATGGGCAAAGCTTGTTCCCGCGCCAAACACTCTCTTCCAGACGCAATAGTGTAGAATATGGGCAGTTTGACGCGACCATGTCAGACGCGTCGCAGTCGACAATAGACAGCCCGGGCATGGTTGTGCTGACTTGTCGGTGCCAGCGGGCTCCGGCGTATGGATGCAGCGGACGAGGACGGCATGCGCAATTAAATGAGCAGCCACGGCTCGAATGCAGGTCGTGTTCCGTGGCGTGTCCACACCACCTCCGCGCGCGTTGACCTGGACAGTCCCAACAGACGGTAGTGGAGCGCAGGAACGCTCTCGGCCGGCCTGGCAGGACCAAAAGCATGGTGCACAACTGGGCAAGATACAAAATAGCAGCGCGCAACGTCAGCGCCCGGCTGGCCGAGTGCTGGGGGGGGGGGGGACGCAAGAGACCGCGCGGTCCTGGGACGAGCCCCTGCCTCCCCCGACATGCATGTGGCTTTGATGAAACGCCACCGGCCTTGAGCTGGCCAATGGCGGTGCGGTACCTGCATGCCGTGGGTCAGCGCTAGTCCCGGTTGGGCCGGCATCGTGACAGCGCCCTTGTTGTTCGTCCCAGCCGCGAGAGCAGACGCTGGGTGCATGGCGAAGACTTTGGCTGCTGGCGGGAAAAAATAGAGTGATGAGGTTCTCTCGAGAGTGCAGCACAAGAACAGCGCTGCCTAGAGCAGTGTGTGTGTGTATGTGTGTGTGTGTGTGGGGGGGCTGCAGGATGTGGCGGCAGCCGTCAGACTGCACGCTAAGTGCCAAGGCTGGCTCTGGCTTCTGGCTCCTTGTTGCGTGCCTGCCTATCCTAACTGGGCCGCTTCTCCTTTGCTCTTCACTGCGATCCACTCAGGGCCCGAGCCTCCTCTCGTTTGTCTGCTTCACGTCTGTCCATCAATCGACACCCACAATCGTTTTATTGCACAGTCCTTCACCTTTTCCATATTCGCCGATTCATTCCTTTTGGCAACTTCAAGGGGTGCATTCCACGGCCGCACCAAGCTGTTTCATCACCAGCTGTCCTGTCCCTACGCGCTCCGTTTCAACACCACCAGTCTTCAGCAAGGGCATCGGGCATCGTTGAGCGAGCCTTAGCTGAACTGCATCCGGCCTCGACACATTAGCATCGAGACTACCCACACCGCGCCCGACACAACCCACACCGGCACCCATATCGACACCGCCATCGACACCGCCATACCCACCAGCCCCCGTATCCCGCCTGCCGACGACCAACGGCCATCCGCACACTCATTTACACCCACCCGTCCAACAGACGTCCATCACCACTTCATCGGACACGACCCAGCAGCAGACGCCCATCGCGGCCTTGCATGTACGCACACCTCAGTGTATAGCCCTCAAGGTGCGACACTCGCCGTCAACGTCAACGTCGCCGACACCACGCTGACGCGACGCTCCACAGTCCTCAGGAGCTGGCACAGGAGCCAGAAAACAAACTCACCAACCCACCACATCACAACATGGTCTACATCAGACTTGCCTCCGCTCTTGCGGTGGCCTCGATGGCCATGGTCGCTGTCGCCGACAGCAGCGACTCGCCAACCAAGATCAAGAACCCCATCACCACACCCACAGTCACCCTGCCCGCCAGTGCCATGACGAGCATCGGATGCTTTGCAACAGGGACACCGCTAGAGAACCATGGACCATACAACTTCCAGTCGCCTGGTAACTGCCAGCTGGTATGCCTCCAGCTCGGCAAGGACGTCATGGGCCTGTCGGACGGTGTCGACTGCTGGTGTGGAGACGAGATACCCGCCAAAGCATGGCAAACAAAGAACGAGACATGCGGCACTACCTGTGCTGGAGATGACACATCTGGCTGTAAGTTGACCGAACCACCCACCCTTTGTGTGATGAAACTGTACTGATCTCCCCAGGCGGTGGAAAAGGCGCCCTATGGGTGGTACTCACTGGCAACACAAGAAACCCAGTCGACTTTTTCGAACCCCCAGTATCCAGCAGCAGCTCAGCAACACCCTCGTCAACATCTGCTGCGCGATCATCAACAGCTGCTGCCTCCGCAACCGCCTCTCCAACCCCGTCACCCGCACCAAAGAGCGACCCACCAAACACGGTTGCCATCGCAGTGGGTGTCGTGGTAGGTATCTTGGGTCTCGCAGCCATTGTGTTCGGCGTATGGTTCTTCCTCCGCAGGAAGCGCCAACACCAAGCTGAAGAGGACTACCGCCGAAACGCCGCCAACGTCAACAACTTCGTCAACGGTGGCAAACTTCACACCAGCAACTCGTCCATGAACGACTCGCGCCTGGACCCGAGCTTCGTCGACCGGAGGCAGAGCAACGGTAGTATTGCAGACAACGAGGACTACTCGAGGCGGATATTGAAGGTATGCAATTAATAGATGCGACTAGGGGAGGGTCCATCTAACGTCGTCGCTAGGTCACCAATGTATGAGTGCCATGACCAAAGGCAATCTGCGCATCTCTCTGCGCTATTCATGTCGACTCGTTCTGGCCAGCTGGAGTTGCTCACGAACGCATCAATACCCCGATACTGCACACACCATAATCTCCTTCACCTCATGTCTCGCACTACGGTGTGCGCGATCACGCATTGACGACGAGAGTAAGAATCATCTTGCGATTTAGCCCGTTACTATTCACCACACGACGGAACCATCAAACCGTTGAACTAGCATTGGACGGGGATAAGAAAGATCTCTGTCGGCGAAGAAGTCTTTTCCTCTCCTGTGTTATATCCCCAATCTTCTTTTTATTTCCTTTTATCATCTAGGCGTTTGTGGGGTGTTAGATACCGGCAATTGAATGGGCAAACTTTACAACTACATCTGGCGCACTATGGGCACCACGGTCGCTCGCTTCTTGTTCATTGCTTTACGGACGGTAATTTCGTCCATGCCATTCCTTAACCCCGAGGGCATTAGTTCCTGTCCTGCCGCTCTCTATCCACCACTGTGTGCGCCCCTCTCTGTCGCTGTTGTAGCCACCACCAGGCCCCATTTTCTAGCTACTTTATCTACCACCCCCGCCAAATCAAAACATATCATCTTGTACTTCTAGGCGTTGCTATTGGAACCTTTTTTTGTTTTTGCCTGATATCGCCGTCACCTCGACATGGATGCCCTTTTACCATGTCTTTTTACTAACTGCCGATGCGAAATGTCACAAACAGAGTACAAGCGCCAATGAAGCATGAGATGGCCATGTCACACGACCACAACTGGAACCCGCGCTTAGCCTTGCATTTACACCAACCAAACACTGCCTTCACCCCTCTCCCAAACCAATCAAACAATTACAACGCACACACAACAACTTCTGCATTTCCCTATTATCCTCCTCTCATCTATGACTCGGCCAAACTTTGCGTCCCCACTAAATAGAAAAATGGAATAAATATAAATAAAACAAGGCTGGTACCGGGTACGGCGCAGGTACAGGGTGCTACGCAATAGGTGCATGGGAAGCTAAAGCTTGGCATAAAACAATACCCCGGTTTTGCATGAAACATGGGGCATCGTTGCATGAGCGGTGGTATAGTGGGTTTGTGGGTTATATTATGTTAGTTATGGCATATTATGATAGTGGACGGATATGGGTATGGGTATGGGCGTGGACGTGGAATGATTAGCTTTTTTGCCAATGGGCGATGATCATCATGGCCGGCCATGCCGATGGAAAGCGGGAGCGTCACAATCGAATATATGTGCAATCACTATTTATCTATTCTCCTCCTCCATCACAATGCGTTTGAGCGTAAGCATGTTCTGCCTACCATAACTTTCAAAAAGTTGACCTGTTCATCTTCCGTTCCCTGTTTTTTTTTCCTTTCTTTCTGTACACACTCCTTTTCCGAGAATCTTGCCGAAAACAGCCGAAAAGTGAACAATTTGCACACACGTACACTCACACTCACATGGCTGGAATATAATGCACAGTTGTGAAAATCTGGTCGTGGGTTGCCGCTTTCCTTGCACGCATAATTGCTGCTAATCTCTACTGTGTAGGCTCCGCTTTTGGTTGGCTGGTGCTTTTCCTTTCCTTTTCTTTCTTTTTATCCTGCTAAAGAAATGGGCTCGATCTCCTTGTTGTTTTTGTTGTTTTTTAGAGATTAGCGATTTTGCGATCAATGATGATGACGATGACGATGATGACGATGGTTTGGCGAAGGGAAGAAGTTGAGATGTTTGTTGCACGTGGCTGGCTGGACTTTGAACCACGTGACGGGCAAACTGACTTTGGACGTTTCACTACCCTCGTTCGCTCACTCAGCCATCATGATGATCGTGTCATGACTGTGTTGCGCGAGGCTGAGCCTGAGCCTGAGGCCTGAATCCCAACTCGCCACCCCATCTTGGGCTTCTTTTGTGTCGATCAGGTACCGCAATCGCCTTGTCTAGATGCCTCCCTAACCCACCTGTCTGTCCTTCTAGAGCTCTAGAACCTTTACCTTTAATTATCCCAGATGAAAAGAAAAATTACCAACACGATGCCCGTTCTTGCGTCTACCAAGCAAATTCTACCCCAAAACATTTGCATCTATACCATTCCTGTCCACCCCAAACAAACCCAATTTCCCTTTCCGGGCTTTCATAAACTGCGGATCCTTCTTTCCCCCCCACACCAAATCA
>Ga0265797_10006577_pt1 | contig 16310 bp, 10 predicted proteins | sample P2T30metagenome_FD_192433 | JGI IMG/M metagenome (GOLD analysis project Ga0265797, IMG submission 192433) | Plant litter microbial communities from East Loma Ridge, Irvine, California - P2 T30 | ecosystem: Environmental > Terrestrial > Plant litter > Unclassified | place: USA: California... | reverse complement strand
ACTCGTCGCGTGATGATTCCGTTGGAGGTCCACAGAATTAGCAACAGACAAAACACAACCTGGACAGGTATCCTTGATTCATCCCCTTGGAAAGCCTATCCCATGCTGCCATAAATGAACTACCGCTGATGCTGAAGGTGCAAACACAGTGCAAGTCTGAGTTCACAGTCGAGATCCGTACTTCCTCTGCAGTGTTTACATCATTTGCATACAATGTTGTTGCGAGTCTACTGCAGGTAAACAGTTTCAAAACAGAGACGAGGTAGGAGACTGAGCCGCTGGACCTGCGTGCAAAAGCCTTGCAAGGCCTATCAAAGAGGTAAGAGCTATATTCCTACGATCTTCCACTGGTCAGAGTACAACACAGTCCGGAATAGACACAATTCTAGAGTGATACATCAGTATGTTGCTGTCCGTGAACTGCTTTCACTCATTGGCACAGATCAAGTACCAGCCTAGCATAGTAAGCCCTCTATGCCCAAACACTTCCCGAAGTCAAGGCAACCGTTCACTCACCGCAGCAAACGCCCGTTTCTCTTAAGTCTTTACCCTCACCCACGCCTCGATGTCTCTCAACGAAGTCAACTCAATCCTTACTCTATTCAGAGCATCAATTCACCTTGACCACAATGTCATCCGCCACCGGCATCGGCATCGGCTGGAAACCAAAATTCGCCGAGACCGACCAAGCCGCTCTCCAGAAATTCATCCTCGACCACCCCTCGGCACGCTCATCACCAATCTGCCCGATGCCACCCCAAACCTCCAAGCCACATACATCCCCTTCATTTTCGACGCGCCCCCAGCAACAGCCACCAATGCAGAGCTCGGCACACTGCGCGGCCACTTCGCCCTCAAGAACCCCCACTATACTGCTCTCGCAGACACCTGCGACCCCTCGACACAAACCTTCGACCAAGAAGTCATGATCCTCTTCAACTCCCCAATCGAGAGCTACGTCACTCCCTCGTTCTATACGCACAGCAAGCCACTGGACGGCAAACTTGTACCAACATGGTTCTTCAGCGCCGTACAAGTCTACGGCACCTTGAGCTTCCCCTCTTCCCCATCATTCTTGCAATCTCAGGTCGAGGATCTCACGCGCCACGGCGAAGAGCACCTCATGCAGTTCCCTGCGAAGCAGACATGGAAAATCAGCGACTCGCCCAAGGAGTTCCGCGATTACAAAATGAAGGCGATCGTTGGTGTGGAGATCAAGATCACGCGGATGGAGGGTAAGGGTAAGTTCGGGCAGGAGATCAAGGCGGGCGACCAAATGGGGTGCATACGGGGCTTCGAGGCGATGAAGACGGAGTGCGGGAAAGATATGGCGGGGCAGATTGAGGATTCGATGCGGAAGGATGAGGGGCGCGTTGATGTGCTTGAGAAGGAGATGGGATTGGTACAAGGCAAGAAGGTCAAGGGAAAGTTTGGGTGGTACCTCACTGCTGCCAAGGGGGATGGAAGCATGAAGGATACGAAGTGGCCGAACGTGATGGTCATGGTAGCCATCTTTATACTGGGCCTGATCGTAGCTCTCGTAAAGTGTTGAAATTCGGGTAAAACTATGTACAGTCAAAGTCGTGTCTTGCAAGTTCCTGGCGCGCTGCCTTCGGACTGCCAATCTATGTAGCTGCTCTGAGGCACTAAGCAAAGTTCTCACAATGCTCATTCTGAATACAATAAAACAAATGAAACTTTTGTTCGTCCAACGCAATCAACAATCTGCTTAGCGCATGCGCCTCATCTCAAAGTTGTCCGTCTGAGCTCGAGAAGGGTGACTGAATGTCCTGTCCGAGTCTGCGGTAGCAGGCAAAGCGCCCGTTGAGTGTGGCATTCCTGACTCATCTGTGCTCATCCGGACCGCCTGAGGACTGACTAACCCGGATCGAGGGTCAAGCCTGTTGTTCTTAGGTGACTCCGCCTCAGGAATACCTGCCATGCCAATCTCTTCATCGGCGTTGCGGTTGCGGCTGAAGAAACGATTTCGGTGTGTTCGCTCTTTTCCTCCTACGGTAGAGTTGGTCCCAACGCGCTGTATTCCCGTCGACCTTCCGCTATCAATCGACGGTCGCCCGGCAGACTCCGAAGTGCGCTCCTGGGAATGGCGTGATGGCGATGTTACCCTGAGGAGAACCGCTCGGTTCTGTGCTGCAGTGTCGCGATCGTCCAGAACGTCGCCGCTAGGATCGTTGAGACCCATCGAGCCCATCCCGAGCGAAAAGTCAACGCGGCGTCCCATTGCGGCAATTGACTCTCCACGCTGTCGACCGGGTTGGCCTGGCTGACGCAGGATGGAAGGATGGCGAGCTTGACCACTCCCATTGTTGGTCCCATCCATTGCGCCATCCGTCGGTGGTGCGACGAACGGCTCGTCCACCGGTTGGTTGTCATAGCTTCCAGCTGGGTTGTCAGGATGGCCGTTGCGTCCAACACCAGGTGTAGCAGGATTCTGGAGATTCTGTAGATAGACAGGGAAGGACTCTTTCTGCCCAGGGTACCGCATGCGAGGTCCTTCGATACCGCATTCTTGGATCGACACAGTGAGTGCGCAGATGAATTTATTACGGCGTTGGAGACGAAGCAACTCGTTTTGCCAGTTAGACTTGTAGAAGAAGACGATATTCAACTCCAGCCAGTGCACTTCCTGCATGGCCCGCAACTCGGTAAGAATGTTAGTCTGATACTCGCGCTTTTCGGCAGTGACAAATTCCAGAAGGCATTTCCGAAGGTTGTCGATCTGGTCGAGGGTCGTTCCAAACTTGATAACGATAGGTACGGCTTCAGCGAGAGCGCCCGAACGTCGATGGTTGAGGATGAAGAGAGTGTTGAGATAACTGTTCGGAGCCTGAACGATGTGTCCCTGCATCTTTTTGAACTCAGTGTAGAAGAGAGCAATCTCCTTGACGAAATAGTCGTCGCCTCGGCCAAGATCGCCGCTGTTGCCGTAGATCATGACACGATCACCTACATCGTAGGGATGCTTGACGAACACGAAGATGCAAGACTGCAGAAACTCTTGGGCGGTCGCAGAGAACAGCCAAGACAAGGCCAGGAGTGTGGAGCCAGCGGAAGTGAGCACACCAGCGGCCGATGTCGAGATCAAGGAGATGAAGACGATGATGGTGATAATGAGCACGATGAACATGAACACATCGTCCAGCTTCGAGACGACAGAGTCCAGATCTTTGAGAGATGCTGTGATGGACTTGCGTTCACGGCCAATCTCCACGCACACGGCCTCGAGCTCTTCCATGGAGATGTCCCCGTTCATGTCTTTGTCGAACATACTGAACGCAGCATCTGCCTCTTCGTCGCTCTCGAAGGCATTTTTGAGGTCATCTGAGTGTACGGTCTCTGTTTCCGGACGAGCGAAGGTACGATACAAGCGACGGGCGAGTACTTGAGCACCGGGAGTAGTGCCAATAAGCTGAAGCGTGACTTGGTTGGGGTGGCCGCTCGTTGCAACCTTTCGGCCGGTGAAATCTGCAGCAACTTTGCCAGCGACATCTCCAAATCTGGTAATGCCTTCCTTAATGTTCCTTTGAGCTTCAGTAACCATCTGGCCAGGTGTCCGAGCGCCCGAAGGACCCTTTTCGCCTTCAAATTCCGAATCCTCCATGGCAATCTTTTCTTTCGAGTATTTGTACAGCTTCGCGAGACTGCCGATCTGGAATTTGTTGAGCTCGATCCTGTCCTGGTATGTCCGGAGATGAAAGCTGATTGCGATGAGTTGTAGAATGATCTTCTCGACCAAGTTGAGTGTGAAGCCAACAAAGAAGGCCACCAACACCTTGTTCATGGTCTTCTGCCATTTCCTGTCGTCACGACCTTCAACATCGTGATTTCTCATGGTCTGCAGAAATGAGGCCTCAATGGCCAGCCACCAGAAGAAGAGAGTGGCCGGTAGTTCTAGTTGCTTGCCCATGTCCCTCCATTTCTTGCTGTTGTTTGTGAATAAACTTGAGATGAGACCGATCGGATACGGTAGACACTTGGCAATGACCTGCTTTGAGTCAGTATTGAGCACGCGAGGACTCTGAGGTGCTTACTCTTCCTAGCCACAAGGTCAACCAAACGATCATCAGCCAGATGGAAAACCACGCCAGTCGAACTCCACCAACGTTGGCGTCTGGGAATGCAAGCCAGCCGACGAGCAAAGGGACGAGGATGAGGAGGACCATGGGTGTGATGTATGTGAAATAGCGGACCAGCCAACTCGAATTGTGGACTTTCTTGAAGAATTTGGAGAAGCTCGTAGTTGGGTTTTCGGGTGGCTTGTATTTGGCCGCTTGCTCGTGCAATGGGTTCGTAGCCGCATCGAAATCATCCACAAGGTCTTCTCGACGCGACCTCTGTCGTGTCATGGAGCGAGTGACGGACTGGTTTCTCTCCAGAGTGTCTTGTGCGGACAGACCTTGCTCGATCTGCAATACGGTCAGGTCATCGTTGAGCCTGCTAGCCTGCTCTCGATTTTGTGATGGCGATTGCATCGTGTTCATCGCTGGGATGTCGTGGGCTCTACGCGGAGACCGAAGTGTTAGTACTCATCTCAACTGAAGCTGAGAAGCAGGTGGCTTACGTCTCGACAGTCAGGTGTGTTCCTGATCTTGATCTGCCATGTCCGGGCATTGCATGTGCCTCGTATGAGCGCCGTTGGCTGGCATCGTCACCAACGAAGGTCCTGTCCTCGTCCGACGAACGCTGGTGAGGTAGGTGCTTGTTGCTGTCCATGTCATATGTCGGCTCAGGCCGTTCGGCGACTGGCGTAGTCATGTTTGCGGTTTTCGTGAGGCTCGCGGCCAAAGGGTCGAGAAAGGTGCTCGCTCGCAGACTATCGTTGGATTCGAGTCGTGAAGGGAGAGTTTGCTTGAATGTGTTTCGAAGAGTAAAATAGCGATGACGTCGTGGGTTGTATTTCGCTAGAAAAGTGGCAGCTGTTCGACAGTTCTTCGAGCGAGCGATGAAGAATCGTGCGAGATACTGTGGATGAAGAAATATGGAAAGGTTGCCAAATAGAGGTCGGCGGGATTGATGTCGTGTGGGTTTACGCGCGGTCGGGAGTCAGGAGCAGGGTGGATTATTTTGGGGTTTGTCCGCGATCCGATCTACGTGCAGTGAAAAAACTGGGGCGTTAAGATAGCAAGCACATGTGAATGGCTTGCTATGGGCCGGGTGGGTCTTGTTGGGATCGCATCTGGTACAAAATTCCTGCGGCTGCACCAACCAAGAAATGCCTGTCTCGATTGAGGCGATGGCGTGCCATTGAGAGGCAAACGGCGCGGTTACAGTTTCGCGGCGCCGTTGAGTTGTCGCGTTGCAGCCGAGTGATGTCATGCTTGATTCAGGTCCGCAACAGCGCTGAGTGGCTGAACATGAAAGAGGTTTTCAAGCCAGCGAACCAGCCAGCGTCACAATATGACACGTGAGGAAAGGCGCGATAGATATCGGCTCTGTCAATATGTGTCTGCATCTGCTATCGTACTGCAATGTTGATGATACGTTATCGTTGTTGTCGCGATGATGTTTCAAGCACATGCGCGGCGTCGATCTCACTTAAAGGTCTCTCGGTTGAGGCATGTAAGGATCGCTACAACACTCAGCGACGTGTCCACGACCCACCGCGCTCCAACTGCTCCAGCTTTTCTCCAGAATTCGATCAGATCTTAGGTGGGGAAAAACCGTCTTCAGTGGTGCAGTGGAGCGATCGACACAAGGTGAAGATGTAAAAGACTTCCACGAAACAATTCATAACGAAAAGCAAGAGAAAGCACAGGTAAAGCACAAGCTGACAAGTTGAGGAGCACAGCTGGGCACGGAAATGAGCACAAAGATAAGGAAGTCATACTGCATTTGCTGCGGTGTTTGATGCGCATGCCCTTCTTCGCTTTTACCTAACATTTTCCTGCAAGTGTCTTGGACTGCCAGTTTAATGGACTTCTTGTTTGTCAATTTGAGGAACGCTTGCTGTTGATGCATGTACACATTGGGCACTCGGGTATTCTTGCTCTTTCCCAACATGGCACCAGACTTCAGCATCTCGTGCCAGCGTAGGATCACCAACGTCTTGCATCCTACAATTCCTACATCACACAATCCCTACATAACCTGAGATTCTACGACCCGCAACACATGATCCCTATTCCCGTTTCTGTCCAACTTTGTCCTTCTGGCCTGTTTGACAACCACCTCGGGTACTGGACACCGCTCACGTAGACCACGTGCCGCATTTGAACTCGTATCACCAACCTTGGAAACCCGTGATCGTCTGGAACTAGGCACAGAAGCCATGCTGCAGGGTCCACACATATCAGAGGTGCAGTCTGACGAACCGGTCCAAGAAGACCCTATGTATGCCGACGCATACACCGGAGAGCCGGATGGAGATGTACCTGAGCTGTCGCAAGATGACGACTTTCTCGGGATAGCAATGTCTAGCCCAGTGTACGGCAAAAATTCTGCTTCGCGTTCGTCTTCGAAAGACATCGCCATCCCAGAGGCCTCCAGAAGACTCACATACAACACCTACAGCGGCAATGGCAGCCGCGATCGCAATTGGATTGGCATTCCTCCACTATATCATCACGAGGACCCGTATGCCCGCCCACACTTACGCTTATCTACAAGGCCACGTGACCCAGATCTGGACGCACAAGGTGTCGGTACTCGCTGCGAACTATACGACAACGGGAAGTGGCCGTTACCGCGCCGTGACTTGCAGTCGGACTTCGAAAGCGAAACAGAAGAAGATTACGTCTCGGAGTCTGATCCTGCGTGGAAGCAGATGCCCGCGCATCTTCTCCCTTTTGTTCCTTACGTCGAAAAGCCCACCGACAAAACTTCGGCGAGCACTTTACCAGGACGGAATAAACACGTACATATTGAGACCATCCACAAATGGCTACAGTCATGCGAGTCGCTACACGGCTCTCGATGCTATACTGATGCTTCCTGCGACGATAAGACACAACTGGCACGCCCTCTGTATCTCATCGATGTCAAACGGTTCTGCTTAGTGGAGGCGCCTGCTAGCGGAAGATACGTTGCGTTGTCCTACGTTTGGGGTAAATCTGATCCTGCTGCCTGCACGACCACTTCAAATCTGGCGGATGTTTCGAAGCCAGGAGGTCTGGGTGATCAGGGTGTCGCAATACCGCGCACAGTACTGGACGCCATGCAGCTCGTTGAGCGTCTGGGAGAATTGTTTTTATGGTGTGACCGTTACTGCATTTTGCAAGATGACAGCGATGCTAAATACAAGCAACTTGCGACTATGGGCAAGGTTTATGCCAATGCTTTCTTCACGCTGGTGGCAGCTCAAAACAATGACGCAGCGGAAGGACTGTATGGAAGTCAGCGTCCAATACTGCTAGACCGCGCCGCGACTTCGAAACACAAATTTGCAGCAGATCCTCAGAAGCCTAGTCCCACAGGAGACAAGATCATGCTTGACCAGGCAATTGGCCTCATGCGCACCAAGTGGTTTTCGAGGGGCTGGACCTTTCAAGAGAATCACTTTTCACGCAGAAAACTAGTCTTCCAAGACGATACTGTCAACTGGGAGTGTTGTAATGCAGCCTGGCACGAGGCGCAGGACATGTCTGTGGTGCTCGACCGGAGTCACAGCAGTGTCGAAGACCTCCCAGAGATATCTTCCAGTATACCCCTAAACAGCCTGGATCGTCCGTCGTGGCCTGACATGTTACGATACGCACGTCTCGTGAGCCTCTTCAATGAACGCGACTTGACCTTCCCAGAAGACATTTTTGACGCATTTGCTGGCTGCTTGCAACATCTCAGTTCCGCTTTCCCTGGAGGCTTCATCTCCGGCTTGCCAGTTATGTGCTTCGATGCTGCCTTACTGTGGCAGCCCTGGACCCCATCCTCTCGAAGACTACGTAGAAAGAGCGGCTATGATGCTATCCTGCCATCTTGGTCGTGGGGTGGATGGGAAGGCATCCTCCAGTCAGAAGCCTGGCGGAGCGCAGCCAACTATCAATATGTAAAGGACGCAGCTCAGCAGTGCTCGTGGAAGACAGTCAGCACCGTCCAATGGTATTACTCTGAACATACAACCTCGGAGCGTCACTCAATAAATGTTCCTCAACAGACCGCACAGCCGGATCTAACGACATCATCCGCTGTCGAGCTTCTATTGGGCTGGTCGTGCGCGCCCGTAGCCAACGACAAGGACACAAAGATCTTCCATCACCCGTGCGATCCAGCTCAGGCATTCAGGTATCCCATACCAATATGCGATCCACACGGCCCTCTACAACCCGTTGTGAACGCGCGCTATCTGCACTGCACCACGAATCGTGCTTTCCTCAAGCCCGATAAGGCCCTTCCGAGGTGGGCATCCAATTGCGCTGCCATCAGCCTCAAAACGACATTCGGCCGCTGGGCAGGCGTTCTACGACTTCCATGCAGGGACTACGAAGTCGACCGGTTTATGAAACAGGCAAGTGGTCGCGTCGAGCTTCTTGAGATCTCTGCGGGCGCTGTGGAAAACCAGAAGGTCGAGGAGAGAAGCTTCGATGAGTGGAATGCGTCGAAGTGTCCGAGACACAAAGGGCTTTATGAGTTTGTCAATGTCTTGTGGATTGAGTGGGAGGGTGGGGTTGCGTACCGGAAGGCTTTGGGGAGGGTAAAGAAGAGTGCTTGGAGTCGGTTGAAGAAGGAGAGGGTGGAGATTACGTTGGGTTGAGGCCGGGTTGAGGCCTGACTGCAGTGCATTCCTAAGACCTTTAGAATTTGATGGCCTCTAATTCATTGCTGGTGATTAATTCATCCTCGTGCACAGTACAATATGGTAGCCCGTCGCGAATAGCACTCAGCTCCTGCTCTTGCCACGAAAATCACGATGTCCTCCAATTCCCAGCCTCCGATCAAATATGAATCAACAGTATGCTCGAGCACCTTGATGATGTCCTTGACGCAACAACCACTCTACTCTCCATGCAGATATCAAGATGCCAACGTGCCAGGTACTCAACCTCCCAAGCCTCCAGAGCGCTTGCTGACCAGAAGACCGGCCTCGTGACAAGTCGCATCGGGAGTTGCTAAGTCCCTCATCAGTTCAGATACTCCGGATACCAGGCCAAGGCGTCCTCCATAAAAGGGTTTGCCTGCCGTGTGCTCACTCGCAGCTTGTCAGACAGGTCGTCCCACTCCGCGGCCGTCGCGTGAGCCTCCAACGTATAGTGATGCTGGAACCCGCAAATGATCTGTATCCAATCATCTATCATATTCTCTACCAGGATGATATCATGTTCGTCGAGCCAAGCGACCCTCAATGTGAATTCACTGATCTGATGAAAGTGCAGCATCTCCAGGCAGGGCGAATCTCGCAAGAGGTCGAAGATCGGATCCCACTCCCCGTCAAGGTCGCAGTTGTCGAACTTGATCTCAACGAGCGACTGCTTGTGATGGGCTAGGAATATGTAGAGCGATTCGCGTTCGAAGACGAAGCCCGAGAGGGCGAGGGTTTTGAGATTCCAGTAGCTATTGTTAGCGATTTCGTTCATCCACAAGACCTGGGGCTCATCCAAGTACGGCCACGGGTCTTCCATCGAGAATATGTCCATCTTGAGAGACAGATGTTCGAGGTTCCATGCGCATCGCAGCATGGATGCAAGACCATTGGTTGAAGGGTGGTCTACGGTTTGTTAGCCACATCTACGTTTGTGTAACATTGGCTGGGAATGACTCACAATCTGACGATGACAAACACAGAGAGATAGAGATTAGATCTTGAACTTGAGACCAGCCAAGCCTGCCGCGAGCTGAGATTTGGGTTTCCGCTGGTTGGATACCCTCGCAAGTGCCCCATTCACCTCCACCCATTTCGAAGCGCTTCAGCCATATCTTCGATAGCAAAACGGAGTTGAATATGACTGTTGTGGCTGGCCATGCAGGGCTTGTCATATCCGTGACGTCTCTACTATAGAATGTGACAAGGCTTGGGGCGATGAGGACGGCGTGCAGCTGGAATTTCTCAAGGGCCGTCGTGATCAGGGCCGTAATCATGTCAAGTCGTAGCAGCAGCTCGTTCATACCAGGCGAATCGAGAAACTCAATGAGATTCTGTTGGTGATAGGCCTTGTCGGTGAATATCTTCAACGGTGATCCCACGAAGACTAGAGACCGGACTCGTGGGCACAGGGTACTGTTGGTCGACAGTTTCCACAGACGCAGTAGGCTCTTCGCCTCGTATCCGATGACAGCGGTCTCGAAAGAGCCATTGAAGACGTGCTCGGTCTTCGCAAGAATCGTTCTTGAAGTCGCGCGAAGCTCTAGAAGCCCATCGAAACTTGATGCGCCCGCCTCCCTTACATAGGTGTTGTCCCGCGGATCGCCTTGGTAGCCACGCACGAGATAGGCCGCAATGTCTTGGACTAGTTCGGCGGGCAATTGTTCAATGTGTGAGAGCGTGTGAGGAGACCGGAGTGCCATCTGTGCCATGCTGTTAGTGAGATCATCCTTCCCGGCGTGCGGCTTGTCGTCGTCGTCCATCGTGGCGCGAGTGTGGTGGCGGAGAACTCGGAGCAGGCGATTGGGGGCGAGAAGAGGAATTGGCGGCTGGAGAAGGGTGTAAGAAGCTCTTGGGCGGCAAGACAGCCTTTCAAACAATTGGAGTGGGGAATTCGCGGATCGAGTGCAAGTGAAGGTGAAGCTAACTGGCCTTGAAACACCTGACCTACGGCGATCGCAAATCGCAGGCTCTTCCCTTGTAAAAGAAATTCAGCAAGCGTATGAGAGCTACGGGCTGGTCGCATATTTGAGATTGCAAGTCTGTTGCCTCAAAAGAATGATGTACTTTCCAGGCGTCACTTCTCTGCATGGTCCTAATGAGATACCCACGTTATCGCTCTCGAACCAGCCAGTAAATAGAGCTGCGACGATTCGTCAAAGCCATTGCAGAGATCTATTTCCAGAAATCCTAGAGCGTTGTGTCGAGCCGGTCAGGGTTGGTCCAAACTGCATTTTCGGGGTGTGCAGGTGAGATGTAAGTCTGACCTCGTGGGTATTCCTCGCCTACCGCATCTTGCCCGCGATGTTTGCAAAAGAAATGTTGTTCGTTGTCAAGCCACCGATCCTTACAGTACTGATAGAACCGGCATCGTGAGATTCCTCGGCGTCGCAAGTTGCTGAGGAATTTCTGCTGGAGACCCCAAATACTTCAGCAATACCTCGCGTGAAAGGAGCTTTGGCAGTGTATTCAAGCTTCCTTTTCACGGTTCTTGGCTGGGATCGATGTCTGCGGTAGATCAGTCGGGTATGAGAAGGTACATCGGTTTCCCTCACGTCGCTTTCACTCACCTGGCTCCACACACTACAAGCTCTCGTACATGGCATTCTTTGTGCAGCCGGAGCATTTTTGCCATTGCAGCGATTAGCTCAGATTTACACAGATAAGGTGGTTGATCTACCTCGCGCGTAATGGTGTGCAGCTATGGCAATCGTCAGCTTCTTCGGTTAGAGGATACACAAAACTTCGTGCCACTGTTTCTGAGATCTCGTATGTTTGATGTCGCATACTTCCAGCGTTTAGTGTGTCCTGATAGGTCACATGATAGATTCGAGCACCTTCGTATCGCTGCTCACGTTTCACATGTCTCTTTTCCTGATTTTTCTAGACGTACTATCAGATTTCTTACATGTCGAGCATGATCCGTAGTATGCTGTGAAAACGGGCGCAATTTTTGCTTCTCTCCCGCCTTCATTTTTTCCACAGGAAGTGACACCCTGAAGGTGCCTGCCTCATTGACGACAAAAAAAATCACAGAAGAAGTGCTTCTAAGAGCTCTTGCGGAGCCAAGTTGTTACAAAAACCTATTCGCAATGATCGCGAGTATCCATGGATTCTAGTTAGAAGCCCTATAACTAAAATCAGGGGGTATACGCAATCTATCTAGTTTAGGACAGGACGGAAGCGTACAAAAAGTGCCCTCCCTGTAATAGCTGTTTCTTGCCTAAACGACGAAGCTCTAACTACTAAGGATCACCCAGCTGCTTTTGTCAACTGCTTAATGGAACAGCGTCATGTCCGACCCCAACCGCCGTCATGCTCGCCCAAACCGAATCGAAGAAGTCTTTTGTAGCGACGGTCTTTGCATGCGTGCATGTCCTACCGTGCGCACATCCAAGCCACAGAAGCTGACCGGTAAGCCGTTTGGGCACAGCGTTCGTCCGATCGCTGCACGGCGCATGTGAAAGCTTCTGAATGCTAATGACATAAGTTGTCTTGTAGTCCGACCTTCCATAATATCAATAACACGTTCTCCACATTCCTCTACGACAGATACCTCTACAGAATCAGAAAATCGTGGTATGTATTCCCTACATTCTTTCGGATTTGTTGGTCTGATACCAGAGAAGCCGGGCAGCTCCAAGAGCGAGTATGCAGCATGCACAACGTTTGGCTGTGACGATCAGGACATTCGAAGAGGCCAAGCATGCTCTAAATGTGGCGTAGTCCGTCCCGAGAATGACGACTGGAGGGATTGTTGTCACATTATCTTTGTATAAAGAAAGCAAGTCAAGATGAGACTCGCGCGCAATTTTCATCAATATCTTTGCAGGTTGCACAAATGTCGCACGATATGTGAGGAAGGCCATGTTTCCGCTCTTTCCGACGCACTACAGCAATCTATCATATGCCTCCTCATATGCAATCATATCGTGTCATGATTCTTGCTGCAGATGCTAGTGCGTCAAATTCCACTTTGACGTCTATGTCCAGTGTAGGTTTTGTGAAGCCATGACAATACTATTGGTAGATGCGTGACTAAGCTAGCTGATGTCGATGGCGTCATAGACTTGGAAGGCTCTACAGACGGCACAAAGCCTTTTCGTCAGCTAAGTGACGGAGTGCACATTGTATAGCCGACAAGCAACATACTCTAAGGCTATCTAGGGTTTAGACATAGAGTAGAGCTATTATACATGATAGAGCAAGGCATCTGAGATATCGAATTATTACATGATTCCAGAATTTCTGTAAAACCCTGATTTACCTTCGTGCCAAAGCCAGAAGGCGTGAGCAAAGTCCTGCACTGCAGAGTTACTGAGCACCAGAGACAATGTGCTGTCAAGCAATTGCTTCTCCTCCGTCTCTCTTACGTATTTGACATATGTTCTTTGTTTGTCGCGTTTCTGGCAGGCCGAGAGTGACTCTTGATATGAAGGTCCGTTCATTGCGGGTGGAACGACTCTGAGATCCTTGATAAACTCCACCAGCTCCCACGGAGCTACTATCGCGTCTTCCCAGTCAATTATGGCATCAACATTGCAGTCTCCACTCATTAAAATGTTGCTGCGATAGAGATAACCGTGGATCACAGGCAAAGGACCCTTCCGGAAATTATAAGATTCGGCGAATTTGGCAACTTGCGAGGGAAAGTTCACAATAGAGTTCCAAACTTCTCCGAAATGCTCAGAAGGCGTTATCTGTTGGACCTTATGCTTCTCGAGCGGGAAAGCTGCACCTGCAGCCCATTGCACGAAGAAGTCCGCCGATGTCTCGAAGGGCCCGCCAATTCCAGGTATTGGCCCCACTGAGTAGCCGTTCCCCGTATCAGTGATGCATCCTATCATATGGAAACGCACCGAGGAAATCTCCGCCTATCTATGTGAGATGAGAACATAATTAACCGGCTGTGATTGACTATTACCTGTATTTTTGCTATTGTTCCATAATATTTCTCTTCCCATCCAGCTGCCATCTCATTTGCTCTTGAGACGTCCTCGCCAAGCGCATTCATAGCAGTGTCTGCATGAATGTACTGCTGTATGGTAAATGCAGCTTTGACCGGATTGTCATCTGTAGTGCGGTAAGTAATTATCCAAGGAACAGGAACATTAGACCCCGGTTGAATGGCTCTGATGGTGCAAACCTCGTGTAGCAGTCTCTTGCAAGACTCTACAGAGGGCGGCGTTCCCTGTACTCGTGCGATCCAGGTGTCTCCGTCGCTCACTTCAAGTCTTCAAACAATATGAACTCCTCCTGTACTGCAAGTCGCGGAGAGCTCGCACATGATATCATCGTTCTTGTTTGGGGGCGTTCTTTGCTTCTTCTCAGCAAGGGCAAACTTTCGCAAGGCCTCCCAGTCAATGAAAGCCAACGAGGATTCTTTGATGAACGGCACAAGATCTGGCATAATTGTGTGTTGTATTGGAAGGCGCGTGAGAGCCTCTAGATAGATAGATAGATAGATGTATTTATCGTCCTATAGTAGCCTCCCATGGGGCATGTAGACGCGCTGAGCTCTGGATTTATGTGGATAACCACAACCGGAGACAGCCGTTCGAGTGATGAAGTGAGCTATGCGCTGCTGTCTAGTAGGAAACTTCCGCCAGATGAAGAGACTCTGCCAAATATGTATACTTTGGGCTGGAAGGCCCGGCGTGTTAGAGGGCTGCAAGGCCCTAAATAGAGGTTGTTTATATTACATTAGAGAAGGGAAGAGAACAAAGGGAAGAGAGTGCGTAGGGAGTTTGCTACCTCGTGCAGATTTTCGAGTAGAAATTGGTAAGCTGGAGTAGGGCTTCAAAGTCGCGAGGCTGGCTGAGCAGTAGGGCTAGGTATTCAAGTCCTTCCTTAGGCGTGCTTGGAGGGGAGATTGGGCGAAGCGGCCATTTGTTGAACGAGGCGGCCATCTTTCTGCAGCGAACGATATGTTCTGGGGTTTTCGTACGGCCACATGAGCACTGCAGTAATGCGTCGTCGTGTTTGAACTTCTTGTGGTACCATGCAAAGTCCCCGTGTTTAGACCTAATTGCCAGTAGACGGGCTAGGGTGGGGCGTGGCAGCTCAAGCTCTTTTGGAGTCTTTGTTGTTATATAGGGAAGGTTCCATTGGTTGTACCATACGGACAGATTTGTCTTCCTTGCATCCCACCAGTCCTGCCTGGCCGAATTGAGTAGTCGTTTTGCTACTGAGCGGATCCCAGATGCTGTTGGGTAGCCGGCATGTCCCATTGGACTGCTAGGACTTTTGGCTTCAAGGTCAGCCAGGCGATCAGCCTCCTCGTTACCCTCTATGCCGGTGTGCCCTGGGGACCATCGTATTTGTATGTTAAACACCTCCATAGCACCCTGGCATTGAAGGAAGGCCCACTGTGAGGACGTGGAGGCGTTCCCCCGAAGACACCAAATGACTGAGGTGCTGTCTATACACATCCATATCCGCGGGCAGGCTATGGACGGGCTTAGCCTTATTGCGTGTTGGAGTCCTCTCCAGGCCCCAACCGCCTCAGCGTCAAAGACATGTGACTGAGGGTTCAATGATCCCCTACCTTCTGCGACTTTCAGTCGGTTCCAGTATATAGCGTAGCCGTACGTGACATGCCTGTCGCCGTTTATGCGCTGTTCCGATCCATCTGAGAAGACAGCTATGTCGGATCTAGGGAGATTCGCCCACCAAGTATTGAATTGAGCGGCAGCTTGCTTTTTCCCCTGTCCCTCAGTAGGGTCTGTTCGGCAGTCCTTTGAGTAGTGTGGGGCGGTAAGGGTGGGCCTTAGAACAGCTGGCAGGGAGCGGCCTAGGCGCTGAACCTTTGATTTTGGCATCTGCTGTTCCGACGCCCTTCTACCTCTGCCGATGCTTTCGAGTTGCATCCGGTAAGTGAGAGGGTGACTGATGTCTGTAGTCTGGAGGTGTGTCGCAAAGCGGAGCTTTGCCTCCTCTAGTGCCACGGTGGCTGATGGGAGCCCTGCTTCCCTAAGAAGGACTGCGCTGGGGGTGGTTTTCCATGCTGGCAGCACTGCACGCGCAGCTAGGATGAGGGTCCGATCTATAGCAGCCACATGCCATCCGAGACGGGTACTGACCTTGTTCTCTGCGCTCCGTACGGTTCCTCGGTCTTTTGTTCGTCCCTCGTACCATGCTTCAGTGCCATACAGCAGTGACGGCAGTACGCACGTCGTGACGGCCTTGCGCAGGGCTGCAGCAGGGGGTCCGTAGCTAGTGTTTGCGAGGCTTCGTAGGTGGCGGGCAACCTTCTGTGCAGCGGCAATTCGGGTGTCTACATGTCGCCTAAAATTGAGCTTTCTATCGAACCAAACGCCTAGCCAGCGTAGGGCAGTTTGATTGCCGTCACTAGCTTCAGCAACTGGGGTAATCGTTTGGTCCTCACTGACCTTGCAGTCTAGGGAGCAGTATTCCCTCTTCCTAGTGAGGTGTATCATCTCCAGCTTTTCAGGGGCAAAGACTACTTTGTTTGCTACTCCCCACTCATTAATCGCCCTCATGTCTTCCCCAAGAAGGGTAACATTTCTTTCTAAGGTGTGGGTAGCCCGGTATATGC
>Ga0265797_10006576_pt1 | contig 16311 bp, 13 predicted proteins | sample P2T30metagenome_FD_192433 | JGI IMG/M metagenome (GOLD analysis project Ga0265797, IMG submission 192433) | Plant litter microbial communities from East Loma Ridge, Irvine, California - P2 T30 | ecosystem: Environmental > Terrestrial > Plant litter > Unclassified | place: USA: California... | reverse complement strand
GAGCTGTGATGGGGAATATGGAGGGGTGGTTGGGGGTGAGGAGTTTGAGGACGTTGGAGTTGAGAGTGTTGAGGCAAAGCGAGAGCGCTGGGAAGTTGGTGTGGTTTTTGAAGCAGGCTGTTAGCGGGGAGGATGATAGCGAGGAAGGGAGGGCTGTGAGGGCGGTGGTGGAAAGTGTGGAGCACGCGAGTCTGCAGGAGGAGGATATGGCTAGAGGGGAGGACGGGAAGATCGGGTGGTTGAAAGAGCAGATGCCTCATGGGTTTGGGCCGGTGTTCGGGATGCACCTCAAGAAGGCGGAGTGGGCGAAGAGGCTGCCGAGTAAGCTGGATTTGTTCCACCATGCTACGAGTTTGGGCGGCGTGGAGAGTCTGATTGAGTGGAGGAGTATGAGTGATAGTACGGTTGCGCAGACGCTGGTGAGGGTCAGTGTTGGGATTGAGAATTGGGAGGATCTTAAGAGGGATGTTGTTGAGGGGTGTAAGGCGCTTGCAGAGGAGAGCGCGTAGTCGAGAGATTTTGTTTTCGAACGGCAGACCATTGCCTATAGTCCTGTAGTTGAGCGGACACACTGTCACCATCGAACACCACAATTGGAGTGATTATGCTCGCTATTGAAAGGATGGCTTTACGAGGCGTGGCTTTGGTGGGTGTCCTCTGCATCTGTATGAGAGCTCCGCCAGACCAGGCCAGACCAGACCAGACGTTTCAATGGCTCACTCCGATCTCCGTAAGACGGGACTCTGGAATATATTTCTCCCACAGAGGCTGGCACCTAGCTTCTCAGCCAGTCATCACTATCATAGCTTCCAATCTTGGGCACCGTACTAATAGCTATTGACACACAACAGATTTGAAGTCGACAGTAATAAATCGTGTGCTTGTGCTCACGTTATTAGATACATGTACTGATATCAGTTACACTGATGGAACTCCATCTGGAAAGGGCTTGGTCGAGCGCGACTTCCTCAAAATAGTTGGTCATAAGTCTGGACTCAAAGAGCATTAAATTGACAAAAACGTCTGGCACTCGGAGCTTCACAAGGCTGAAATCCGCAATACAAACAATTATTACACACAGTTTGGCGTACGGCCAGGCAAAGTCTGCAACCGTTATACCAAAGTAGAGAACATTGAATGCACAGCGGGATGCTTGCTTCGGCAATGGACGTGCGCACAATGGAAGTCTCGGATGCTTTTATTTTTTGCTTTCCACCTACTTTCCCAGGGGCTTTGAGTTTGAGATCCTTATAGATATGCTGCAGTAGTGGAAAAGGCTCGCGTCTGTTTGTCTCTGTCACCCTGTCACGTCTCAGACGCGTGGTGAGAGGCTGGTCGTCAAACACTCTACTCTGCAGATCTAGCAGGCGCGTGTGTGCCGTTATCAGTTCATGCGTGTGTAGTGCTGTTTCGGTTTCAGTGCTCCTCAGGAAGAATAGAGCCGAGCGCTGCTGAAACTGCTCTGGCGTCTTCCCTGCAAGGGGCTCGAGCGCGCGTGGAGCTGTCGTTGATACTTCACAGCTCGTGCAGAGCCTTGTGCTATCGTGAATCGTATTGATGATTGGGCGTCTTTGATTGGACTGCAGTAAAAGAGGCTCTTTCCATTGACTCTGTACCATCATGTCCCTCGTTGATTGAGTATGGTAGCTTCATCAAACACAGAAATCATCGACATACACAACTACTGCACACACCCTTGAGATGCTATTTCTGAAGCATGGGCCCTACATGGGTGCCCTAGTAGACTCGATTTTCGAGCCGGTCGCTCCCCTTGGTCCACAGTCCACGGTAGCAGCCTACATATTGCGTAACCGACGATGATGCTGCCGCTATTTTCCAGGCGTCCGTGGTGGCTGGGCTTTGTTTAGTGTGTGTGCACTGTGTTGCCAGGTCCATAATCTATCTGCCCATCATCGCTACCAACAGCGCACTGCTCCTCCTTGACAATCGCCGGTACAGCCTGCCGTTATCTACCGCGCGCGCCCTGAGACTTTCACCCCTACGCACATGCGAGCATGGCGACTCGCCTGTCGGACGCTCACGCTCATGCTCCTCGCGTGGAAACACGCCAACGCTCCAGCACGCTAGCGTCATGTGACAGCGCTGCATCGCCAGCCTCCTCGGGCTCCTTGCAGCAGCAGCAGCAGGCGCTCCCCAGAGTCCGCCGGCGCACATTGGGCCAGCAAGACGACGATGATCTTGCCGCCGACCAACGACGACGATCCAGCCTCATATCGCGCACCGAGCCCACACCCGTGCCTGCCATCCCAAGGCACTTCTTGCACACCCGCAACTCCTCGCTGCCGCAACATCCCTCCCCACGCTCGCATGCAGCTCCGAGTACCACGACTGCGACTGCGACTGCGACTACCACGCCGAGTACACCCAGCACCTATAACACCCGCAACCACGCCTATAACAGAGATTCTCGCGGCGCACCAGCTTCCTCGCCGCTCGCCCACGACTTCGACTTCTCCTTCACCGTAGACACGCCCTTGCGTGCCCTATCGCAGGCTCAGGCCTCCCAGCAGACGCCCCGTGGCGCCTCCTACTACAATTCCTCTCGTCGACCCGCGCCCCGTCATGCGGTAGTCGCCAACTTCAGCACCCCACGTCCAACTATCCTGCCCTCCCAAACGTCATCCCACACCCGCGCAGGCTCGCTCCCAACCACCACTCTCACTGGCAAACGCAGGCCCTCCAAGGACGAGGCGACACTCGAGGCCTTGACCGCGCAAGACGCCGCCGGCATGGACAAAACACAGCCCGAGGCGAATGCCGATTTGTTCCTGCAGCTGGCCGAAGATGCCAATAGCTCCGACGACGAGCCCACCCTCACACAGCGCGCTCCCTCGCGCGCAACCTGGAACGAAAAGCGACAGACGTCTATCGCATCCTCTCCGCGCACATCTGTGGAGAATGGACGACCGCGCGCTACAGGCCACTCTTCAGCCCGGCCCTCCTCAAGATTCAGCACACACATCGACACGAACCGCGCCAACACTGGCTACAGAACGCCCGGTCCCGCGTCAACAACAAACTTCACATCACCGCGTTACGACCAATCGACACTCGGCAACGCCCACTTGAGGCGCAAAACTCCATTCTCGAACACGCCCGACTGCTCTCCAAGATCTGCCACTCAACATTACGAACGGACACAATCCCCAGAAAAGTCGCCAGAATTGCCAACTTTTGGCAGGCGTCGACCTTCTTTTGGATACCCTTCTTCGGCATCACACAACAAACGACACAGCGGCATATCTGCCAAACCCCAGGGTTCAGACGGTGAATCTCCGGCCGATAGCTCAGAAGCGAAACAGTCGGCGGCCGAGTCTGACTCTGTTGATTCACAAACCGCGCCTTCAACAGTTTGGGACGAACTCGACGACCTCAAATCTCGGATCAAGAAGCTGGAGCTGACTGGAAAGATCCCTTCGACTTCGAATGCTGCGGTCACTGGTGGAGGCGCGAGTTCTGATAGGCCTCGCACTGCTACAACGGCGCCCACTACTATTAACTCGTCACCCAAGCAGGATCGCAAGCAGGATCATGATGCTGCCACTGGCGCACAAAGCTCGAAACCACCTACTCCTACCTCACTGACCTTGGCCGACATTCACCCCACTCTACATGTTGCGCTGGCAAAGGCGAAAGCTTTGCTCAGTGCTACTCTATACCGCACTTTGGAAGCGACTGCCATGGACGCCTTGCAGCTGGTGGCAATGACTGGCAGTGCTGGACCACAAGGAACCACATTTTCTGCTGCATCCATTATCAACGGTGTCACAGTCTCAGATCGCCACATCCGGCGCAAAGCCGACATGATGTGCCGCAATTTGACGGATCTCTGCCTAGCTCTGTGTGAAGGAAAGCACGAAGCGCCTAGTATCATGTCCTCACCAGTTGCCATTGATACGCCTCCCAAGATCACAGGACCTAAACCAAAGTACTCGCGAGCAAGCATGGCTTTCGGCGAGGATCTGAACAAAGCTGCAAGCCGGCCTCTGAGCCGTCTCGAGGCGCGTAGAAGCAGCATTTTGGGCCTTCAACCGATGAGTAGCCCTCAAGCGAGCGGCGACGACGTTTCGATTTCCGAGCACGAAACGACACCATCACATTCTCAACGGGTACCCGAATTGCAACGTCAAAGCCGCCTCGGTCACAGGCTATCAGCGCCGCGCTTTGACCGTTACGAAGAACCTAGCGGTGACGAAGATGTGCGGCCTCCTTCACGAGCAATGACAGAATTTGGCAATTTCCGCTCGCCTCACCAGCAACAGAGTCCCCGCGATTACAACACCGCCACAGCCAAACTACCACACCGAAGCCCAAGTCTGCGGGAGTCCTTGAACGCTCGCCGTGCAAATGCCACCTCTCACGTTGGCAACCGCGATCTTCCACGTGTGGCATCGTTGACCTTGGACCCAAGCCGAAGACGCTTCCCTCGAGACTCCACACCTCCAGTGTTGGAAGAAGTGCCAGGCGAGCAGGTGGACCTTGCGTATCAACGTCGCCGACTCACGTCCTTCGGCCATTATGTCAGCTCACGTCGCGCGGTCGACCTCTCTGCTAGTCGCAGCACGAGTTTGAGCCACCGACATGCCAACGTCATGGTTGAGTAGGACTCGATCGCAGCAGTGCTCTTCCGCTGAGGATTTATTTTTCGTTCCTCTCGTGTTTTCTTTCTATGTCCACTTTACGGACTTGTACTTTCTTCGCTTTTTCCTTATTCTCGTACTTTTGCTTGTCTCGGCGCATGGAACAGGGGTGGGTTTTCTACTTAGCGTGGCGCTTTCGCTTTTTTCACTATGTTGGGGACTGGGGATCACCAACTGATACACAAGAGGCGCGCGATACATGCCTTTGGGTTTTCATTTTGAATTTCCTTGCGTTTTTTGTCATGATGGGGATTGATCGGGAAGTCCTTTTGTAAAAATTGGGGTCTGGGGCGCTACGAGCGTGTTTTGCTTGTTTGAGTCGGATGGGCGATCGTTTTTTCTAGATTGACTCGGACTGGTGGCTGTCGCTGCTGGGGGTTTTTACTCTGTATTCATATGCTTTCGCCTTTGAGGATCTGTGTTTGTTGACGTTGTGGATTTGTGTCAACTGGAAAGAACGGTCGTGTCAAACGTTACTCACGAATTTGTGTCCGAGTAAATCGGTGAGTGAGGTAACGTGCATGTAATGGATTGCTCATTCACGCTCAATAGTAGCTTATATCGGCGGTCTATTCATTGAAGAAGTACATATGTAGATAAACATATGTACAAGTGCAAGACCAGGAGTTCAATTCAAGTTGCGTTCATGTTTACATGTATCTCTTCGAGTTCTTAGGGTTTTTAGTCAGGACATCAACGTGGGGGTTCAACACACGTCACAGCAGCGGAGTCTAGACAACTTACAGTCAACAAATTGGCTGTATATTGGGTCCTCTGTACACCAGCCACTCGACAACAGCACACCAGATAGATCTTGCAACTGCACATAAACCAACCACGACCTACGATGATACAGAGCTAAAACCTACGCATTACGAAAACCCGACAACCACAGACACGATGGCCACGCCTACACCCACTCCCCTCAAAGATCTCTCGACAGACCAATGCATCCTCCTCGCCGTGCACTACGCCTCGCAAGCAGACATTCCCGCCCTCCACTCCTTCACACCTTCCCGTCCAGACGCGCTCTCCTCTGAGCTCGTCCTCCGCATCCTCCTCACCTACCTCCCCGAAACCCTCGACCCGGCCGTCTACCGCACCTACGTCTCCGAAGTCGCAACCCGCCTGTACCTCGACGTCGACCGAGAAGATGTCCCTGTCGACACTGGTCTCGTCAGCGACATTGATGCTGCCACCGCCCGCAAGAGAGTGAAGAAGCTGCACTTGTGCGAGATCAAGCCTGTCAACTTCCCGCCCCATGCGCCTACGGACTTGCTCACGAACTTTCTCTGCAACCGCTCGCAGAAGATAGATGAGGCGACGGGTATGCTCAATTTGGTGCTCGCGCTGGTCGAGCCATTTTTGGAGAGCCACGATTATCTTCGTGTGTGGTTTGTGAGCGCTGTGCTGCCGCTGCTTCGACTCAATTTCAAGTTCTACCCTCAGGACCCGCTTGCCGAGTCTATTGAGGATTTTGGTCAGAGAGATGGCAAGGAGGGCATGGAAGTCTTGCTTGCGCGGGCTCTGAAGAACGGCGCAGATGCAGATGCGGATGCCGAGAGCAGCAATGTCGCGCGGGACATGAAGAGCTTGGTTGGACCTTGGATGTACGGGCACACGGACCGCAAGAGGAGGAAGCTGGAATTGGAGAAGCAGAAACAGCATCCGCAGCAGGAGGGTGGAGCAGATGAGAAGGACACGACTGAGGAGGCGGACGAGTTGAGCGAAGGTGTGCGCAAGATTGCTCTTGACGGTGTGTCTGAGAAGGACGAGACGGGGCATGATTGGGAGCACGCATACTATTGGATGGTGCAGAATGCGCAAGAAAACTTCCAGCACATCACGCAGCTTATTGAAGAGTGGGACGGTCCAAGCGATGTGGACTTTGGCGGCTATGAGAAAGGCGAGCATCGTCCGTACTTGGACGATGATGTGCAGCGGAAGCTTGAATTGCAGTACGCTCAGGCTGCTTTCGCTAGTTGTTACGCCGCCCAGTCCTCGAGCAAGGAGACTATTCAAGGCGCTCATGGAGTGTTGGCAAGGCTCGCAGAATTGCTGGACTTCCTACCGCCACCCGACCTTGCCACAAGCGTCGAAAGTCTGCCACGCGTAGAGCAGCACGCAACCTCCCTCGACGAATCGCAAACACTGCAAGATCTGCTTCCCGACAGGTTACTCACTGCAGAGCACCCTCTCACTACTCCCCGCATGGAGACGTACATGCTGCTACAGATGCACGTGTACACGGCTTATCAACTCGACAGTCTAGGATACACGGCTTCGCTCGTAGATGTTGCTAGGATGCAATTCTATGGTACCGGTGAGAGCCAGCTCGTCGTGTTGCAGAAGATGCTTCGTGGGCTCGCAGCGCCAGGCAAACCAGACGACACTGACTGGAAAGCCTGCCGCAACAAGCTAGTCTGGCTCTGGAACTGGGGCATCGATCCGGATAACATGGCTGCAAACAACGGCGCTGGTGTGCTGGGCAAGATCCCCAAAGCAGACTTCGAGGCGGAAATGCTCAAGGTGTTCACGGAAACGAGTCGTAAGTAATTAATTCCATCTTCTCCTCATAGTGGCCTACAATACTCGCCCTATCTCTTCTCGTATCGCCCAGCCCAGACACTTACCCATGTTTGCTCTCCTCCAGCCGATGCACTCGATCCCGTTCAGAACACAGACAGCATTGCCGGAACGCCGCAGGAGGACGTGGGTTTCCCATTTGTCACGTCGAAAGAAGACGCCGCTCACCTCCGTTCGAGTTCTATTGCTAATTTGAGATTGTAATTTTCTTTCAGGCTTCCAGTTGATTGAGCAGATCTACTTGAATGGCGACACAGAGTTGCCTTCTGCTCGTGCTGAAGAGATTTTGTTGAGCAAGGCACTCGAGGCTTACGATAGTGCTAGCAATGGCAACAAGACGAGAGGTGGTATTAAGAAGGCGAATGATATGTGAGTACATAAGCAGTCGGCTGTTGTGTACGAACGGATACTGACGTTCTAAAGCATTACCACGTTCCGACCTCACTTCCCGTCAAGCAACCGTTTCCGTGAGGTCGCAGCACTTATTGCGGCTACACACGCTCTGTCGTTCTATTCTCTGATTCTTCAGCATGGCGTACCGTTCCAGCCGGTCAGCATCCGCGTCTCTCAGGATCCTATCGGCCTCATAACAAAGGTCCTCGAACAAAATCCCAGAAGCTACACCAAGGTAGACGATTTGATCGCCATCGGACAGAATTTGGTGTCCGCTGGCTTGCCGGTCGTGGCAGCTGACAGTAACGTCGACGACCTCGATGACGGTGTCAATGATGCGGAAGTTTTGGACGCCAAGCGCAAAGACACAGAACGAAGGGTCACATTCATGGCCATAGAAGCGGCTCTCAGAGAGGACGATTTCGAGACCGCGTACTCTTACATCGTCAGCCGTCTCACACCATCCAGCGCCGACATCACTGGTCCGAACAATGCTGCGCCCAAACACACCCGCAACACCAGCACGGCCTCAGCTGCTGCTCCCAACAACGACGATGTATCATGGCGCGCCGCTTTCCTCGCCGGCCGCTACCGCCCAGCCTCAACATCCCCACCAACTCTCCGCCGCCTCGAGCAGCGCACAGAGCTCCTCTCCCTCGCCTTGCTCCTAGCCCCCGTCTCCGCTCTCACAGACATCCTCTCCGCCTGGCGACGCTGCGAGGAAGAAATGACCGCTCTGCAGCTCTCGCAAGCCCAAGCCGAAGAAGAATTCGACGACCGCGCGGACCGCCGCGAAGCTCCCGCGCAACTGCCCGGCCACTTCGGCTTACCAGACGAGCAACCACAACTCCTTCTCGGCCAGAAACGCCGCGAGATGGGCCGCTTGGGCTCCGGGCGCGTCGAAGAAGAAGCCCCAGTCAGCATGTTCGACTTGACCCGAAGCGCTGCGCGCGCTTTCAGCAGGAACGCTTTCCCGCTGGGCGGTGGTGCCCAAGGAAGCGAGCAAGCGCCTGCGAGGGGGTCAGGCGAGAGCGCGAGAGGTATGGATGCTAGTGTTGATAGTCTTGGGAGCGCGGGCAGTGGGGAGACGGAGCAGCAGCGCGTGCGCAGGAGGGATATGGTTGCGAATGCTGTCAGCGGTGGCTTGACTAGTGGGCTTGGGTGGGTGCTGGGCGCTACGCCGGTGGATAAGTAAGTAGGTGTTGGAAATGGCTAGGCATGCATGTGAGCTCTTCATGATACCGCTTTGGGGTTCGTTGTTGTCTTGGTTTAATGGAAGCTGGCGTATTGCGCAATTAGCCCCGAACGATGTTCTCAGAGCTGAGACGCCGAGGATTTTAGACGCATGGTCTCGTCAGCAGCTGAGTGTGAGGGAGGGCTTGTACATGATGGCTCATTTGTAGCAACAATCGAAATACAGCTGTTATATAATCTCGCAAGAGGAGCGTTGTTGCGTTCTACTCCATTATCGTCTCATGCTATCTCATCTTTATTCATCACGCAAGGACCAGTCCGTACCACCACCTATAACAACCTTCTAGCTCTTATGAGAGTCAAATTGGGTTGATATTCAAGTAAGTTGGTACTTTATCGTTTGATTACTTCATACCCCAAAGAGTACAATGATGAAAAAAACATCACGCGGCTTCCTTCACTGGATAATATGGAAATTGTTTCCGGGATGCGGACGATTTGGCGTTCGACATCGTTTGAAAATGTACGAGATATTGCATGGGCTTTGGTTGGAGTTATGAGGATTTGAGGGATTTGATGCTGACTTGCTTTTGAACGAGCGAACGAATATGGGCTATCGGTTTGGTTCCGTGGTCGAAAGAACGCGAGCAGGGAGTTTGATAGTGATTGGTAAGTCTACATTTTTGCTTTTGTTCTTGCTGTTGACTGGGCGTAACGATGAGACTTTGTTCTACAATTCACTCGCCGTTCTAGACTGGATTTTGAGTCCAGGATGCGGAATATACATGTACGATCTGACCGTTGTGGAAGGCGCGACCAAACAAATCTACTACTGCTCGCTCTGTGTTCACTCACTGACAGCATTGGCCCACAGAGAAGAAGCGATGGCTTGAAAGACACTGTGAACGTACACGGTTGGGCATTTGTGTCGGTGGGCTTGGTAGTTTGATATACTGCAGTGCTCATCAAATAATCAACGATCATTTTGGGAAACTTGCCCAACGATCCATGATGCTGTTCGCATACGGTTCCGTGTGCAAGTGCTCGGCCCATGTTCAGTGAACCTCCGAATTACCAGATGAGGTGTAGGTCACGCAAGCCATCACGTGTGTGTGGTTGAGGCCGTGCAGTATGCAGCCTTCAAAACCATCGATAAGCCGCTACTATGAGGCTCAGCACGCTCAAGCGTGGCTATCGCACAAAGCGGTTATTGTATGTTTTGAGAATGACGGATGAGCCATCGCTGAGTCCAGATGAATCATCGGCGCTAAGGACGGAAACAGACACCGGGCACGGATGTTCTCTCAGCTCCGCCTTGCGCCAATGCCACCTGAGCGACGAAGATAAAGGACGCTGCCTGCCCCCTCAACCAGCGTCACTATCACTCACGCACACCGCAGTCCGCCTCACCTCCTCCTCAGGAACACTTTGAAGGCTTCCGGCCTCGTATAAACGAGGCCCCTACCCCGTGTATCAAGACTCACAACAATATCCTCAACCATTGCCCCACTATGCAGCAGACTGGTCACTCCAACTAGACTTCTCTGAGTTCCTAAACCAGGACTTCACTCAATATGAGCTTCTACCGACCCAAGATAGCGTTGTAAGCGAGCCTTCCTACGATATCGACTTCGAAGCTCTGCTTGCCGCAACATCTACCTGTGATTCCACAAACTCCACGACTGCAACGACTACAACGGATTCCTCGGCTTCTGCCACCCTGACGCCGGTCGATTTCTCGACGCGGCAAGACCCCATCGACTTCGAGACCCAGCCTTTTGAGACGTCTCCGCCGTTTGACCTCTCGACAGAGTTGGAACATGTCTCTTCCCAAAGCCGTCCCTCTGCTCGTACCATCGGCCCTCTGATGATCGACCTTCCAATTCCCACCGACACACTTCCGTCCAGCCACCAGCTCCAAGCCGGTCGTCCAACGCCTCCTCCCAGCGTCTTCAACGCCGGTCCGTCTTCCAAGACGACCAGCCCTTCAATTGCCCCACGAGCCGCTCGCGCCTCGCCTTCGGTCTCCGACTCCCCGGAAGAAGGCGGCGACTCACGCAAACGCAAGCGTGAACGCAACACCGAGGCTGCTAGACGCTACCGTCAGCGCCGCCAGGACCGCTTGGAGGAACTCGAGGATGCTTTGGCTGCCATGCAGAAGGAGCGCGACGAGCTGCGCATCAAGCTTGCGCGTTCTGAGGCGGAGACTGACATTTTGCGAGGGCTGATGGCGAAGAAGTAATTGGATGGGTGAATGATTATGCTAGTTTTAGTATCATTGGTAGATATGGTAATAGCTATGTTCGCCCATGATGTGTTTTCAGTATCACCGTGGATAGTGTGACGACCAAGTTCGCTGATGAGCATGTTTGCAACTGTTTCGATGAATGACATCTTAGTACCATATGCAATGGTTGTCGTGGTAGAAGTGGTCCCAAATGAGAATCTGCTCCAACCTCAGGTGTCAACTGGTCACGTGGATCGTCTGTGATACATTGTCGACATTGCGAAAACCTCAGGCTGTCCGGCGGAAAATACCCATACGGGTGTTCACATCGCAGCCGAATCTGCTGCCGGTGTGCCGGTGTTCCCGAAAAGCACCACCTCACAGTCGACAGGGAATCCTGGGTGAGGGTTACAAACCTAAAGCAGTCCAGCATCCAATCCAAGACACGCGACATGATCCACCAGGTCTTCTTCGACCCTGAACTGCTCAAACCGGGACTTGCACAAAACTCCAGGGGCCGAAAAGTATGTATTGTGGGCGGGTGGCATCTCGTGAAGCTCGTATCAAAGAACGGGTCATACCCAAATTTCGCACTAGAAGAAGTATACTCGCTGTGTGTGTGTATAGGCGTGATAACTTACCGAAGATACTACATGGCACGACTAGCTAGAGTACCAAACTGCTGGCCCATCCGCTGTCAAACACGTGTAACAAAAATTGGTCGCGAAATGGTTTCACCGAGTCTTACTCACTGCCCTTCAGCCTGATAGCCGCAGCATTTGTAAGGCGACTTTGTAGGGCTACGTCGCAGACGCATGAGAATGGATACTACTAACGACTGAGGCAACCTACGCGCATGCGACGCTGACGACAAAGTGCGTGGACCGAAATTGGACATGGACTGGAGTCCAGACTATTGGAAAAATGGTGAAGCGTGTAGCCTCGGAGTCTGCATGAGACGGGCGGGTCTTCGCTTACAGATCGCACTGCAACGGCCGCAACGGTTTGGCACAGGGTCGCTTCGACAACGCAAAACGTCCTTTCTTGTATAGAACAAGACGTTTTGCTTGTGCGCAGCTGGTTTGCGAGGTTGCCTTTCGAGAGGACGGAGAATGATCGCCGTTCTTTGCTGTGAGCTCCGGAGCTACGAAGGATTCAGAGGTCGTCAGCGTGCGAGCACGACCATGCGCTGGGTCAGCACGGCTCGAACTACCCCTAGCTAGTCAGTTTCGCGGTCCATAAAAATAGATTGCTACATTCTACCTGAGGCAAACGATTAAGCGAACGTGGAAGTGTATCTGGAGAGAGATGGAGAAAGCTGCTTTCATGGAGCTTAGGGTTGAGCATCCGAGATACCTTGAATATTCGTGCTATTAGAATGTTGTGTAGAACGTAGCGATGGACCGGCAGTGCGAGGGGTTTCTTTGTTCGATCGTATAAGGCATCACAAGGTTTGCGTCAGACCTTCAGAGAAGGACAAGGGGTCTCAAAACCGGCGATATGAAACTGAGGACAGTCAGGCGGGCAGCCCAGCGTGTCAACAACCGTAACGTGGCAGTCGAGAGTGCAGTATCTGCAAAGAAGGTAGAACAATAGAACAGACCAGTGCTTCACGGGCTTGCGCATACCGAAGGGGCGATATTGTCATATTATATACGCAGATGCGCCGCGGCCTTGTTCTCGCGGGTTGCGAGCTGGGCGTTGGTTCAAAGCGGAACTGGCTATTCTTAGCTTCTTTGCGAGACGGCGGCGCTTGCTTGACGCTTGACGCTTGATCTTGACCCAAACCATCCACTGCCAGCCTCGCGCTCCCCTCGTCGTTCGCGGACGCACTCTGGCGCACGGCTGCTGTTTACCACACACACGCACCACTCCATACCACACCTCTTCCTTCACCAGTCCTGTGCGAGGCCGCCCGGCGACAACGAACCACCACGAGCCCGCATCCCTGCGACCAGCCAGCCTTACGACCGCCCACCACCCAAGCGCGTGCCCTTCTCTTTGTTTCACCTTGCGCTGCGCGATCAATAGCAACAACACCCGCCGCTGCTGTTATACTGGGGTCGAGACAGCTCGCAGGCTGTGTGGAAGGTTGAAGAAGAGCATATCGGAGAGCTGTTGCGGGCAAAAGCACACTGTGGTCGCTTCGCACGAGCATTGCTGCTGGAGCGGACAAATCCATCTGCTCTCAGAGACAGCTGCGTAATCGGCTCACCCTCGAACACCACCTCGCAGGAGTCTGCCCGCCGAGCGCAGACGCTCACGACAAAACACTTCTCATATTTCTCTCCTTCGCACCTGTTCGAGGTCTTCCTTGGACTTATTAATCGGTAAGTCCGCCAAGCTTCACGTAGTATCGCGCATGGCCCCGTCTAGCCTCAAAACGAGGTAGACCCACGACGAGACCCAACAAGCGGTCGCGGCCTGTTATGTTTCTTGCATGTGCCCTCACCACGCGAGAAATAGATTGGCAGCTAGAGGCTGGTGGCAAAGAGTCTTGGTTTGCTGATTGGACCGCAGCTACAGACGATCCAGCGCTTGCAACACACCCGCTATTGGCCAGCCGAGGCGCTTCCTTTCAACTCCTCACGATCTTTCCTTCGCCCACCACTGCCTTTCCACGCGGGCATGCAGTAGTGACTGCACCATTCTAAGAAAAGCAACACACTCTCCTTACACGCGCTTCGTCCCCTCGAACCTATCGGCATAGCGCCCTAAGCCTGTCGTCGTTCTTCTTGGCACTTTTCGAGGTCCGGCATCTCGCCAGTCGCTGGCTTTCCTGGAGAAAGCTGTTCGGTACGTTCCTTCTTCTCTGTTGCGCAACCCGCCCGCCACCACTTCTTCTGGGTCTCCCCGACGTTGCTGTTGGTCCTTCAAGCTTGACCCGGACCTTGCAAGCGCTATTGCTTCGTGGTGTTGATGCTTGTGCCCTATCTCGGTCTTCATGCTCACCACTTGGCTTCGCATCTACATCTTTCACTGCCCTCGTCTTTTCTCGTTGCACAATAGCAAGAGCGGCGCTGGTAGCTGCTCGATTGACACAGCCTACTAACAATGGCCGACCATAGATCCTTACCAGCCAGTGAACGCACTAGGCGCATAACACATTCTCCACGCTCGATTGACTGGAGGGCATACAGTCGGTTTTGGTTCAGACCAGGCTCAGACAAACTAGCCACCGAACCAACAGGGCCTGCGACTCCAACTGTGTCTACGCTGGCCGTCTCTGACACCAACATGTCCGCAACCAAAGAGCTACCCCATCCAGCATCTCCCAGTCCTTTAGTTGACTTTCCTTCCGCTTCAGACTACGCAGAAAAGATCTTCGGACGGTTCCACCACCATAATATCAGCGATTCAAGTGCGACCTCGAACGACTCTTCGCCTACCACGACTTGCTCGACCATCGACGACTCTAGTGCAACAGAGCCTTCCCCGGGTTCCTCGCCAGAGTCTCCACCACCGAACTCGTTCAAGACCGGCATGTTTCGCCCACGTACTTCACATGAGCAGACAGCTCCCTTCTTCGAACTTCAGAAGGCTGCGCCACCAAAGAAGGGTCGCAATCTGAAGAACCTGGCTGTGAATACGACTCGGACTCCTGGACGGGCATCCTCGACTACCAGTCTACCACTTTCACAGACACAGGCTGTAGAGCCTGAGCCCAGTATTATGTCGCCATCCTTCGTGAAGCCACCTTCGCCACCCAAACGAAAGCCTAGCAACCTTGGCTTGACAATACGAACGCCAGCATCAATGAACGCTGGGCCACAACAAATCAAACTGGCTATTCCTGCGACCCCTTCTTTTGGAAGACCTGGTACTCTCAGACACTTTCAGTCAAGTCCTTCGCTACCTTTGTTTCCGGTCCTTGGCAACGATCACGTAATGGCACCAAAGTTGTACCAGAACACTACTCTAGAGACAATAATCTCGCCCACAGAGCCACCGCAGATCCAAGCAAAGGTTGACGAAGATCAAAATTTCGACATTCCACTTTCGAGGGAAGAGAAGCCGGAGGCCTACCCGGAGGGACCGATTTGTGTGCATGAACCATACATTGATCTATACTTGGAGCCTACTGCGGAACAAGCGCGACAGTACGACGTTGTGATTAATGTTGCTGTGGAGGTCAGGAATCCTCTTGATCCCTTGTCGGAGGAGCCAAAGTCACCTGAACCCGAAGTCCGGCTCGACGGTGGTGGCGGAATCCAGTACGCACCCAAGCGGGAGAACCTCATTCGCCCATCCGAGCAGCGCCAGCCAAGCTCGCCAACAACACCGAAGGCCATGCCGCTAGGTCTCACAACGCAGGCCGTTTCGACGGCTGACAAGGACGTGAAAGACCCAGAATACATCCACATCCCTTGGGAACACAACAGCGACATTGTCCCTGACCTTTTGAGGCTTTGTAAACTCATTGATGAGAGGGTCACTCAGGGCAAGAAAGTGCTGGTGCACTGTCAGTGCGGTGTCAGCAGGTCCGCAAGTCTGGTTGTAGCGTACGGTCTTTACAAGGACCCATCTTTGAGCGTGCAAGAGGCCTACGATGCTGTCAAGGCGAAGAGCAAGTGGATTGGCCCGAACATGGTGAGTCTCGTTGACTTTCAATTTTTCGGACTGGAGCACATGCTAACATATTCACAGAACTTCATCATGCAACTTCAAGAATTCAGGTCAAGCCTCGCTCGTGGCGGCCTGCTCCCAGAGAACCGCGGATTGTCACCGATTACCCCTGCATCTGCGCTCAATGAATGGCGCAGTCCGTTCTCGGCTCGATCAACAGAGTCAGGACCTCTCTCCGCTGCCCTTTCTGTCGGTTCTGCCAACTTGAACCGGCCTATTCCTGACGCCGACTCGCTGCCGGCACTGAGCCCTGGTCCGTCCTCGGCGCCTTCTGGAATGCCATGGCCTAAGGACAGCACTGCTTCAGAGACACGGCCACGAGCATTGAGTTCGGTTAGAACAACACCGACTTATGTCGATCCTGCAGGTCACGTCATACCGTCACTGAACATTGTTGAGCCTGAGCGTTCAGAGATCAAGACTAAGACCATCACTGTGCCTACTTTCCCGCGTAGTGCCGACGAATCTGCAACACCAACGGAGCCTCTTGCATCTCCACGCGCGACGGAGTTTGCGATGGCGCCTCTCAAACCATCTGCTGAGGTGGATTCTGCTGATTCCTTCGGGCTCATGTCGCCCACATCTATGGAGTTTGCATCGTCGCCATTCGACCGGTCTGCGTTG
>Ga0265797_10006575_pt1 | contig 16313 bp, 12 predicted proteins | sample P2T30metagenome_FD_192433 | JGI IMG/M metagenome (GOLD analysis project Ga0265797, IMG submission 192433) | Plant litter microbial communities from East Loma Ridge, Irvine, California - P2 T30 | ecosystem: Environmental > Terrestrial > Plant litter > Unclassified | place: USA: California... | reverse complement strand
GCGGCTATCTCGATCTTCTGGATCTGCCCTGACTCGACGGCCGACGCTGTAGTCCCGGCAGGTAGCCGGCGCACACGGGTCAGCGCGTTTCGCGCACAGCCTGCTGGGCTCGCAAATAACTTTCCGCCACGGCTGCATAGTTGGGGGCGACCAGTCCATACAGCCTGGCCAGCTCCGCCGCTTCCGGGCGCGCCCATGTGCGGTGCAGCTCGGACAGCAGTGCGTTCGTCGTCGTCGGTTGCACCCCGCCCTGGACGAATCGCGCCAGCGAAACCCGCGAGGCCATCTCGCTCGGGTCGCCCGATGCATCGATCACGGCGTACACCTCGTAGCCCGCCGCGCGGGCATCGAGCGCCGGGAACATCACGCACACGCTGGTCCAGACACCGGCCATCACCAGCGTCTTGCGGCCGGTCGAGCGGACCTGGGCCACGAACGCCTCGTTGTCCCAGGCGTTCACCTCTCCGTTGCGCGGCACGTAGACGGCGTGGGGCGCAAACTCGTGGATTTCCGGCATCAGCGGACCGTTGGTGCCGGCAGGTTCCGATGCCGTGGTAATCACCGGAATCTTCAGCAGCGTGCACAGCCTGGCAATCGTCTCCACATTGCGCCGCAGGTCGGCCACGGGGATATCCTTGACGGTCTGGAACAGGCCGGACTGATGATCGAGCAGCAGCACGAGCGTGTCGGCCGGATCGAGCAGCATCGCGCCGCCGCCGGAGGGCAGTACGCTGGTTTTATTAGGCGAATCAGCTTGCATCATCGTTCTCCTTGTAGATGTCGTTCAAAGAACTGGCGCATTAACGGCAACATGTCATCAAGCTTGTCCTCGAGTGCGAAGTGCCCGGTTTCAAGGTAATGCAGTTGCGCATCCGGCAGATCGCGCAGGAACGCCTGCGCCCCTTCGGGCAGGAAGATCGGATCATTGATCCCCCACAGGATGAGCGTGGGCGGCTGGAACTCACGGAAGTAAGCATGAATCGCGGGATACAGCGCAACATTGGTCTGGTAGTCGACAATGATGTCGAGCTGGATGTCCGCATTGCCGGGTCGATCGAGGAAATACTGGTCATGGACCCATGCTGCCGGATCCAGCCGGTCGATATCCTGCACGCCCGTCATGTACTGGAAGCGCGTGCCGTCGATCGTCAGGAAGGGACGCATCGCATCCCGGTTGGCCTGGCTGTCGTCCTTCCACAGCGCGCGCGTCGTGGCCCAGAAGTCGCCCATGCCCGCGTCATAGGCATTGCCGTTCTGGACGACCAGTGCTGCGACGCGTTCGGGGTGCCGCAGTGCCAGCCGAAAGCCGACCGGCGCGCCGTAGTCCATCACGTAAAGGGCATAACGGTTCGCGCCCAGGTGGGCCAGCAGGGCGTCAACGATTTCCGCGAACGCTGCAAACCCATAGGCGAATGCCGTGCGTGGGGGCATTGCCGACAGGCCGAAGCCAGGCAAGTCCGGTGCGATGACGCGATACCGGTCCGCCAGCGCCGGTATCAGATGACGATACATATGCGAGGAACTGGGAAAGCCGTGCAGCAGCACGACGACCGGTGCGTCGGCAGGTCCGGTCTCACGGTAAAAGATATCGAGACCGGCGATGTTCGCCGAACGATGCCGGGTCGCTGGCCGGGCAGATAGGGGCGTGCTCATGTCGGCTCCTGGTAAGGTCGCAGTTGGCGGTGCCGGTGTTCCTGTCATGCTGTCGGCCCCGCTCCGTGTTGCGCGTTACAGCGTGCGATCGAGGAAGTCCCGGATCAGCGGCGCCATCACGTCGAGCTTGTCCTCGAGCGCGAAATGTCCGGAATCGAGGATATGCAGTTCCGCCTTCGGCAGGTCGCGCAAGTATGGATGGGCGCCCGGTTCCGGAAAGATCACGTCGTTCTTGCCCCAGACAATCAGGGTCGGCGGCTGGTACTGGCGGAAGAACGCCTGGAAATCGGGATACAGCGGAACGTTCGAGCCATAATCGCCAAGCAGGTCCAGCTGGATTTCGCGATTGCCGGGCCGGTCCAGCAGCGCCTGGTCGATGACCCAATTGTCGGGGCTGATCCGGCTGGTATCGCTGACGCCGTCCGTGTACTGGAACCTGGTCAGATCGAGGGTCACCAGATGGGCAAGCGCTTCGCGTTTGGCCTGGGACTTGTCCGCCCAATAGGCCTTGATCGGATCCCAGAACGCGGCAAGCCCCTCGACATACGCGTTGCCGTTTTGAATAACCAGCGCCTGCACGCGTTCGGGATGCTTGAGCGCCAGCCGATAGCCGATTGGCGCCCCGTAGTCCATCACATACATGCTGTATTTCGTCAATTCCAGGGCAGCCGCAAACTTCTCGATCACATCGGCCAGCTTGGCAAACGTATAGTCGAATGCGGTATGGTCGGGCGCATCGCTCTGGCCGTAACCCGGATAATCCGGAGCGATCACACGGTACCGGTCGGCAAGCAAGGGGATGAGATTGCGGAACATGTGCGACGATGTGGGAAAACCGTGCAACAGCAGCAGCACCGGCGCGTCGGCGGGGCCTGCTTCGCGGTAGAACACATTTACGCCATCGATGTCCACTTTTTTGTAGTGGATGACAGGTACCGTCAGGGCGGACCGGTCTGATGGATGCTGGCGACCGGTCTGGTCAATCGAATCGAGTGGGGTCACGGTTATCTCCTGGAGGTCAGTGTTGGCAGGCAGACGCCTTGGTTGGTGTCTGATTGCTACTGTAAGTCCCGGGATAGGCCTTGGCTCGTTAATCGGGGTTAATCGGGGTTAAGCGGTTGGGGTGGCCTTGCCGCCCCTGCCGGGCGCGAAAGTGCGCCACTGCTGATTTGCCACTGGGCTGTCCAGAAAGCAAAACAGCGAGCTATCAGCTCGCTGTTCGGAGGGGAATTCTGTGGTCGGGGTGAGAGGATTCGAACCTCCGGCCTCTACGTCCCGAACGTAGCGCTCTACCGGGCTAAGCTACACCCCGACGGGTAGAATCCATTGCTGCTGCGCTAAAGGTGTCATAGTTGTATTAGTGAAGTGTAGCAGTGGGATAAGGGGCGCCGCAACCTTGCCCTAACCTTTACCGTCCGGCATGGGCTGGTCAAGCTCGGCCATGGCTGCTACCACGATAGCGAGCACGACAGTCAGTAACATATGCAGTTTGTTCAGAAATTTCTTCATGACAGTTCCTTGGAGTGGACATCTACATCTCTTATACCAAGAAAGCAGCCAAAATTTAATCATAGCGCCGTGCGTCCTGCTGAAGGGCAAACTGCTCCGCAATTCCTATGATCAAGGCCCGTTGCTGTTCAGGAATGGTACGCAACTGAGCGAGTAGCGTTAGTTCATCCGCCGTAGGCGCAAGGCTGTGTGCATCTCGCTCCCTGGTACCGGGGCGGTGCTGAAGAGCACTGCGCTCATTGGCGATCCCGAAACGCAGCCACTCTAGTGACACATCTAGCCATGCTGATAGGGTAGACAATTTATCGACTGTGGGCATTGATTGACCAGTCAGCCATTTGTGCGCAGATTGCACCGTTACCGGCTGATCGGGATGACGCAGGTTGAACTGCAAGGCGAGTTCTGTTGGCGTGCTTACCTTCCTTGGCGAACGCTTGAGGGCACGTTTCAATCTGACTGCAAAGGCAAGCTTCTCTTCAACTGTAGGCATGGCAGGAGTGTGAGCCATGCTAGCTAGAGAGTATCAACTACAGGGTGATGTGATAAACTGCCTGGTTGTTTCCGTCAACTTTTAGGGTTTAAAAATGTGGAATTTAGAGGACACTCGTGCGGCGAAGCAAGCGTTCATCATTGGAGTCTTTTCTACTTTAGGCACCGTCTGCGCTACGATCCTCGTCGGAATGTTGAGTAGCCGATTGGATGGCGCTGAGAAGGAAGACACATGGGGCTGAAGAAGTTTCTAGATGCAGGCCAGATGGTGATGGGGTCACCGTATGACAAAAAGCTCAAGCCTTTAGGGGAGATGAGTCTATCGGCGAAAAGGCGCCTAGGCTACGTTGACGAGAACGACTGTCTGACCGATAGAGGCTTTGATAGAGCTACCTCCGCAGACGATGCGAGGATGCGAGCGACTTGGATCGCCAGGAAGAAGTAAGGTCGGAACCTGGGCGATAGCATCTGTGCAACAACATTCGCAGCGGTGGCTTGAGCCCTGTGGCCAAGAGCAGGGTACTTCGATAGTTGTGCTTCTTCCGAATTTTGTTGCTAAATTGCACAGCGTGACAATTGGTGAGTTTTCATGCCGCTGGATCGCATAGCATGTAGGATCATTCTTACATCAGGGGCTGGTATGGGCTTTAAAATTGTCATTGACAAAGTTGCTAGTTATAAGATGCCAGCAACGTTAGAGTCTGATAAAAAAGTAACTTTATTATATGGGCTAAATGGTGCAGGTAAGAGCACAGTATCCAACTTCCTATACCGGCCGAACTCCGTAGAATATAAGGAATGCAGTCATCACGGTTTTGATAACGTTGAAACGCTTGTCTACAATATACGGTTTGTTCGAGATAATTTTTTTGAAATCGATAAGCTGGGTGGCATCTTTACGCTCTCAAAAGCAAATAAAGAAGTTGAAGAGAGAATTGCTTCGTTTGCGAAAATAATTGGCGATCTTGAGATAGAACGAAACGCTTTGGAAGAAAAGCGAACTGTCCTGTCAAGGTCAATCGCTGACTTGCAGCAAAACGCAGAGGAAGCTACTTGGCCGATCAAGACTCGCTATTCGGGCGGCGATCGGGTGCTAGAATTCTGCCTTGAAGGCCTGAAGCAGAAGGCACGCCTGTTTGATCACATCAGTAACTTGGAATTGTTCGATGAAGATAAACTTAGGCCTGTTGATGTACTGAAAAAAGAAGTGGAAATTTTGCAAGGTGACGGAGCTCGCTCCTTCGACGCCATTCCTCTTTGCATTATCGACAAAAGCAGTGCAGAAAGCGCAGCAATATTTAATCAAGTTATTCTTGGGAAGGCGGATAGCCCAGTTGCGGCACTGATTACCAAGCTTAATAATGCCGATTGGATTAAGGAAGGGTTGGGGTACGCAGAAATATTGCAGGCTGAAGGGAGTGCCGCATGCCCCTTCTGCCAAGCTGCAACCCTTAACGCCACTGTTGGGCAGCTCATAAAAGATTATTTTGACAAGAGCTTTAGTGATGCTGTTGATTTACTGCGAGATGCTGAAGCAGCTTATCAAAATTTCGCCGAACTCCAGCCGAATTTCTCGGCCTACTTTCAAAACCCATTTTTCGAACCCAAGTTGGCGGAATTTCAAGCTTTGCATGGCCAACTCGTAACAACGATCCAAGCAAACATTGACAAAATAAAACAAAAAGTAAAGTCGCCATCAATTCCGGTGGAACTGGTATCGACACGTGATCTAATCGTGAAACTCAACGCTATAATTGTTGATGTCAACTCTAAGATTTTCCAGCATAACGAAAAAATCACCAACAAAACAGTGGCTGTTGCTGCTCTGAAGGCTGAGTTTTGGAATCGATGCCGAAGAGATTATGATGGGGTAATCTCCGGCTATAAAGCAGCGATGGAAATCGCCATGGCTGAACGTAATAATGCGTCAACGGCAATAGATAAACTCGATGCGGAACTGAAGGCGTCGAAAGAAGGACTGGTCCAGCTTCAGAAAGAAACTGTCAATGTTGATCATGCGATACGTTCGATCAATAATCGGCTCCATGCTATGGGAATCGACTCTTTCAGCATTGTCAAGGCCGGAGAAAACCGTTATCGACTTTCTAGGAACGGATCGACTGCCGAAGACTTCCAGACGCTTAGCGAAGGTGAAAAGACGGTAATCAGCTTCATTTACTTCATCGAATTGTGTAAGGGGAAGAAGTCTCCCACGGATATTTCTGGGCAGAAAATTGCTGTCATTGATGATCCGATTTCCAGCTTATCTCATGTCTATGTATTTCACATCGGGCAACTTATCAAGGAGGAGTTTTCAAACTCTAATGCTTTTGCTCACGTGATAATACTGACTCACAGCCTTTACTTCTTCTATGAGCTAGCTGATATGAGGAAAGACCGTAGAGAGATTTCGCAAAAATTATTGAGAATCATAAAGAACGATTCGGGAAGTTCCATCATTGATATGAAGTATGAGGAGATACAAAACGACTATCAGGCTTATTGGAGTGTCGTGATGGATAAAGCGCAACACCCAGCCTTAGTGGCCAATTGCATGCGGAACATCATTGAATATTTTTTCAATTTTGTTAGAAAAAGAGATTTAAATAATGTTTTCCAGATGCCGGCGCTCAAAGATGTTAAGCATCAAGCGTTCTGCCGTTTCATGAATCGTGAGTCACACTCGCTTGGCCAAAATATTTTTGATTACAAAGAGTTTGACTACGAGAAATTTAAAGAAGGGTTCCGTCTGGTATTCCATGATGCCGGGTTCGCTGAACACTATGCCGAAATGGCAAAGCTGTGATGCTTGCTGGCGATAGTTTGGAGATTAGGGTCCCTAATTATATATAAGTTTCACACTAGCCCAGAACGCCAGCATTTATTGGGGTTCTAGGCCACTGTGAACCCACCAAACTCTAGTATTTCGTGGGTTGGTCGGCTAAAGCGATGCCCTAGTTATGCGGGGTCGGCCTCAATGGACTTCTCGGCGGGGCCACATTCGGGCCGGAAGAGAGGCTTTTTTCTCGCAACTTAATACTGGATCAGTGAGATCCTGTTCGGGCCAGAATACCGGGATCCCCAGGGCGCACTCCCAAGCTGGCAATCTGTGGGCGCATGTAGCACAGACATCTCTACTGACGGAACTGTCTCGCCAGGTCAATGCCACCTGATCCTTAGGTAGTGTAATATCTGGCAACGCTAACAAGCTTTTCGCTCGCACATCTAGGTTTGCCGCCATGCGCTCGAGATTCCAGTCCGGCAGCCTGGGAAAAGATGCATCTAGCATTGAAGATGCGTCGGGCTTGTCGAAGTTGACTCCGATAGTTTCTAGGAACTGCTTGGCTATTGAGAATTGCTCGGCCTGAATTTCTTTGCGTCGTTTACTACTGGCCCGTTCTCGATACTCGTCAGCAAGCTCGTCCAGTCGAGCTAACTTCCGCCCCCAGACATGTAAGAAGTCAGCTTCCGAATCAGCGAGTGCCGTGACAGCTTGGCGAAGTGCTCGGCGCATCGCATGAGCAAAGGCGACTCCGTCCTTTTTACCTTCGCGTAATTTCTGAAGCTCTTTAAGAAGGGGGATGAGTGCCATCGTTTTTTCAGCCTGCACTTTCCGCATTAGTGATGGCGGACCAGAGGCGAACTGTGCTGTGACAAGCGGCGGGAGCTCCCCAAATAGCCTGCGGATTCGAGCGGGCTTGACCTGTTTTGCTTCTGAAATGTCTTGAGTACCGCACAATGCGGAGATGGTAGCGAGCGTTTCCGTCTCCAGCTGACGAGCCACGCGGGAGCCGGTACTTCCGCTGAGTTGTTCTTCGTCCTTCAATGCCGCCAGGCGGTGCAGAAGTAGGGGTGCAGGTTCGTCGTTAAGGTGCGACGCAAGTTCACTGACGTCTTCCCCATAAGACTGTCTTGCGCCCGCCATGGCTGCTTTGAAAATTCCGTGGTCTTCGTCAGTTGCCTCTAGAAAATCGGTCCAGCTACGGTCAATCCGGTAGTTCTGGATGGCGTCATTGTTGATTAGTTGACAAAGTGCCTTGGCCGTTGACTGTTCCGCTTTTCGCATTGCATTGTACACGGGACGTTCGATGTGTAGATGCTCGTTAAGCGCCCCTTGAAGAGTAGCCTCATCCTCGAGTATCCCCCGAACACGTGCTGCTTCTCGTACCGACGAGGGAAGATAAATTGGCTTATCGTCCAAGTCCCCGTGATACAGCCTGACCTCAGCACGCACGGTGCCCCGGTTTGCACGGTTAAGGGTCTGTACGATCTGGCTTGCATCGACCTGCATATATGAGAAGTACGTCCAAAACCTCTCGGGCTGTGCCTCAAAGTTCAATCCAAGTGCGAACATGGGACTGCTGATCAGGATCGGCTTTGTGCTTACACGCGCCAAATCTACATCGACATCAGAGGACTCTTGTCGGCTCACAACATCAGACTCGTCTTTAAGGCCGAAACTATCAAGAAGGGCTTCGAAGACACGCATCCGGCTAGTGGGCGCAATAATCACCGTCCGAGGTAGGGCCGTCCCAGCCGCTTTCAGTGCTTGATAGTGCTTCAGGAGAGCGACTAGCTCACTGCCAAAAGCCGAGATCGGACGCAAGATTAGTGTGGACCTCTTGACGGGTGTGAACTTATACATACTAAACACCTCGGGGCGCAATTCGCCACATGCACTCGAGATTACCCCTGCCCATTTGGCTGTCTGTACATTGCTGATCGTTGCGGTCATAAGCAGCGTTTTTCTCGCCCTAGCGATAGCTTGTTCAAGAATGATGTTCTTCGACGCCTTTGACATAAAGTCGTCTAGCGCCATATGCGCTTCATCGATTACTAGGATGTAGCCACGACCGAGCACATTGGCCCGAGTGGTAAGCTTTCGCAGTGACTCATTTGTAGTCACATACACGCCAGGCAGTAGCTCATCATCACTGCGGAAATCCCGATAATGGGTCACCCTGATTTGATGTGCTCGTAGGTCAGTGGCCATCTGGGATACCAGTGCTTTAGTTTGCGCCGCATAGAAAATTATTTCACCACGATTGGCCGCAGCGTAGCGTGAAAAAGCTGTCGTCTTGCCCGAACCTGTGGGTGCCTCGATTAAACAATTCCTGGCCAACGCAAAGGTGCTGATGTCCGGGAGGAAACCCTCAGCTGTTAGAGCCAACGCGTCGTTTTGAGGCACTTCTTGAAACCAGTGCAACTCGTCCCGGACATAGGCGTAAGCGCTGTCGGAAAGTTCTTTAAGCGGCACCTTGTCGCCCCCACCAAACCTGCGGGCTAGTGTTGGGCTGGCCTTCTGCACATACCAGCTACCCGGACTGCTTTCACCTTCAAAAAAGAGAATAAAGCTCGTCTCGTTGTAGGGACGCCCTCCCGTGAACATCTTCGCTGCACTGGGGGCTACGCCTGAGTTAGGGCGGTAATAGGTCGTGGTACCGATGCTTCCATCATATGCACGCGTGACGGCCTTAGCCTGTACAAAACCCAGGGCTCGCTTGTGCTCCGTCAGGATCTTAACGTGCTCAACTGATGCTTTGCTTTCGATATCGTCTGCCATCACGGGCAGCGCAACGGTTGGCCTCGCTTTGTTCACGGAGCCTTGACGCGCAGTGATGGAAAGGCCACACCTAACGCCGGCCCCCAGGATCGGCAGCCCAACATAGTGAGGCTGGACCGATGACCGTAAGACGGCCGGGTCGATGCCAAGCCTAATCATGGGGGCGCCGCTTCTATTTGTTGTGCGTTCGTAAAAACCGCAACGCAGACAGTACAGTGAGAGATATGCCGCTACTCGCTTTCCCTGGACAGGTTGGGACAAGTAAAAGAACAGGTGCGCGTTGAGTCCTGTCTTCAATGGGCTACCGTCTGGCTTTGTGATCCCGGCACTTGCGCTGAACTGGTAGAAGTAGGTCGTGTTCAGGAACTCCGGTGGGAGCTTGGTCACGGCGTACTCGATAGCCTCTACACTCAGTTCGTCCATGCCGTCAGGCAGGGCTAGATTGTCGAAGTCGAGCATCAGCCACGAGCAACCAGGATCAACTTCGGGAAAGTTATCTGATCGACGGCGAACGGGCGCCCCGAGTCCATCCATAGCTTGACCACGGATCAGGATTGAATCGTCTAGTGCACTGAGTCGAGTGACAAGGGCGCCAAGTTGCTCGATATCTGAGACCGAAACAGCTTCATGATAGAAATTAGTCTCGTGACCATACGGCACGCACACGAGCTGATCGTCTTGATCAAGCTGATACGTCTTCACGGTCTTTTCCTGGAACGCCCGCAGCACAGTTACAGTGCTCGTTCCGTTGTTTGTTGATTGGGGTGGTACGTGGAACAAAAAAATTCTCCTTGGTTACGCTCGCAGGAGACCCCGTACCTTAGTACGTGCGAACGTACAGGCGTGACAAGTCCCCATTGAGTCAAATTGTTGATTCAAAAATTGGAGCTTGGACGCCTGCCTGGCCATCGCTCGTCTTTAACGAAGCGTATGGCCGGACCTTACTTGGCATTCCGGGCCAGTTGCTGGACCTTGAATCGTCGTGGCGACGAAGTGACCTTCCGATGTGTTAACGCTGCTGTAAACGCGTTGCCGCTCTGTGGTAGAGGTTCAGAACGGGGGGAGGATTATAGTGCCGATTTTGCTGTTGTCAACCCTCCTTGTTGGCCTCACGGTGGCGTAGGTATCGCCAGCCCAAGAATACGGTAGCGGTGCATTGATTCCACCAATGGGCGTAGTGGATACGTCAGACCGCCATACCGTCGTGCGACATTGCCGTTACTGTGGCCGGTTACGGCGTCTGATACATCCTCGGGAATTTCGCATTCTCGTGCGACGTCCTTGAACTTGTGGCGGAAGCTGTGGAAGACTATCCGCTTGTCTGTGATGCCCACGGTCTTTCGAAGATACTTACCGAACCACTTGGACCAGTTGCCACTTTCATCCCCCATCGTGTCTGGTTTGAGCTCATCGAAGATTCGGCGGCGCCCTCGTGCTTCTGAGGCGAACTGCACAAATCCCAGCCTGACAAGTTCGCTATGAAGAGGGAACCGTCGCCTTGAACTCTCGGTTTTCAAGGCCTGTCCCTCGCCTTCATCCGTGATCCGCAGCACCCATGTTTTGCACTCGGTTCCGTTTTCGTCGAAGTAGCTCTCTTCAAACACGTCGTCCGGTCGCAACTGGCAAAGTTCTTCGAGGCGAGCACCCGTGAATAGCGCCAGGATTGGAAGCCAATAGGAAGCCTCTCCTGCCCCAGCGCCGGGTCGAAGGCCATCAACGTACACCGGGCTCGCAAAGAGCGCTCTGAGGGCCTGCAAATCGAACGGCAGACGGGCAGCCTTCGCATTTTTCCTTTCCCCCACGTTGATCCCCTTCGCCGCGTTATGTTCAACAAGAGAGTTCAACAGCGCAAAATTCAGTAGCGTGCTTAGAAGGACGAGTTGTTTGTCGGTATTGGTCGGAGTCTGGCCTGAGCCCAGTAGCTCGTCTTTGAACTGAACGATGTGCCGCCGTGACAGGTCTTCGATGAAGACTGGACCAATGTGTTGGCCGAACCTGCCAATCACTTTGCGCATTTGGCCGATGGTGCGAAGAGCGGGCTTGCGCTCGGTGGCCCATTTCGTCAATAGGGTATCCAGTGGTATGCCCTGCTTTGACTTCGTTCGAGCCGCCCGTGGAAGCTTCGACTCGTCGTGGTCCTCTTCCACTACCAGTATGGATGGACGGGCCTCTTGAGGCGAAACTGTGGCCCTTGAATATGTGCTACGTCGGTCAAGGCCTAAGCTTTGTTGAGGCAGGGCTAGCGTGCGTCTAGCGGCCTCGAACTCCTCATCTAGCTGAACAGACATTGCCCGCAGGCGCATTCGAGCCTCTGTAGGGTCACGGGTTCGAAGAGACCGGAGTACTTCCTGGCGTCCGTAGTGCGCTTGAAGGTCTTTAGGGATGCGACGGCGAAGCTGATAGACGGCGCCTCGCTTTTGAAGATGTGTGTACACGGCCTTGCTCCTGGCTTGTGTAACACCTTTGTGTAGCAGCGGCGGAATTTCAGCAGGTCAAACAGGCTGCGGACTTGGGAGAATCAGTCATTAAGACTGGTCGGGGTGAGAGGATTCGAACCTCCGGCCTCTACGTCCCGAACGTAGCGCTCTACCGGGCTAAGCTACACCCCGACGGGTAGAAGCATTATTAAACCAGAACTTTTTGGCTTTTTCAACCGGTCGGGTTATCTAGACAGTACGGGCGGGGGCGCTTGCCGTGGGCGGCGGTTTTGCCTATGATCGAGCGCCAAAAAACTGCCCTGGACCCCATGACCATCACCATCTACCACAACAACGCCTGCAGCAATTCGCGCGGCGCGCTGGCGCTGATCCGCGAGGCGGGCTTCGAGCCTGTCGTTATCGACTACCTGAAGGAACCGCCGACGCGGGCGCGTTTGGCCGAATTGATTGCGCTGGCCGGCCTGAGCGTGCGCGGTGCGATGCGCGACAAGGGTGACCTGTACGTCGAACTCGGACTGGCCGATCCGGCGCTGTCGGACGACGCGCTGCTCGATGCGATGGTGGCACATCCCGCGCTGATCAACCGGCCGTTTGTCGTGACGGAGAAGGGTGTGCGGCTTTGCAGGCCGCCGGCTTTGGTGCACGAGATTCTGTAAACGGAAAAGGCCGCTTGAGGGCGGCCTTTGCTTCCGGTTTAACGTCGGGGACAGGCTCCGCTCGGGCCCTTCGGCCCGAGCGGAGCCTGTCCCCAAACCCGCGCACGGGCGGAGCCAGGCCCCAAACCCGCGCATGGGCGGAGCCAGGCCCCACATTCTTAGAACTTGTAGCGCATCCCCAGCAGGAACTCGCGGCCCGTCACGTGGTTGACGACGACGCTGTTGCGCTGGCGGCTGGTGAACTGGTCGTTCTCCTCGTCCGTCAGGTTGACGCCTTCCAGCGTCAGCTCCAGCTTGTCGTTGACCTTGTACGACAGCGACAGGTCGACGTTCATCGACTTGTTGCGGCCTTCGACGTCGTTGTTGTTCTGGCCCGGCACGCGGGTCAGGTAGGCGTCGCGCTGCGATGTCGACAGGCGGGCGCTGAAGCGGCCGTCGTCATAGTAGAACGTGGCGTTCCAGGATTTCGGCGACAGGTTCAGCAGGTCGTCCGTGATCGTCGTATTCGCCGTCGGCGAGATGATGTACTCCATCGTCGATTTGACGTAGGTGTAGTTCAGCAGCGTGCCGAAGTTCTTGCCGATCCCCGGCAGGAACGTGAACGGCTGCTGGTAGTTGATCTCGAAGCCGCGCAGCTTGCCGCCGTCCGTGTTGACCGGCGCCGTCACCGAGAATATTTCGTCGCCCGTGAAGTTCGTCGGCAGCAGCGATTGCGGCAGGCCGGTGTCGCGGAAGCGCACGTCGGTGCGCAGGCTCTGGATGTACGTGTCGATGTTTTTCTGGAACAGGCCCAGGCCCAGGAACGCGTTCTTCGCAAAATACCATTCGAAGCTCGAGTCGAACGTCTTGGCACGGAACGGCTTCAGGTTCGGATTGCCGCTCGTGATGGCCAGCGAGCCGGTGGTGGCGATCGTGCCGCCCGGCGAGAGGTCGTTCAGCTGCGGACGCGTCATCACCTTCGCCGCGCCGAAGCGCACGACGAAGTCCGGGCGCAAGGTGGCTGCCACGTTAAAGGCCGGCAGCGTGTCCGAATAGCGGTTGTCGACGGTGACGGCGGTGCCGTTGTTGGCCGCCACATAGCCCGTGGACGACAGGTCCGTGCGCACGTAGCGCACGCCGACGTTGCCGCGGATAGGGATGCCGCCCAGCTCCGTATTGAAGTCGCCCATCAGGTAGACGCCCTTGTCCTCTTCCGTCACGGAGCGGTTGTTGCCGCGCGCGTTCGCGTTCTCGATCGACGAGAGCGTGAAGTCACCAGGACCGCCGGCAGGACCGTTCTTGATGCAGTTGCAGTAAATGTCGTACGCCTGTGCGATCGCCGCCAGGTTCGGCATCGCCCAGCTGGTGGGCGTCCCGGCGGGGAGGTTCATGCCGCTGCCAAAGCCCGTCAAGGTGGACGTCAGGCTGGCCACCGACGTGCCGGCCGGCGGCGCGAAGATCGTGTCGCCCTGGTTTACGCGGCGGAACTCGTACGAATCGAATTTGTACTTCTTCGCGCTGGCGCCCATCTTCAGGCTGAGGCGATCCGGCAGCGCATCCCATGCCACGTTCACGTCCGCCACGTCCGTCGTGTTGGTCGTGCCCTGCGGACGGATGCGGATTTCGCTCGGCGTCGTGTTCGGCACCGACGACGGCTGCGTGCCGCTGGCCACCTGCGGCACGCCGACGATCGTCAACGGTCCGCCTGCCTGCGACGGGTCGAACGGATAGCCGATCACCGGCAGCCGGTCGTTGTTGCGGAAGTCCATCGTGTAGCCGTTGACGTTGAGCGCGTCGAGCGTCGTCGTGGTCTGCACGGGATTGCGGAACTTCGACTTGGCGCGGCCGACCTTTGCGTTCAGGCGCCAGCCTTCGGCCAGATCCTGTTCCCACGTCAGCGTGGGCTGCGTGAAGGTCGTCGTCAGCTCGTCGTAGCGGGATTCGGCGCGGATGTCGACGCCGTTGAATTTCCCGTATTGCAGGGCGCCGTTGGCCGCGTACTGTGCCTCGACGACGCTGGTCTGCGGCTTGCCGCCCTGGCTGGCCGAGCGCGAGAACGAGATCGCCTCCAGGTAGTCCTCGGCGCGCGTCGCTTCCAGCTTCGAGTACAGCATGTCGAACGTCAGCAGCGAGCCGCGCATCGGGCGCCACTGCACGGAGCCCGTCAGGCCGAGGCGGTCCTGGTCGTGCGTCAGGCGGCCGTAGCGCGGGATGCGCGGCGTGTAGTTGCCGGCGGCGCTGGCCGCGTTGTAGGCGTCCACGGCGCCTTGCGAGAACGGCAGGCGGGACACGCCCTGCGCGGCCGGGCCGCACGTGGTGGCCGTGGAGTTGGCGGGGTTGTTCGCCACGCCCATCGGCGCGCACCAGCCGCCGGCGGACGGGCCGTTATCCCAACGCACGGTGGAGAAGCCTTCTTCCAGCACGCGCCGTTTCGAGTAGGCGCCGGAGAGCAGCACGCCCACCTTGCGGTCCATGAAGGTGTTCGACAGCAGGAAGGCGACGCGCGGGTCGGTCGTGTCGGACAGGTCGTTGTACTTGCCCTTGGCCGTGATCGTGGCGTTGAAGCCCTTCAGATCGAACGGGCGCATCGTCGTCAGGTCGACGGTGGCGCCCAGCGAGCCTTCGTCGACGTCGGCGGACGAGCTTTTACGCACGGTCAGGGAGCTAAATAATTCGGAGGCGAAGACGTTGAAGTCGAAGCCGCGCGAGCGATTGGCGCCGCCCGAGGAGTCGGTGCCGCCCGTCGTGGCGAGGCCTTCGATGCCGTTGATGCGCACCCGCGTAAAGTCCTGGCCCAGGCCGCGCACGGTGATGTTGCGGCCTTCGCCGGCGTCGCGGTTGATGGTCACGCCGGGCACGCGCTGCAGCGATTCGGCCAGGTTCGTGTCCGGGAACTTGCCCATGTCCTCGGCCTTGATGACGTCGACGATGCCGTTGTCCTCCCGCTTCTTGTTCAGCGCCGATTCCAGCGATGCGCGCAGGCCGGTGACGACGACTTTCGTCGGCTCGTCGGCCGGCGCAGCCGCGGTTTGTGCCGTTGCTGTGCCGGCGGCAAGCAGGGTGGCGGAAGTGAAGGCAAGTTGGGCGGCAGCGTGCGCGCTGCGGCGCTTGTGCGCACGGCGGGAAGTGGTGGGGTGCATCGTATCTCCAATAATTTTTATTGCTCGCAAAATCTGTGCTTGCGGACCACCGGCTGAACTGGTCAGGCCGGTTGACGCATTTTATGGCAGATTTTTAATTATTGGTCAGTCCGCAATGAAGATTTTTTGCTAAGTGGTCTGGCCGCAGAGTGGCGGGGCGATGCTGAGTGTTGTTCCGACACCACGTGAACGAAAACGAAAACGAAAACCGGAGCCTGTCACCGGTTTCTGAAAAACGGTGACAGGCTCCGGTTTCCGGAGTTGCCGTCAGCGGAGCAGTCTGGCCCTAACCGCAGCGGGCCGCGGACATAGACCAACCCAACGGCGGAGAGCTGGGGTCAGACCCGGCGGGTCTGACCCCAGTTCCTGGTCTCGGGTTTTTATGGCTGGGCCTGCAGACTCACTTTGATCGGGCTGCGCGCGCGCTTGGCGGCATCGGCCACGTAAGCCTTCCACTGCGCTGCGCTGGTGATGTCGCCGCTGCGGTTCCATGCACCGCCCGCGTAGTAGCGCAGCGGCTTGCCGGAGGTAACAGAGGCCAGCACCAGATGGTTCAGCGTATCCTGCGTGAACTCGGTGGCGCCCGGCAGGATGATCGCCGTGCCGAATTCGCCCTTGGTCTTCTGCTTGACCCATTGCAGCAGCGTGCCGTCGGTCGTGTCACGGAAGACGTCGATGTCCGGCTGCTCGCCCTTGTCGCTTGGTGTCTTGTTCAGGCCCACGGCCGCCGTCAGCGACGTCTTGTCCTTGAACTCGAACGTGCTGTCGATCTGGTCCAGGTAGTGGCCGGCGTCCACCGTGAAGCGTTTGACTTCCGTGACCGGCGTGCCGGCGGCGTCCCAGGCGTCGTAGCGCAGCTCGAAGACCGTGCGCACCGGGCCGTTCG
>Ga0265797_10006574_pt1 | contig 16318 bp, 15 predicted proteins | sample P2T30metagenome_FD_192433 | JGI IMG/M metagenome (GOLD analysis project Ga0265797, IMG submission 192433) | Plant litter microbial communities from East Loma Ridge, Irvine, California - P2 T30 | ecosystem: Environmental > Terrestrial > Plant litter > Unclassified | place: USA: California... | reverse complement strand
ACGAAATCAAGTCCACGGAGAAGAGAAGAAAACTGGAAAGGACGCTGCAAAGACGCGTGCTGGAGCAAAAGGAAGGCGCGAAGTACTCGCCGAGCAGTTGCAAGAGAGAGCGATGACGAAGAACAATCGAAGAACAATCTTAGCAGAGAGCGCCGTCTCAAGCCCACTGAGGGGCTAATATTTCGCCATCCACATATTTCCATCACATCCACGTTGCCCGCCATGGCTCATTTACGCCGTCCGGGTTGTGTTGTTCGAGCGATGCAGCTTCGTTGGTCGTCGTCGCGTTCGCCCCTGCCAGGGTACCTAGCGTCTTCCTACCTTCCTACCCAATCAGAACCCAAAGATGGCTGGGGAACACAAACACCAGAACCTCCGCGCTGAAAGACTTTGCTCACTCACTCCAATCAGCCAACGTTGAACAGTGGGCTCCGCCAGTACGACCGGCTGGCGTGTCACAAGAAATGAAGTCTTACCTCAGCTGTCGTGAGATTGTATTGCATTGGCAAATAGCAGAATATTCACGATACGGGATTGCGAATCTGCGGAGTATGCACCTGTTGAGAACAGGTGTTCGTTGCCAACTCACTTCTAAGTCTATCTGACTAGACCGTTAGATTCTCGAGGCTACATCATTACCGGCACAACTGTAAGTAGCATTGGTCAGGTGACGTGATTCCAGGGCGATGTTGCCAATGATTCTTGAATGTGAAGTAACTACATACGTTAACAAGACACGTACAGAGGACTTTAGGAGCCAAAAGTACTAAACATTGAGGAGTATGTATCATGTATATAGCTCTCGGCTCTATGCCTGCCCATGCGCCTCTCATCGGCATGCAACATCATACAAAATCGATTTCGTACCAATAATCCTTAACTCGCTCCACCGAAGCGTATACCAGGTATCTAGTCCTGAACAAAGCGGTAGGCACCATCAATCTGATTATCGCTGATCCTCTTCGCAGTGCACACCTCACCGGTCTGGTCGCCACCTTCGCATCCAGTAATCGTTCCTCCGACACAAATGAAGAACGGAGTGAATGACACGTGGCCACACTGACCTTCCTTGGGCGTGAACTCGTACGAGTACGACTGGGTAGCCGTCTCCTCCGTGGAGAATTCTACAGACGCGGAAACTATGCCAAAGGGATCGCTGACAGATGCACCGAACGTCGTAGTGCGAGAAACAGAATTCTCGTTCGTGATGGTGACCTTGCTGGTCGTATCGCAGATGTTGCCACTGACCTGTTGGCTCATGGTACCTGATGCACATGTCAGCATGGTAGTCCACTATATCCTAGCAAAACACCAAACGCACCAGTCTTCGTGTACGGAGCCTTGTTCTCAGAGAAAGTATCGCATGCGCGCTTCTGCACTGGCGCATCATACCCAATCTTGTAGATTGGAATCCCACCAGTCGAGCTACCCAGGATGGCGGCGGAGCTGTTTACGCCGTGGTCTTCCAGGAAGATGTCGAATTTGTCGCCGCCAGCGACATCGCCGACTGAATGAGGTACGACAACGCTGCCAGCATCATCGCGAAGGACTGCACTTGAAAGTGTGTTTCCGAAAATTGTGCCGTCACGCTTGACTCCAGCGGCAGAGCAGTCACCTGTTCCGCAGCAAAACTGCACCACTAGGAGGTGAGGTCGAGTCAGTCACTGCCTATATGAAGTGATATCAAGGATGCTTACTAAAGGTAGACTCTGTGTCTCCAGCGAAACACACGCCGCCTTTGCCTCCGTAGACAGGGACTCCGCAGTTAGGGTCAGTGGTACCCGCAGGAGTGCGGATGCTATCCGGTGAGGTTAGCTCTGGTCTGTATGTCTTCGAAGGACGCTATTACATGGTCTGACAGTCTCCTGAGGCAGGCGCGATATCGTAGTAGATCATTCTGGTACTGCCTCGGACAGGAGGGTAGTCGCCGGACTTGCCACCTAGAACCGTGTCACGATCCTGATCGCGATGTGAGTGATTTGTTCAGCTTATTGTAGTGTAAGCTTACGTAGATGACACAAGAGGGATAACCAGTGCCAGTTGTCGTGATCGAGCTTGGACAGTAGTCACAGTCCTCGCTGTTGCATAGCTTCACAGGTGATTCCTGCGCGATAGCACCGACGGCCAGAAGGCCCATGAGGACCTCGATGGAGAAGGAGGAAAACATGATGAGTACTTGAAATGCCTTGCAAAGAAATTTGAGGTGTGTAGAGGAGGAGGTGAAAAGATGGACTGAGTGGTGAGAGACGAGTGACTGGCTAGTAAGTTGCTTTATATGTATGTCTTGTTATTTGGCCCCGAGTTTGCCTCGCGATGAGCGCTCTCGATTAGACATCGAAAGTCACCTCCCACGCAGTCTTCCAATTTCCGAGATCGTCGATGGTCAAAGCAAGACGATTTCCTCGGACACCGGCACTCTCCCTCCTGGAGAATAGTGACCAATTGTGCATCCACGATGGGATACACATAGTCTACGTGCGAGGGAGGCGTAGTATCTCTCCACATGCACCTTGTTAGTATGCATAACCGCTAACAATTTGATCAAGACAACGGGCGAGCCGAATTGGCGTTGTTCTCCGCCATATGGCGTAAGTGCTGGAAGCCTTACCACATGATGTCAGAGCGACCCAGACGGTGTGTTGGGACATGCAACAGACGTCACATTTCTGGACAAAATAGTCTACGATGGTCGCTATGTGGAGAAGCGCTAGGAAGCCGTGTATGGGGGTAGTGTACACAAAGAGATCCCTGCCGGCGTGAACCGGTATTACAGAAGGATCAAGCCGGTTCTCTCGTTGCAGGAGCCGTGTCGCACCGGGTCCGATTTGGGTTTGAGGTTACTTCGCCATGCCGGTAGATCAACAGTCCGCGAGTGTTGGAATGCAGACATGCAGATCTGCTGAACGCCATGCATCTGCGACGGAGATGTCTAACATCGGCTTACGCATAGTACCTCAGTGCTGGACATACATGGAAACCAAACTACACGTAGCTTAGCTCCCTCGAGTCAGCCCTTCGTCCATGTACCGGCCCAGCTATTATGAACTTAGTAGAAGGTTAGTTTCCAGGTACGCTTGCGCTTACCGCGGAGTTGGACCCGAGTGATTTAGTAATGCGTACTAGTGAATCGGGATACCCGCTGTCAAGCACGGCTCGCTTCGTATACATTAGTGTTGACTATTGTTGTTTGGGCTAACGAAGATGTACGTACTTCACCCCAGCCAACGACAAGAGACAGGCGGACCCTTATGAGCTAATCTTATACCACATCAGGGCTTCTAACGGCTACTGTATGCCGCAAACATTGCAGAAGTCAGCAACAAGGTGATAATAGTCGTGCATAGCGCTCGATCAGGCAGGCTTTTCGTCGGGGGCGAAACAATTCGTCATAGAAATATGGACTGACAGATTACGGCTCGGACACGGCAGAGTTGGTGAGCTGCAAGTAAGATCTTAGCAGCACACGATCGGTCGCCTACACCTACATAAGAGCGTTGAATCCACCTACACTAGGATTAGTCCACTTCACCCATCTTCTTGCCTCCTGACTTTAATCATGCAATTCACCACTACCCTCGTTGCTCTCAGCAGCATCGCCTTTGCGGCTGCTGCACCCAGACTTCTCGCCGGTCGCGGACCTGAAGATACGCTCTACGTGACCTTCTGGGAGAACGGCTGTGGCGATACCAAAGTTGGCACATCCTCGACTTTCTACGTTAGTACGTATGCTGGGATATTCCTTCCCTTTGAACATAGGTCTGACATTGTTTCCCAAGGCACAAACCCTGATGTAGCGTCCACTGCCCCAGAAGCATGCGAGATCAACGGCCATTACAATTGGCAGAGCGTCCAGATCAGGCAGCCCACCGGAGCGGACAAGTACTCCGTGGATTTCTTCTCAGGCGAGGGGTGCAATAACCCCATCTCCACCTTCTCCGAGAATGGATGCTACACGCGTAAGGAAATCCAAGTATGCAAGATGCCTGAGACATACACTGACTTCGTACATGTTCCTGTAGAGCCAGAAGGGCAACAAGTGATCACCTTCAGGGCCCATCTCTTGTGAGCATGGATACAGTGGGGAAGATGATATAGTATCGTGGTCAGTCGATTGGTCAATAGAAATCGGGCGGAGTTTGGAAATAGATGGCCCACTTTGCAGACCTCATAATACTCTACAGTGACTTATGATGCTGTTGATCATTGCCCACATGAATTCCCAAACATTTTTCGTATCAGCCGTAAGATTGGCCGGCAGCGTAATAATGCGACTTCTGGTACCTAGGTGGTATGATTGTTCTCTCCTCTCCATCGAGCTATTAGTTGGGCACCTGAAGAAATAGTGTACCGGTCGGGCGGACTAACGTACGTGGGTGGGAACCGACTTTGGTAGTAAACGAGACGTTTGACTGAAAGTAGCCACTAACGTCTTCTCTGTCACTAGAGCCTCATCTCTAGCCACCATACATTTGCCGTTGCACGGCTTGAAGTTCGATGTCGAAGTCATGCGTCTCGCTTCTGTCCCGAACTCGGTTCCCACTAACGTACGCTAGACAGGCTGTCGTTAGGACCCAACTGCCTAAATGGGCAAAAGACGAGTAAGGGTTTAAGCTTGGGACTAGCGGGACGGATCGCGCTGTCGATCATGACAAGCTCATGGCATTGTTTCTTTGCCGTCATCTTGGCATCCACCTTCAGTTGCTTGCCTTATATTTAGCACCATCTTTGAAGCAATGATCGTTGTTCGCGATGCGCTACTTGTGGGGCTAACATGCCGAGTTCCGAAACCATGTGTCGTAGTACGACGGTTGCTGATAATAGTAGGTGAATTATTGCTCGCCTGTACCATGTGAGTGTGATCAACAGTCCACAGACACCGTGATTTGAGCCGTGTCACAGTGTGACACATATTAATCACCCACGTGCCATGGGTAAGGTTACATAGTCGTAGCTTCCAGGTCCAATCGAGATCGCAGATTTCGGTCTACGAGTTGGTTTCCATATCCAGGATACACTTCGCGAGCCAAGAGATAGAAGTGCCTCATTAGTAGTCGGCAAATCATCGTGGCCAGGAGCTGCGCGAAAAGGGGAATTATGCAGACCAACGTCATATGAGAGTCACTCTTCAGGTGCGAGTATCTGGTGTTAGGCCAACATAATGTTAATAATAAGATTGTAACCGCTCGCATTCGAACGAAGCGCGACGGTCACGTATGCACTTGCACCAAACGTTGCTCATACACAGTCGCCTTGCATTAAACGGGTTGTAGTGCCTTAGGACCTTGTACGTACACGCAGTACACTGTTAGCCGGCACTCCACTCGGCCTGCCCGAGCTACATCAAGATCGTCCGGAGCTTCAAAGAGGTATCGAGTCGAATGAGTGTACGTGCACACACCAGAAATAGCCTCAACGGTTGAAGAGGTCAGTCGACCCCAACAGTTGGTGTAAAAGAGCTATACTAAGATTGGCCAGAGCCTCAAAGGATAGGCTAGTCAATTCCACCCCCCATTTCTAGATGCCGTGTGCATGGCTCAGTGACGTTTATCGCGGGTCGCCTTACATTTCGTTCGGTACCCACAAGTGGTACTTGCATATGGTGTGTATTGACTGGAAATGCCACGGACCTCGATGCCACTTCGGCTGGCGTATGTTGTACATCGACGGCGCACAGTAAGTATGGCATCGATCGATGAGGCAGACTCGCAGCGAAGGTGAGACAAGTGTGCTACGTCATGCGATCCTGCGTGAATTCTGGGTGAAGCTCATCAGAAGGCATGTTGGTGAACGAGACTATGCTGTCAATGACTCTCGATAGTATAGCTTACGGCTATTTAAGTGCTATGTGCCTGCTACACCTAAGTCAGACAACGAACAGATTGCAATCTTCAAGTCTTCCAACATGCAACTTACTACTCTTGTTTTTGCCCTCGGAGGCCTCTCTATGGCTGTGGCAGCTCCTCAGGCCGCCCTCGCTGGCCGCGCCCCCCAAGACAACCTGCTCGTGACCTTCTGGAAGAACGGTTGCGGCCAAACCGGAGTTGGCAATTCGAAAACATTCGTCGTCAATGCCCAAGACGGACCGAGTAAACCTGAGGCATGCGAGACCAATGGCCTCTACAATTTGTACGTCATTCCGCTGTGCGAACTGTGAATGAAACACGGACTGACTTCTTCCTCCATCATCCAGCCAGAGCGTGCAGATCCAACAACCGAGTAACGGACAGACCAGCTATGCTATTGACTTCTTCTCCGGCGAGGGATGCAACAACCCAGTTGGTGTAAGTTCTGCTCATTCGCATGCTGAAAAGATCAAGGAGCTAAGCCCCCCGTTTCACAGACATATTCGGAGGACGGGTGTTACACACAGCCGGAGGGAGTGCAGATAATCACGTTCAGAGCTCACCTCAACTAAGAGTTGATGGCGCTTGGTGTTTGAGCTTGAGCAACGAGAAAACGAGCTGCTTGTACGAAGTAGGAGGCTGCTTAGATGCGGGCCTTGATCCATTGCGCGGTCGATGGCTTGGTCGTTCGCAAGGTTGGATAAGCGTCTCCAGTCGAGTTCGTACAATGCAATATTTGCCACAGACAGCTCAAGTCTCGGGAACTTGTCCATTCAAGCGCATCAGGCCAGCTGGTGTTGTCTGACCGTTACCGGGCGAATCTTGTCCTAAACCCCGCAGTGCTTGTTTCTCACCATACTCCTTCAATCCCGTCCGCGACTTTCTACGCCTGACAGATGGATAGCGGGAAGGGTCGAGGTTGCTCATGGGCGAATATGAATAGCGACGTGAATCAGGCGTATGCGGTGGATACTGATGTTCAAGCACTACACGCACGTTGAGATTCTCCGGTATCCAACTGTTTCGGTCGAAACCCGAGGCTTGGCCTTGACGTTGGGTGGCTTTTAAGTTACTTCTCGGAGGCGTTGAGGCTTGTCGTATTTGAGGACTAGTGGGCGACGCTTCGAGGGCTTTGTTATCGTCCAGAATTCTATATGCGAAGCTCTTTCGCGAGTGTCTCTTGTTGGCCTCTTCTTTAACATCATTTGTCCCATACACTGTGCCCGGCATCGTAACATATTGTTCCAATGAGTGAGATAGACTTGCAAAGTTGAATCCTCTTCCAGGTTGGCTCGGTAGAAAGCGTTGTCCAATGTCCGTGTTGAAGTCAAGCGTAAGGTCTTGAGTGGGCTTGTACTTTGAGAGTTGTGTGTACCACTTCGGGTAGCTGCCGTACCACGTGTCAACATCCGCATCGACGTCGACGGCCAGGTATATGTTTTTCACGTCATCCGGTTTGTGTATCAAGATCACAAAATCGAACTCTCGGGGCAAGCCAGATCGCTGCAGCAAGTTTTCCTCTAGCGTCCAGACGGCCATGCTGTCCTCGACATCATATTCTGGACCTAGAGGGCTGCGCTGCGAACGGATGGATCCTTGGATGCTCATCATATGATAGACTTTGTAAGAACCTTTCAGCCCGCCTTGAGGATTCAACGTAGCAGACACCGGCGCCTGTGAGACACCAAGCGAGCTTGACAGGCTGAAGTTCCATTGTAAATTTTCTGGGGACACCGCTCCGAATATCAATTCCGGCGCATGTTTCAATATTCGAGGGTGCGACCTTGGTGCTTGGTGCCATCTATCGTCGTTTGCACCTGGCGGGCCATCGCCGTGAACAGACACCCGGATATCTGCGGACTTGAATCTATGACTTTTGGGGTCGTGGGGGTGGAAGACGAAGTGAACAGAGGCGAAGTAAACATTGTCCATGCTGTCTTCATGAAGCGCACTCGATTCGTAGAAGCCATGTTGCAGACGGGTGATGTGTGCTGAGATGAAAGCGTCTCCAGGAAGAGTGCGCTCGTAAAGGCACTTTTGGTGGATTTGCAGGCGTTTCTTCGGTACATTGACATCCTGGATGGGTGTGCTGACGGACTTGCTTCGTTTTCGCATTTGAGTCGACGACTCGCTGTTCTGCCTCTGAGATCCCCCCTTTCCCCCACCTTCTTGATGTCGATGCAGCCAGGAGTCCATAACGATTGGACTGATAGGGTCACGCTGCGACTGTTACACCATGACCGCAGCGTGCGAGGAGCCGTTGAAGCGGACAGGAAGCCTTGAGATCGTGAGATGGGAGGTTTTAGGATGCATGGAGTCAAGATGAGACAGACGCCATGACAAGGTGAGATGAGGCGCAGACTGATTAGGCGGCCATGAGGCTGGCGGCACTGTCTGAACGGGAAATGGCGTAAAAGGTTTCACTCCAAAGACAAAGATGGCGATCAGGGGGCCGACTCCAACGTGACGAAAGGTCAGAGGCGTGCATGCCGGTCATCCCGACATTGTGACTGGCCTAATTCCGGAACACAAAGCTGGAGGCTCACATGGTGTGGGATGAAGGGAGCGTGGCACGGCATGCGCTCGCGGCGCCCCCTCCAGCTCTTATCAGCGTGCGTCATCGCAGCCTGCACCCCGCAATGTCCTAGCAGGGCGAGACCTGGGGAACAGATCGTTGGCTGAGTACACCGTGTAGTTGTATCCGTACAATTGGTAGACTTAGATCTCTGTGTTACTTTTGGCCGCTGCGTTGGACTGCCAGAATGCAGCTGTGCCCCAAGGAGGTGAGTGTGACCGCTGTGGTGGTTGCCCGTGGAACACACGCTAACCACTTCGCGCCAGCTCGACAAGCTCGTCATCTCGCAGCTCGGCCTGCTTGCACAGCGTCGTCTGGCCAGAGGTGTCAAGTTGAACCATTCTGAGGCCACCGTGAGTCTGTGCTCGAGGCTGTAATGCTCTTTTTTACTCATACCTTCAGGCACTCATTGCAAATAATCTCCAAGAGGTAGTGCCCCTGACTACACCTGCTCAAGGAGACTTCTGAACTCCCACAGCTCATCCGCGATGGTAACCACATGGTCGCGGACCTCATGGCCATTGGCAAGACCATGCTTGGTCGCCGCCATGTGCAGCCCTCAGTCGTCTCATCGCTATCTGAGATGATGGTCGAAGGCACCTTTCCCACCGGCACATATCTCGTCACCGTCCACCACCCTGTCTCAACCGATGATGGTGATTTGGAGAAGGCCCTCTATGGGTCCTTCTTGCCAATACCTTCGAACGACATGTTCCCACTCCCAGAAGCGGATGTGTACGAGGAGACGAAGCAGCCGGGTGCCATAGTTGCCGTTAAGGGGGAGAACGGAACCATCAAGCTCAACGATGGGCGCAAGAGGATCAAGCTGAGGGTCAAGAGCATGGGGGACAGGCCCATCCAGGTTGGCTCACACTATCACTTCATCGAAACGAACCCGCAACTGCAATTCGACCGTATACGCGCACACGGCTACCGACTCGACATTCCTGCTGGCACATCTGTGCGCTTCGAGCCTGGAGACACCAAGACAGTCATATTGGTACAAATCGGTGGCAATAAGATTATCAAGGGTGGTAATAAGATTGCCACTGGCCACATCGAGGACCCTTCCATCACGGCGGGCATCGTCGAGAGGCTCAAGGATGATGGCTTCCTCCACGAGCCCGAACCGCATGGCGACGCTGCCCACATCGACATGTGCACCATGGAACGCCAAGCCTACATCAGCATGTTCGGTCCTACCACTGGTGACCTTGTCCGATTGGGCGCCACAGATCTCTGGGTTAAGGTCGAGAAGGATATGACTACGTACGGGGACGAGTGTGCCTTCGGCGGCGGGAAGACCTTACGCGAGGGTATGGGCCAAGCTGGAGGTCGCGCAGATAAAGACAGTCTCGACACAGTCATCACAAACGCACTCATCGTCGACTGGACGGGCATTTTCAAAGCCGACATTGGTATCAAAGACGGCCTCATTGTCGGAATCGGCAAGGCAGGCAACCCAGATGTCATGGACAACGTCGATACCAACATGGTAGTCGGTTCCTGCACAGATGTCATTGCCGGAGAGCACAAGATCATTACAGCTGGCGGCTTCGACACACACATCCACTTCATCTGCCCACAGCAAGCCCACGAAGCCATCGCATCCGGCATAACAACAATGCTCGGCGGCGGCACGGGGCCCAGCACCGGCACCAACGCCACAACCTGCACCCCCGGCAAGACACACATCCGCCAAATGCTCCAAGCCATCGACGCCCTGCCCCTCAACTACGGCATCACCGGCAAAGGAAACGACTCCGACCTGGACCCCCTCCGCGAACAAGCCGAAGCCGGCGTGTGCGGCCTCAAGTTGCACGAAGATTGGGGCACCACACCAGCGGCCATCGATGCATGCCTGACAGTCTGCGACGAACACGACATTCAGACGCTCATACACACCGACACGCTCAACGAATCCGGCTTCGTAGAACAAACGCTTGCGGCATTCAAGAGCCGCACGATACACACATACCACACCGAAGGCGCAGGCGGCGGGCACGCACCAGACATCATCAGCGTGGTCGAACACGAGAATGTACTGCCGTCATCCACAAATCCCACGCGCCCATATACGAGAAACACACTGGACGAGCATTTGGACATGCTCATGGTGTGCCATCATCTGAGCCGCAATATCCCAGAGGACGTAGCCTTTGCTGAGTCCCGCATTCGTGCCGAAACAATCGCCGCCGAAGACGTGCTGCACGATCTAGGCGCTATTTCCATGATGTCGTCCGATTCGCAGGCTATGGGCCGGTGCGGCGAAGTCATTCTACGCACGTGGAACACCGCGCATAAGAATAAAGTGCAGCGCGGCACGTTGAAAGAAGATGAGGGCACTGACGCGGATAACTTCAGGGTCAAGCGGTATATTAGCAAGTACACGGTCAATCCGGCGATCGCGCAGGGCATGGGTCATTTGATTGGGAGTGTGGAGGTGGGGAGGGTGGCAGACTTGGTGCTGTGGAAGCCCGAGAATTTCGGCGTCAAGCCGAGTTTGGTGGTGAAGAGTGGGTGGTGCGCGTATGCGCAGATGGTACGTTCCTCCTCCCGTTTCACCCATGGCTTACTGACGCTGAGCAGGGCGATCCCAACGCTTCCATTCCGACCGTAGAGCCTATTATCATGCGCCCCATGTTCGCGCCGCTTGTCCCGCAGTCTAGCATCACGTTCGTCTCGCAGGCGTCTATCTCTTCTGGCGTCATCGAGTCCTACGGGCTGAAGAAGCGCGTGGAAGCTGTCAGGAATTGCAGGAAGATTGGCAAGAAGGATATGAAGTTCAACGACGTGAGGCCGAAGATGAAGGTCGATCCGGAGACGTACACGGTCGAGGCGGATGGTATGGTGTGCACGGCTGAGCCAGCGGAAACGCTGCCGTTGACGCAGGCTTATTTCGTGTATTAGTGCATTTCTTATAAGAGATCTTGACTTTCTTGTTGTACAAGGCTTGTGGATTTCACACTGAATGTGCATGCCAAAGACCATGAACGAGTAAAGTATCGACATCCTCATTCTCGCTCATGACACCTTATGCCAAACGCAGTCTTCTCTCTCTCATCTAAGACGTATTATCCCCCATATATACAAACATACTATCTAACAATGCTGGGTATCTCAAGAAAACGTAACGTATCGTAACAACATTGTATATCGTATCGCATCCAATAAGCAGAAGACAAACGTCTGGCGAAACATGCCAAAAGAGAGTTGCGCCTAGAAACACCAAGACGACCAAAGTCCGCTATGCACAATATGCAACGGAAAGAGTAAAAGGTATCAACAGCCCACTGTGAGTGAGTGCTAGGATGTACAAGAAAGATACAAAATAGCGATGAATACACTAAACAATATGGCGGCAAGATGTTTTTGGTAGAACGGAGATTTTGCGGAAATGACGAAGGAAATGCAATGGCGCCAGAAAGGGTGGAAGCCAGCGAACGTCGAATGGGAAAGCGATGCGACGCGCTAAAAGGGCGCGAGACAACGGAAGACAAAACAAGGGTCATGTGTTGCTTAGATGGTGGAAAATTAACTCGCGTCAAGAGACCCTCGGAGTGATGGTGGTGCTGATGGTCATCTGGCTTTGTACCAGTACCGGAAAGAGAGTTAAGGTGATACAGTCCAGAGCGTGGGCAGAAGGCAGCGCACAAGCCTTCGGCGCCTAGCATCAACAGGCTGAAAGAGCTGCTGAGATGCAAATGTCGTTGATATGAAGTGTGGTCTTGCTTACGACTGGTTGTACCATTCATACTGCTGCCCGAAGGTCTCGGCCTCATAACCAATGGGAGTATACGAGGCCGGCATACGTTGATCGTCGAATGACTGAGACGGCGACATCTCCATCATACAGGTCTGATCAACATCCGCCGCCATCTGCTCGTTGCCGTAGTACTCTTCCACGATCCTCGGAGGCAGGCGCGAACTACCGGGAACGTCGAGACGAGCATCATACATGTACTGATCGTTGAGGAAGTAGCTGGCAGGCGGGCATGCAGATTGCTCAACGGGCGCGTACGATTGTGTGGCTGCTGACTGCGGCTGGTCTACGTAGGTCGATGGCGGACCGAAGTCGTAATCGGTGAGCGACGAGTCGAGAAGCGAGTGACGCCGGTATGACGCCTCGTCTTGGAAATTGCCGTAGGTAGTTGGCTGGGTGCTCATGTATGAGCGCGGAACCTGTACTACTCCTGCCATGAGGTCTGGCTGAATGTTGGGCAAATAGAAGTCGGCACCTCCATTGATAGGTGCTTGTACCTGAATCTGAGGCGGTGGCATTGGCATAGGGTCCCCAGGCTCTTGAGAGGCCATAGTAAACGCCTGTTGCTGCTGAGCTTGGAGACGTGCATGGAAATTTGCTTCGACAGTCTCAACGGCAACACGTCCGTGGCTCGCTCGAAGTTGTCGTTCAGCTCTCAGCGACTCTAGCAGATACTCGGTCTGCGCTATCAGAGTGTCTAATGCTGCAACGTTGTTGAGTCCAGCCGCTGCGTCTGACTCTTGATCTGGCGAAAGAAGGGGTGCGGCATTGTCGTGATCTCGTAGCTCTTGTCTGAGTGTCGTCTGGTCGGGCAAGGTTCGTTGTCGGAGGGGTAGCGTCGGTGGAATGCTCGATGACATGGGCGCGATGACCTGGGCGTCTTGTTGGATTTGGGCAACGAGCTCATCTGGTAAATAACGCGGGTCGTTGACATATGGGCTCGGTATAACAGTCTCCTGCGGGAAAATCTTGAGGTAAAGACGCGCCCAGACAAGGACTCCAATATCTCGAGGCTGCGTTGTAGTAAGGCATGTTCTTGCTTCGTGGCCTCCAGACTGCCAGGCGTCCTCACTCACGACATCCTCTTTGCAGTTTGGACAGCGCTTAATGAAGGACACATGTAGTCCGTGTTGTTGCGAATAAGTGGGGAGTAAGTGTTGTCTGACGCCGTTCATGTGTGGTTTTGCGCATCCATTGCAGGGGCACATTCCTTGTCCCGGATGCACGAGGTACCACTTGTGGACCGGGCAGTCCAGGTCCAAACTGGCAGGCTGGTCAAACAGACTATCCAAAAGCGCGATAAGGGGGTCGACATTGGTCCTTTTGTTCGGGCGGCCGCCATAGGGATTGTGTCTAGTCGAAGCGTTGGACGTTCGCCTACTGACTGGTGATTTGCCATGCTTCTGTCGTGCACGGGCAGCCTTGTCATTTATATCGGTGTCAGCATCGACGTATCTTTCATTGACGCCTTCGTACTTGTGCTCTTCTGGATGTAGCTGCGCATACAAGCCACGGAGCGCTTGATCGAATATGTGGTGAATGGGTGACTGCTTCTCGTGCAGTGCATCGACGACAGCCCGGCTGTCCTCCAAAAAGACCTCGCAGTAGTTGTTGTACGTGTAGTCACCGAACTCTTGTTTGATGGCGAAGAAGTGGTCGCGCGCACGTTGCGGGCGATCCGGTAGTCTGTAGTGTATCATGGCAGCCTCCTCAAGCAGCGTGTTGTAAATCAGAGTTCCCTGCTGACTATGTGTCTCATACGTGCCGCCGGCATGCGACGCTTCGTCCTCGTTCAGGCGTCGTGGGCAAGGCCTTGTGTCCTGAAGCCCATGCTTCTTCCATTCGTGCTTGCGGCGGGCGTCTTGGCGGGCGAAGTGTTTCTTGCAGACGCGGCAGACACAGTCCGACGCCTGTTGGGCAGACTTGTGGGAGTGCTGCTGGCGGACGTGGCGTGAACAGTTGCCGGTTTGGTAGCGTCCAGTGAAGCGTGCAGGGCAGTAATCACATGTTGTGACACCCCCTTGTGAAGCTTTGCTTGCACGCTTGGTGTGGGAGCGGACGGAGCTTTGAGGTTCGGACGATACGGTGGGGGCTGGCTGGGACTCGGCGGTGGAGGGCTGGTGGTAGTCGTCGACATGGGAAGGAACTGCACCCTCTGGGGCGTTGTAGAGGCTCGCATCAAGGAAGTAGTTCTCAGGCTCGAAGGCCTTCTTTTGGTCGAGCTAGCCGCAGAGTCAGCAAGGCGCGAGCACATGGGTCGAGGGGATGGGGTCTCACTCGTGCGCCCGGATGCCATGGGTCTCCAAATAGCGAGACATCGAAGTCCTGCTCTGCTTGAAGCTGTCCTGGAAAGTCCCCTAGGCATGAGTCGGTTGCACGGTACGAGAGAGAGGAGGCTGAATATGTCAATGAGGGCGGGTCGACGGCCTGGTGGATGCTGGAGACAATGGACGGCGCGCTGTAGAAGCCCGAGTCTGCGACAGATTCGCATGTATTGTTTTCAGGCCAGCTAGAGGTGTATTGGATGTCATTCTCGACTGCTACGGGATCTATAGAGGCGGTGGTGTTTAGGTCGGAATACGCTGAGTGCTCGGAAAGGTGGTGGGGCTCCGCATCATCTCCAATCTTCTCTGCGCGCCGTTCAACGGAGAAGGCGCCCTGCCGCGAGGTGATGCCTGCCGGGTTGGCGGCGATGTCGAAATCAGCTGTCGAAGGGTGCCGGTTCGTTGTCGCAAAGGCCTGCTCTAGCGCCGTCTTGTCTTGGGGCCGGCTGCCTCCGTGTGACGTTAGTTGCTCTCTATAATAAGAGTCTACGTCTTCCCACTCGTCGTCTTCGGTGGCCCCCAAAGGATGTGCCATGTGCGAAATACAGGCAAAGTGACGCCGAGCATAAAGATGCGGTGCAAGAGAGGTAGGAGGGTTGCGACAAAGGCGACGAGGCCGGAAGATATGGACCGCGTAGAAGTGTGTAACTGCGTTCGGCGCATCGGTTCATTCCATTAATGACCAAGCCGAGCGAGAGCTGCTGCAGCAACATTTGACGTGCGGTTGGCTGGCATGTAGTCTCGCACAGGGTATAGCCCGCCAGCGCACAGAGGGATCGTCTCTTCAGCCGTGAATGACGAGGCGCACTGCAAGGTGCATAACCGTGCAACTGTTCGGTGGAGACGTTCGAGGCGTCGCTACCTACTCGAGCACGAATACTTTGACATACCTCTACCTCCAAAATATCTATTTGGGTGCCACAATCCGCCCAAGAGACGACGTGGAACCCTTCGAATTGCTGTCTGTACTATTTCTCGCCGTATACACAGTACTCCCAAGATCTCGATCCCACGGTTGCCATCTGATGCTAGCCGTGGTCTGACTATCAAGGAGGGCGCAATAGCTTTGTCACGAGTATGCATCTGATTCGCTGGCATGCAGGCCGCGCAGTGCATTCGTGTAGCGGCTGATAGTAGCCAATCCGATCTACCGCCTGATTTTCAAGGTGAATGATGCGGCTCTGCGGACTAATGTCTATGGAGGGCATATCGAAGGGGCATGCTAGCGACACAAATCCGCATTCCAGCCTTGAAATTCTAAGGTCCTTGTTTAGGACTCGGAGGCATACCCACTGTACGCTGTGCTGGCATAGTGTTTTCCAGTCGTCGGCAGAGTTCACCATCGCTACCACCTACGAGGAGCCAGGGCCACGGTGCTAGGAACCAGCCCCGAGTGTGCAATTGTGTAGCCGCCGAATAGCTGGCCAATAACTACTCGTTTTTATTGTGGCACCCTTCAGGACACATCGAAGCCTTACATACGAACTCCATCCAGCCACGAGCATGTTTAAATCTTACCTGCCACGCGAGAAAAGTTGAAAGCATTGCGCCATGCTCCGTGCCCCAGGCCAACATTTGTTTCAGGCCCATTATTCCCTGAGGCCCCCAAAAAAGAACGACCTTTCTTCACTTTCTCTTTCATCAACGGCGCATACTTAATTCCACCAGAGAACAGGCAAAAAATGGCAAAAACATACAACAGCGGGTATTCGCCAGTGGTCACCCACCTGACTACTAATCCGCCGGTATCCTGCTTGAGTACAGCTGAGCGAACGGGAAGCTCTATTTTCAAGATCCTATGGTCGTATGTGAA
>Ga0265797_10006573_pt1 | contig 16318 bp, 12 predicted proteins | sample P2T30metagenome_FD_192433 | JGI IMG/M metagenome (GOLD analysis project Ga0265797, IMG submission 192433) | Plant litter microbial communities from East Loma Ridge, Irvine, California - P2 T30 | ecosystem: Environmental > Terrestrial > Plant litter > Unclassified | place: USA: California... | reverse complement strand
GTACGCCCTCACCGCCCTTGGCCGATCATTAGCCGATCCGATCCGCGAACTCGGATTTTGGGCCGGCACGAACATTGCGGAAATCGAGAGCAACCGGTTGGCGTTCGACGAGGCGAGAGACAGCTTGCCCGCCTAGAACTGCAAGGGCGAAGCCTTTGTGCTCTATACCCGTCAAACGACCCACAAACGGACGTTCACGTGCCCCTCGCCGCCTCCCAACTTCGGACGTTCGTTCATGGTGTCGGTCACTGGCAACGACCGAACAAACTGTTTGAAACGATGGTGAGGGGCAGGCGTGTTTCGATCGGCGGGCAGGTGCACGTCACGCGTGACGCCCTATCCTGCCTTCGGCTCGGCGAGTAGATACCGTTCGATCCGCCCTACGAGTAGCCAGTACGCGGCAACAGCCGCCAGGACGTGGCACCCGACATAGATCAGCGCGCCATCATACGAGCCTGTCCGGCTGACGATCGCTCCAATTGCTATCGGCGTGATGATGCCCCCGACGCTGCCTGCCGCATTGAAAAGCGCGCCCGTGACGCCGATCGCCTCCTTGGGCGCGGTATCGGCAATTACGGTCCAACCGAGTGCGCCGAAGCCCTTGCCGAAGAACGCCGCGCACATGATCGCGACCACGACGGCATTTGCAGCGGTATAGTTGCACAGGATGATGGTGGCGCTCAGCCCGAGACCAAGAGTGATTGGCAATTTACGCGCGATCGTCAGCGAGCCCGTGCGGCGGAGCAGCCAGTCCGAGAAGAAGCCGGCGGACACGCCGCCAAGGCATCCGCAGATCGCCGGGAGCGCCGCCACGAACCCGGCCTGGAGCATCGAGAAATGCCGGGCCTCGACGAGGTAGCTCGGGAACCACGAGATGAAGAAGGTCGACAGTGAAGCGACGCAATACTGGGCGAAGAAAATCCCTAGCAGCATCCGGTTCGACAGAAGGCTGCGGATTACTTTCCCCGCCGGAACCATGTGAGTCACATCAACCTTCGACGACGCGCTTCCGAGCTGTGTCAGCGCGCCCCGCGCAGTGATGTCGTCATACTCTTCGCGCGAAAGCCGTGCGTCGCTGTCAGGAGCCTGATACTCCCACCACCAGATCATGGCGAGGACCAGCCCCAGACCGCCCATGACGGTGAAGATGTGTTGCCATCCGGCGTAGTGGAAGAGAAAGCCCATCAAGGGTGTGAACACCGCCAGCGAGAGATACTGCGCCGAATTGAAGATCGCACCTGCCACGCCGCGTTCGTCTGAAGGGAACCAGGCGGCGATGATCCGCGAACATGCAGGGGTCACCGGTGCCTCCAGGATTCCGAGCAGAAGGCGTAGCGCATAAAGCACGACGATTGGCGCTGCCACATACCCTACGCCGCTGGTCAGGATCGTCGCGATCGACCAGCCGACGAGGGCCACCAGGATGGCGATGCGCGAGCCTATGCGATCGACCAGATAGCCCGCGGGTATCTGCGCAAGGAAGTAGCTCCACGAGAATGCTGAGAAGAGCCAACCCATCGACAGCGGATCGATCGCGAGATCCTTTGCGAGGCCGGGCGCCGCCACCGAAAGCGTCGCTCGGTCACCCGTGCTCAACGCGAGTACGGTCGTGATCAAGGCCAGCACTAAGAAGCGCCGATGCCGCCCGCGCGGCTTCCCATCGGAGTCCAGCCGCTTTGACGTCTCCGGATCTGTTCTATCCATGGCTCAGGCGAACGCAATCGAACCGTCGGGCCGTCTGGGAACGCGGCGTTCCCAGTGGACGTACCGGTCGGTCGCGAGATGGGCTTCGTCGATCTCGACGCCCCACCCCGCCCGATCCGCGCGCAGTTCCAGATGACCCTCGCGTGGCAGATAGGGGTCGGTCACATAGTGCGCGTCTCCGACCGCCTCCCCTACCATCCCGGCGCGGCCTGCAGGTAGGACGTCGGCGTTCGGCAACCGATATTCGAGTATCTTGAAGTTGGGTTGGGCGGCGCAAAAGTGCAGGTTCACCGCGGTCGCGAGCGGTCCCATCGGGTTATGCGGTGCGACGGTCACGTAGTGCGCTTCCGCGATGGCAGCGATCTTCCGCATCTCCAACAAGCCCCCGACGACGCAGATATCGGGTTGGATGATGTCGCATCCGTCGACCTGGAGCAGACGCAGAAACTCGAAACGGCTGTAAAGGGATTCACCGGTCGCCAGCGTGCAATTCAGACTGCGATGAAGTTCCCCCCATCGTTCGAAGTTTTCAGGCCTGATCGGCTCTTCGAAAAACAGCGGGTCGTACGGCGCCAGCGCATTGCCGAGTTGCGAAGCTAGGCGTGGCTCGAAAATTTTCGCATGCGCATCGAATGCGATATCGAAGGTCGGATCGGTCGTCTCGCGGAGTGTCCGGAAATACTCCGCGCTGGTACGGACAACCTCGCCCCAGCGGTTTGCGTGTATATCGATCCTGTACGGGCTGAGCTTGAAGGCATTGAAGCCCCAATCCTCGTTGAGCATAGCCATCGTCTCAGCGGCCGCGGGAACGTCGGGCGCTGTGTAGACACCCGAATAGACTCTGATCCGATCGCGTGCGTGGCCACCGAGCAGCATGTAAACCGGTACGTTCAACGCTTTGGCTGAGATGTCCCATAGGCAGTGGTCGATCGCGGAGATCGCCGCCAACCCCAGAGCGCCGGGCGGAAAGCGCGCTTGCTGAACCAGCAACTGGATGAGGTACTCGATCCGGCGTGGATCATGTCCCGCGATAAAGTCGGCCAGATAATCGAGAATCGGCAGCAGGGCGCGATCGGGTCCGTGATTGTAACACTCGCCCCAACCGGTGACCCCCTCGTCGGTGTCGATGGCTACGAGGACCCTAGGCCGCCCGCCGTCCCTGGTCATGAATGCGCGGAGCCGATCGATCTTCATAACGCCGTCCCTATCCTTAGCCTGGCGGTGGTTGCGCCGTTTCGTTTCACGCGAGATCTGGCCCGGGAAGTCAGCGCACCGTCGGCAAACCAGCAGAGGCCGAGGCAGGAATCTCCTCGAGCAGCTGACGCAGAGCTCGCCACGTGTCGTCGGGCAGCGGCCAGGCCGCGGGGACGCGGGGCGATCCACAATCGTCGCCGAGGATCTGCAGCGCTGCCTTCACAACCGACACATTCGCGCCGTTCCGCTCTTCGGACCGCAGGACCTCGAAGCCGACAATCCCCTCGATCAACGATCGAGCCTGTACGTAGTCGCCCGATTCCAACGCGGCGCTAATAGAGACCGAGCGCTCGGGCCAGACGTTGATCAGACCCGACGTGAAGCCACGTGCGCCCACGGCGTAGAACGCAGGTGCCCAAGTTTCGGCGAGTCCGCCGCTCCATACCAATCGCGGATCCGTCGCCCTGATTGCATCAGCCAGCTTCAACGGCGTCGGACACGCCCATTTCACTCCGACTACCCCAGGAATGCCACAGAGATCGACAATCGCGTCCAAGCCGATGCCGTCGTCGCGCAGATAGAGCAGGGCCGGAAGCCCCTGCGCCTCCTCGACGATCCGGGACACATACGCGACAACACCACGCGGTGCGACGAACGGGTCTGGCGGCTGATGGATCATCAACGCACTCGCGCCCGCCTTCCGCGATGCGCGCGTCAGCGCGAGTGCGTCGCCGATGCCGCGACCAACGCCAGCAACTAACGGTACCCGACCGTCGATCAGCTCGGAGGTCGCGTGAACCATGGCCTCGGCCTCGCCCGTCGTCAGCGCGTAGAATTCGCCAGTATTGCCGTTCGCGACGAGAACCGACACCCCTGCCTTCACCGCGCGATCCACCACCGGCGCGAGCCGCAAAGGAGCGATCGCGTCGTCAGGGTCGAAAGGGGTGACCAGAATGCCCGACACGCCCCGCAGCGCCTGCCGCAGGCGACCTTCCGCTTCCGTGGCCATCAAGCTACCCCTCCCGTTGATCTATCTTGTAACCCTTATTTACAGGTGAGCGTCCGCTGTCAACTCGATGCAATCGTGCTAGCTAACGTCGGGATGTTCCTTGAAGGTGTACTGAAATGAGCAATCTGATCCTGGTGCCCGAAAAGAAGGAACGTCTCGGAGACAGGCTCTACGGCCAGATCCTGGAGCAGATCGCGTCCGGTACCCTTCGCCCCGGAGACAAGCTGCCCTCCGAGAACAAGCTGTGCGAGTTATTTAACGTGTCCAGGCCCGTTGTCAGGCAGGCACTCGTCCGCCTCCAGGCCGACGGTATGGTGCTGACGCGCAAGGGTCTCGGCACCGTCGTTCAGAACGCGCCTCCCGAAGGTCTTACGCGATTCTCACAGCCCAGCGACGTCGCTCACATGCTGCGTTGCTTGGAACTGCGCCTCGCCATCGAGGGGGAGGCTGCCGCGTGGGCTGCGACCCGTCACTCCCTGCCCGAACTGAAACGAATCGGACGCGCGCTAGAACTCTTGGAGCAGCAGATGCAAGATGGCGCGATCACCGCGTCGGCCGATTTCGCCTTTCATCAGGCCGTTGCCGCGGCGAGCGGCAACATCCTATTCGAGCAAGTCCTTCAGTCGCTCGACGACGCGATCCGCCGTGGCATGGTCATCGCGCTAGGACTGACGAAGGAGCGCAGCCCGGAGCGCGCAAGACGCGTCTTGGACGAGCACAGGGCGATTTACGACGCGATCGCACGCCACGACTCACAGGGCGCGAGCCTAGCGATGCGCTATCATCTCGACCGGGTCCGACAGCGCGTGACGGACGGATCACGAGACCAGTAAACGACTATTGACGCCAGCAACTTGTTAGTTCAGTTTACATGTGGCTTTGGGTCAACGGTCGCATTTCGTCGGCGAGCGCGCTGACGAAATGAGCTCTACCCCTGCTGAACACCGCCTTGAAGAGGGCTCAGCCCTCTTCAAGGCGGTGTTCGCCGCACGTTTCCGAAAGGCCGTGCGCAACGAACGGATCGGCCAACGAAGCCGCACGATAGGGGAGAGATGCATGAACAAGAGTCTCGTAATCGCACTGCTCGCAAGCAGCGCCCTAGTTCCGCCTCTTGCGGAGGCGCAGACGAACCAAGCGCCAATCTCGCCGGCCGTTCAGCGCGATGACGCAACGGTGGCCGCGGGACCGTCGGCCGATGCGCCCCCCACAGCTGATGCATCGGCAGGGCAGCAGTCCGGACCGGACGATCCGGACGCCACTGCGGTCGAGGACATCGTCGTCACCGGATCGCGTGTCGCGCGCGCCGGCTATTCGGCTCCGACCCCCGTGACGATGCTGTCCACCGACAGCTTGAATGCGAAGGCCCCTGGCACGTTGGCGGACGGGCTGAACCAGTTGCCCGTCTTCACCGGGTCGATCAGCAACGCACAGGATCGTGGCTCGAACGCCGGGCGGGTACGGACGGGAAACTACCTGAACCTGCGCTCCCTTGGCCCACAACGCGTTCTGATCCTTCAGGACGGGCTCCGCCTGCCGCCGACGGGCAACGCGGGCGGCACCGACGCCAACATGATACCGCAACTGCTGATCGAGCGGGTCGACGTCGTGACCGGTGGCGCGTCCGCCGCCTATGGCTCGGACGCGGTATCCGGCGTGGTCAACTTCGTGCTGGACAAGAAGTTCACTGGCCTGAAGCTGCTCGGCCAGGCCGGCATCTCGACGCGCGGCGACAGCGGATCGACGCGGATTGGCGCGGCCTTTGGTAAGAGCTTCCTGGACGACAGGCTTCATGTCATCGGCAGTGCCGAGCGATATCATTCGGATGGCATCGCACTGAAATCGTCGCGCGCCGGTATCAACGAGAACTATGCGGTGATCGGTTCCGGCACTACGGCCGATCCCTTCAGGAACGTCGCCAACGTGCGGTTCTCCACGGTAGCCGATGGCGGCTACATCGTGGATGGACCGCTCCGGGGGCAGCAATTCCTCCCGAACGGTCGGGTAGGCCCCTTCAACGCCGGCACGCCCACGGGTCGCGCGGGTCTGGCGTTCGGTGGCGATGGGACGGTCTTCCCAGCGGATCGGAGTACGTTGAGCGCGGCAGCGACGACCGAGCAGTATCTGGGGCGGGTATCGTACGACCTGGGCAGCGACATCACCGCCTACGTCCAAGGAACGTACAACCGAGCGGTGAATTCGGACTCGCCGCAGCCGGTCACGCGCAACGGTGCGACCGCCAGCACGCGGATCTTTGCGGAGAATGCGTTCCTGAACCCGGCAGATCGCTCTCTGCTTGGAGCCACGCCCAGCTTCACGACGGGCCGTTTCCTCGCCGACTTCCCCTTCTATTCGGCGCGGCAGAAGACCCAGTCGGCGATCGGCACCGCGGGTTTGGACGGACGGTTCGGCAGCAGCAGCTTCAAATGGGACCTGAACTACACCTATGGCTGGACTCGCCTGGACTCGTCGGCACGCGATCTGAACCTGCCGCGGTACTACGCCGCGGTCGACGCCGTGCGAAATTCAGCAGGGCAGATCGCGTGCCGGATCACCGTCACCATTCCCGGCCTGCAGGACGGCTGCGTTCCGCTCAATATCCTCGGCGTCGGAAACGCGTCGCAAGCGGCGATGTCGTATGTGATGCAGCAGACGTTCTGGCGCGCGACCAACACCATGCACGACGCGCAGGGAAACATTTCGGGAGAACCGTTTTCGACTTGGGCTGGTCCGGTATCGATAGTCGTCGGCGGAGAATACCGCCGTCAGACGCTGGATCAGGTCAGCAATAGCAACCCGGCGACGCCACCCGACTTCACCGGCATCCGGGGCGTGCCGACCAATGCCGGCGCATTCTCGTTCACCAACGTCCCGTTCGCCAAGGGCAGGTACACCATCAAGGAGGGTTTCGGCGAGATCGTCCTGCCGCTTGCGAAGGACTCCGTCATCGGCAAGTCACTCGATTTGAACGGCGCGTTCCGGTACACGGACTATTCCACATCCGGCTCGGTCCAGACATGGAAATTGGGCGGCACTTATGAACCGGGCGCAGGCCTCAAGGCGCGAGTGACCCTGTCGCGCGATATCAGGGCACCCACCCTCTACGAGCTGTTCGCCGGCCCTTCTTTGCGGGTCCAGAGCTACTCGGACAAGCTCACCAACCAGCTCGCCCAGTACAACGAGGTGAATCAAGGCAACCCCAACCTGACGCCGGAAATCGGGTCGACGCTGACTGCCGGCTTGGTCTTCCAGCCGACGTTCCTGCCTGGGTTCGCGATCTCGGCGGACTACTACCGCATCAGGATCAGGGACGCGATCGCCAGCCAGTATACGAGCGTCCAGGTGCTCGACCTTTGCGCCAACAGCAACTACGCCAGCCCGGTCTGCAGCCAAGTCGTCAGGCCACTCGGCCCGACCAACACCTCGGCCGCGAATTTCCCAAGTCGAGTCAACATATTCCAGACGAACGTCGCCAGTGTCCGCACCAAGGGGTTGGACGTGGAAGCGTCGTACCGGACGTCATTGTTCGGCGGCAGCCTTTCGAGCCGGCTGCTGACGACGAGGCTGTTTAGCTACACCTCGCAGAGCGTTGCCGGATCCGCCCCGCTCGAATACGCTGGCAACGCCGACTTCTCCGATACCGGGAACCAGCCCTTTCCAATGCCGAAATGGAGGGGCACGCTCGATCTGACCTATACAAACGGCGGCTTCACGATCAGTGGGCAAGAACGCTACATCGGCAGCTATAATCGTTCGAAGATCTTCGTGTACGACAAGAACAAGGTCGGTGCCGTCGCATATACCGATTTAAACCTAAGCTACGATATCAAGACAGCGTCCGGAACATTCCAGGTTTTCACAACGGTGAATAATCTATTCGACCGGGGATATCCGATCACCGGGATCGGATCGAATCCCGGTCTCGCCATCTCGACGTTCCGTTCGATCTACGACGTTACTGGCCGATACATAACAACTGGCGTCCGTATCCGCCTTTAGGCGTGATCTCCGGCGACGGCTATCGCCTTCGCCGGAGCATTTTCGAACGGACTGCGGAACCGACACTACTCGGAATCCGATCTAAATTGACCTGCGGCGCCAAGATGACCAGGCGTCACCGCTGGAGACCAACAGCATGTCATCTCTTTTAAGTTTCGCCACTGTCCGTGCGATCTATCCTAGCCTTTCGGGCAAGCGAGTTCTCGTCACGGGGGGCGGTTCCGGTATCGGCGAAGGTCTCGTGGAAGCCTTCGTCGCTCAGGGATGTCGCGTCGCTTTCGTCGACATCGCGGACGATGCCAGCAAGGCCCTGGTCTCCCGCCTGAGTTCCGACGCGGCGTATGTCCCTCTCTACCTTCACTGCGACCTCAGCGATCTGGCCAATTTGAAGACGGCGATCACGGACCTTGCGGAATTCCTTGGGGGGATCGACATTCTCATCAACAACGCCGGCAACGATGATCGACACGCACTTGAGGACGTGACGCCCGAGTATTGGGACCAGCGCCTGAACGTCAATCTTCGCCATCAGTTCTTTGCAGCCCAAGCTGTTGCTCCGTCGATGAAGCGTGCCGGCGGTGGTGTCATCCTAAATTTTGGATCGATAAGTTGGCACTTGGGCTTGCCCGAGCTCGTCCTTTACCAAACATGTAAGGCCGCCATCGAAGGCCTTACTCGTGGCTTGGCGCGTGATCTCGGATGCGATAACATTCGAGTGAACACGATCGTACCGGGCAACGTTCAGACTCCCCTTCAAGAGCTATGGTATACGCCCGAGGGTGAGGCAGCGATCGTTTCTGCACAGTGATTAAAAAGCAGAGTGCAACCAGCCGATGTTGCGGCGTTAGTTCTATTTCTCGCGTCGGACGATGCGAAAATGTGCACTGGTCATGACTACTTTGTCGATGCGGGGTGGCGATAAATCACCAGAAAAGGTTAGGGTTTCATCACAACCTGATAATCAATCCGTATCAGACCTTACCCGATTACGTTCGAGTTCAGTAATTCAGAACGCAGGCGGCAGCTAAACAGCAGTTTATCCTATTTCCTTGATGTAGCGGTGACCCATAGTTGGCCATTCGCGCGCCCTTCCCCGTTTCCCAACTTCAGACCCTCATTCATCCGCCAGGTGCGACCACAGCTCAACCCGACATCCCGGCTGGTAACGCTGAGGCGAAACCGCGAGTACCCCTGATACCACCGACTGTGTATCGGGGGGCATGCAGCTGACCTCATCACCTCCAGCACTCAGGTCCGAAGCGGGCGACAGCCTGTCACCTCGGAGCAGCTGAATGGCAGACGGCGTGAGACAAGGGCGCGGCGGCGTACCCGGCCGTCCTACCACTTGGCGCGAGCGGCTGGGCGCGCTGCGCAATCTCCCACCCTTCCTCGCCATGGTGTGGGGTAGCAGCAGGGCTCTTACCGCCACGACGGTCGCCGTACGGCTGGTCCGAGCGCTTTTGCCTGTGGCGACGCTGTTCGTGGGCAAGCTCATCATCGACGAGGTCGTGCACCTTACCCATTTGACGGCCCGTCCGGCCGGACTCACGGGATGGCTAAGCTCCGGCCTGCTCGATCGGCTGGAGGCACTGCTACTGGCCGAGTTCGCTTTGGCGGTCGCGTCCGACCTCCTTGGTCGGATCGTATCGCTCGTCGACGGGCTCCTCTCCGACCATGTAAGCAACGACGCGAGCGTAAGGCTCATGGAGCACGCCGCGACCCTGGATCTCGCCGACTTCGAGGACGCGGCCTTCCAGGACCGCATGGATCGCGCGCGTATGCAGGCGAGCGGGCGCATGTCGCTGATGGGGCAGCTGTTCGGCCAGGCTCAGGACATCGTCACGGTCGTGACCTTCGCCGCGGGCCTGGTCGTTTACGCCCCCTGGCTGATCGTGCTGCTGGCCGTCGCTTTGGTGCCCTCGTTCCTCGGCGAAGCGCACTTCAACGCGCTGAGCTACGCGCTCAGCTACATGCGCACGCCGCAGCGGCGCGAGCTCGATTACGTGCGTCAGGTCGCCGCCAGCGCGGACACCGCCAAAGAGATCAAGATCTTCGGCCTCAGCCCTTTCCTGATCGACCGCTATCGGACCGTCTCACGCGATACCTACAGCGCGAGCAGACGGTTGGCGCTGCGCCGGGCGATTTGGGGCTCGGGGTTCGCCGCTCTTGGCACGATCGCCTATTACGCGGCCTACGCCTACATCGCCTGGCGCGCGGTCACCGGGTCGATCTCGATCGGCGACCTTACCTTCCTCGCGGCCTCGTTCCTGCGGCTCCGCGGACTGCTGGAAGGACTGCTCACCAGCTTCTCGTCGACCGCCGGCCAGGCATTGTACATCGACGACCTGTTCTCCTTCTTCCGTACCGAGCCCGGCATCCGCTCACCGGAGGGGGCGCTGTCGTTCCCCGATCCCGTTTGCCAAGGCTTCGTTTTCGAGGATGTTGGCTTTCGCTATCCGGGCGCCGAACGATGGGCGGTGCGGCATTTGTCCTTCACGTTGGGACCGGGCGAGGTGGTGGCGCTGGTCGGCGAGAACGGCGCAGGCAAGACCACGCTCGTGAAGCTGCTGGCCCGGCTGTACGATCCGGTAGAAGGCCGTGTCCTGCTCGATGGCCGCGACCTGCGCGACTATGATCTCGACGGTCTGCGCGCCGCGATCGGCGTGATCTTCCAGGACTTCGTGCGTTACAACCTGCCTGCCGCGGACAACATCGCGGTTGGCCGCATCGAGGCGCGCGGCGATCGCGCGCGGATCGAGGCGGCAGCCTCCGCCGCGCTGGCCGACGGCGTTGTTGCCAAACTGCCCGATGGTTACGACCAGATGATCGGCAAGCGGTTCCGGAACGGTGTCGACCTGTCCGGTGGCGAATGGCAGAAGATGGCGATCGCTCGCGCCTATATGCGCGACGCCCAGGTGTTGATCCTCGACGAACCCACCGCAGCGCTGGACGCGCGCGCCGAGTACGAGGTGTTCCAGCGCTTCCGGGAACTCAGCGCAGGACGCTCGGCGGTGCTGATCTCGCACCGCTTCTCCAGCGTTCGCATGGCGGACCGCATCTTGGTCCTCAGCGATGGCAAGGTGGAAGCATCAGGTACGCATGACGACCTGCTCGCTGCCGGGGGCCGCTATGCCGAACTGTTCGAGCTTCAGGCCGCGGGCTATCGGTGATTCGTGGCCGCCAAGCGTCGCGCCCACGAGAGAGAGACGCATAGGATTGTCGGGTAGATCGACGTGCGGTAACGCCTACATGTCCATCTCACCCGCCAAGAGCTTGCGATCACGCTCCGCAAGCTCGGTCTCGTCGGCAGGAAACATCATCGCCAAGCCATTGGTGGCGGCGTGCTCCTGGACCTCTTCGACGAACGGCCGCAATTCGGTTTCGTAATGGCGAAAGGCCGCACCGTGATCGTCGGGATATCGCTCGAGCGCGTCCGCTAGCCGGCCCGCGCCGATGATCGCCATCGAGCCGCCGAACCCTGCAAGCGGCGAGACGCAGTAGCCCGCGTCGCCGACCAGGGTCACACGACCGCGCGACCAGCAGGGCATCCTGATCTGATTGATCCTGTCGAAATAGAAGTTGTCGTCCCCGTCCATGCTGTCGAGCATTGCCGGCACTTTCCACCCCAAACCGTCAAACTGGTCGTGGATAAGGCGGCGTTGTTGGGAGCGATCGCGGTAGTTATAGTCGATCTCGCCGGCAGTCCGAAAACCGAAGCCGATGTCGGTTCGATCCTCATAGCCGTTCAGCATCGCCATACGTCCGGGCACGCTGAAAACTTGTGACATGTTGGCGGGAAGCAACCCGATGTGCGGCACCACCTTCAGGAGGAAATAGCCGCCCATGAAGTAGGCGAATTGCTCGCCCTCGCCAAAAACGAGCTTGCGCGTATTGGACCGGTTGCCGTCACACCCGAAGACCAGAGCATAGTCGCGCCGGTCACCGTTGCTGAAGCTCGCCGCCACGCCGTCTATGCCCTCATCGAGCTCGACGATCGATTGGCCAAACAGGATTTCGACCTCGTTCTTCACCGCGGCAGAAAGGATATCCAGCAGATCATCACGGTGAATCTCGTATCGTTCGTGCGCCTCTGGTTCGTTGCCGATACCGATCGATTCCAAGGTGACGTCATCCGCGTCCTTGAACTCAAAGCCACGCGGGGGCAGCGCCTTGGCGCGCACCGCATCTGCAAGTCCCATGCGACCCAGGATTTCGATCGTCTCTCCTTCGATATCGACGGGCGTGCCGCCTCGCCGCAGTTCAGATGCCGTTTCGACGATCGTGACGCTGTGCCCGAGCCGGTTCAGCCAGTAGGCAGTAGCGAGTCCGGCAAAGCTCGCGCCACTGACGAGTGCCGATTTGTGGCCTGCTTTGATCGCGGCTGGCATGACAGTTGACGAAGGCATAGAAACGTCCTCAAAAGTGGATACGCTACATAGCTATACTGAGTATATATTGATGTTAAAGCCATGACTGGACCGACCCCAGACCGTCGAACGCGCAAGAGGCTCGCGACACGACAGGCGATATCGGATGCCGCCACATGCCTGTTCATGGAGCGTGGCTTCGACCGGGTGACGATCGACGAGATCGCAGAGGCGGCAGACGTCGGACGCATGACGGTCTTCAACCACTTCCCGCGAAAGGAAGACATGTTCTTCGACCGTGAGCAGGAGGCCCATGATGTCGTTTTCGAGGCCATCAGATCGCGCTCACCGGGCACGTCACCAATCGGGGCCCTTAGCGAGCTTGCCCATCGTATGGCCGACCAGCGTGAACCGGCCTTCCCATTGTTTGCGGATACCCAGGCCTTTGTCGAGACGGCACAGGCAAGTGAGGCGCTGAAGGCACGCGCGCGGCAGATGCGGGACGACTTTATCCGCGCTCTAGCCGTTGTTTTAGCGGAAGCTGTAGATCGCCCCAGCGATGATGCCGATGCCTACCTTGCTGCTGCGCTGATTACATCGGCGTGGAGCACCGCTTTCGTACGGTCGCATGCTAAAATGAGCGAAACCGGCGACGTTCATGCAGCGAAGGGCACTTTCCTGGCCATGGTCGACCGAGGAGTGCGCGGTACGCATGCTGCCCTGTATGATACGCCTTACGCCGCAGGTTCTTGACCCAATTTCGGCCGCTCACCACTGTTTCAGCGTGTCCCGAAACCAGCCATTGGTTCAGGTGCGATGTTGCAGTTGGTATTGGCCGTTTAAGGTCTGACTGCTCTTGGTCGATCCGGCTGCGATTTCAGACGGCCTGCCATTACCTCGCTACGACGCTGGTCCAGCTGGGACTGCTCTCGGCAAGTACTTGGAATGGCTACCGGGTAGGCCTGCCTGCGGAACATCAGCGCCAGCTACCGGTGCTGAACCTGGCGGAACAGGACCAGCAGCGGTACATCAGGCGTCAATCGCCTGCGGCGTCGGCGTGACGGCGACAACGGTGCCACTCGTCATCAGAACGATGAGGCCGCGAGTGGCTCCTGTCACGTCGAGATAGGCTCGGACCTGCGCGCGGTAGTGCTTGAGCGTCTGGGCGTCGGGCGCCACGTCAGTCTTCCAGTCCACCACCACCAGCGGCCGGCCCTGGGCATCGACGGCGAGCGCATCTGCGACGCCAGAGGTGGCCAGAAGCTCACGCCCGTTGGCGGCCATAGCATAGACCGGCAATTCGGCGAGGAGCCCGGGCCGAAGCTGCACCACCTCGTCGATGGCGAGTGTCCGCGCGACGCAGTCGGCGAGCTCCGGGGGCGAGAGACCAACCGACGCGTCCGCGACCGGCTCCTTACCAAGCGCGCGGACCAGTTCCGCCGCGCGCGTCTCCAGCGCGGCGGGCTCCTCGGACAGCTCGCAGGTCAGCACCTCCTCCATTAGCTTGTGGAGGACGAGTCCACGCTCCCGCCCGCCCTGCACCGCGGGCGGCTCGGGCAGATCTGGCGGCGGCCCCGCCTCCCCGCCGGCCCATACGTCGGGCACCTCCTCGAGCACCACCGGTCCCGCCGACGCCTCGTCGCGGCTCGGCGCAACCCACTTCAGGTGCACCTGGCGCTCGACGATGCCTGCCGCTTCGTCCGCGAAGACCTCGCGGGTCTGCGCGTTTCCCGCACCGATGGCAGCGATCTGCGGATCGTCGGGGTATTGAGACGCATCAAAGGCTGGAAGCCCGTCTAAGAGCTTAACGAGCTGCTCGGCCTCACTCGCCCTGTATTTCAGACATTGACTCCTACCTAATCAACGTTGACTTTTCTATTCATACGGGCCATTTTTCTTCCGGCCAATGCCGGACGTTGTTTGGACCGTTTACCTTGGCGGCAGCGTCAGCTACAAGGTGATGAAGCATGAGCTACGAGACGGATCGTCGGAGCCGGACGCGAGCCATCGCCGTGTACCTGACCCTTCTTTTGATCGGCGCGACGCTCGGCTTTCTCGTCAGGTTCGGCGTGATTACAGATCACATGCTCTGGTAGAAGTGGCCGAAGGGCACTTAAAGGTCCGCCGCCCACTACAATGGGCCATTCGGCCTGGAGGCGGCGCGAATGCGGATAAACGCGAAAAAGCAGTCTGTCCGCTTTCCACCAGGCGTGGTCGTTCCGGAGGCCCCGAGCCAACCAGATCACCCGAAAAAGCCGACGGGCCGGTTTAAGGCGTCAAAGCGGAACGGCAGGAAGCGGCCGATGCGATTGAAACACACGCATTCTCTCATTGCGCTATATTGCGACTGCGCGCAGCATGATCAATGCCGGTATGACACCTGGAGAGACAAATGTCCTACGCTAACAAATTCCTGGTTGGAATCACTATAGCTTTGTCGACGTCAGCTGTTGCAAAATCCAATGTCACGCACACCCTCCGCTATGACGACGCGGGCAGAGAAATCGATGTCAAGGTCGGTGATACTGTCGCATTCGTATTGCCTGCTTATCTGGGAACCGGAACATATTGGACGCCCCGGCCAGACCCAATCTACAAAATCACGCAACCTCCTCGCGTTGGAGATGACCCGGCGAAACGGCTCCGCGATGCTACAAACATGCGAATCCAGTTCATTCACCCCGGCAGGAAAGCCTTGAAAATTGCAGCAGTCCCAATGGGCTACGGCGGTGGCAACGCGTCGAACGTGCTGACGTATAACTTTATTGTTTCCCAATGAGGCGAACGTAGAAAAGGCAGGGAGGCCGCTGGAACGCTCATTGTTAGCCATGAAATAGTGACATATTCGCTGTCGCGAGTTCTGCGGCCAACCCAACGATTGATATCCGGCACGTCCGCCCTTTTTCAGCCATTCCCAGCGGCGGGGAATCGAATCTGAACCCCGTCGTTGAGGATCGCTGTAGCTATACGTCTACCGATTCCGTCACGTTGGCAGCGCGACCATGTCATACAGGCGGAAAGGAGCGGAATGTCCGCTACTTACCAATCTACGAGGTGGTAAGCTGCTGATCCTGTTAAACTAATGGTTTGTGTAAATGTATTATGCAGGAGCGGCAATGGGGCGCCGAAAACTCGGGTCGTAGCTCATTGCTACACCCCCGCTAACGCCCAAACCCGGCCATTCAGGCGGACAATCCGTGTTTCCAAAAGCGGCCATTCCGCCTACGCCCATGCTTAGACGTCCCGGTGCACAATTCGCACCCCGAAAGCGGTCTTCGTTCAACACGACCATTTCCGCGACACGACAATCAGTCAGGTAAGCGGCACACCGCGCCGCCCCTGAATTTGATTGACTAGCTGCTGGGCTGATCGACCAAATTCAAAAGCTGCGCTTTATGCATTTCCGCCCAAGCACGAACTCCAATTGCCGGCCTTCCCAGCAGGTAGGGGACGTCGTTCTTGACGGTGCCCATATAGCCCATGCGACCATCGTTAAACTGCGTCAGAAGCTCAAACGAGCTACGTGCGTACCAGTCTTCGACCTGCACCGTGCCCTTCTTGAACAGCGCTTCCATATCGGCCGCATCCAGGGAATTGCTGCGGATCGGACGGTCGAGCACCTCACTGAATGCCGTGGCGAGTTCCGAACTGGTCATGGTTTCGGTGCTGAGAAAATAATCTTTCGAACCATGGCGTTCCGGACCGTCACGTAGGACCTTGGCGGTGACGGCAGCGAGATCATGAAGTGCTACATAGCCGACGCGGTTCTCGCCCCAGAACGTTGATATTGTGCCGCCAACGGGCTGCGATACGCTGAGCATGTTCTCAAGGAACACGTTGGGATGCAAGTGTGTCCAGGCGATCCCGCTGGCCTCGATGTAGGCTTCAACGAGCGCAAACCAGCAGTATTTGGAGTCGGTAGCATCGTCCGCGGCAAACACGCCCTGGTTGACGATATGCTTCACCCCCGCCTTCTTCGCCGCGTCCACCACGGTTTTGGTCTGGTGCGTCATGGCGATGGTGTAGCCGGTAAGGATATTCATGCGAT
>Ga0265797_10006572_pt1 | contig 16319 bp, 18 predicted proteins | sample P2T30metagenome_FD_192433 | JGI IMG/M metagenome (GOLD analysis project Ga0265797, IMG submission 192433) | Plant litter microbial communities from East Loma Ridge, Irvine, California - P2 T30 | ecosystem: Environmental > Terrestrial > Plant litter > Unclassified | place: USA: California... | reverse complement strand
GTTGGATGCAGCCTCTGACGAGATCACACGCCGACGATCTGCTGTCCACGGTATCTCAGACGATGTCAACGGACTGTCTTTTTCCCTGAGGACCAACTCTTCTTATGTCGGAGTATCCTCTGTCAACGCCGCCTTGAAAGCAATCTTCAAGGTTGCGCCTCACGTACAATTCCATCTTGCTCAACACTGCCCACAGACAGCCCAGCCCAGCCGTGCACCATCGCCTTCGCCTGCGCCTTCTTCGGAGTTCGCCAGCGACATTGGCCGTTACGCTCTGCCTCCGCCAGACATTGCTGAGAAACTCATCGACTCCTACTTCGACAACATTCATGCGATGATGCCAATGATCGACGAAGACGCTTTTCGCCAGAGCTTCCTGTATGACCAACGCATGGATGTACCATGGCTTGCTTTGTTCAATGTTGTACTTGCTCTTGGTTCACTCGCGGCCGGAACGTGCCACTCGAACGAGCATCTAACCTACGCGAGACGCGCTCAGCACATCTTGAGTCAGAAATCGCTCGGGAGTAACAACCTTCTCATATTACAAGCACATGGTCTCCTCAGTGGCTACTACCTGCATTGGCTAAACCGACCGAACGAAGCGCATGCGATGATGGGCGCAACTATGAGAATTGCAAGTGCTGTAGGCTTACATCGAGAATACGACACTTCGAGCGTGGGCAACAAAGCCGTGATTCCTCCAGAGGTGCGACGGAGAACTTGGTGGAGTCTGGTATGCCTAGATACATGGGCCAGCATGACCACGGGACGGCCTTCTTTCGGGCGTCTGGGGCCTGGTATCACCGTTGCGCACCCCAGTCTGCCTCCAAGTACGAACAACAAACAGTATCTGGCGTCGCTCAAACTGCTACCGCTTGTGCACAATCTTGCATTTTGCACGCTGGCTACACACATACAGGATCTGCTTGCTACTAAACCACTTCTCTCGCTGGAAGAGCTCAGAGCGGAGGATGCGAAATTGGTGGAGTGGCACGACAATTTGCCACCAATTCTTCGCAATGTCTTACCACGCGCCAAGGAGACACTTACGAATGATCCCAGAAACTCGAGTAAATCATCAGGTGGGGCCACCTCGTCGCATTTACACCGCAAATCTCTCGAACCACAGACTTTCGAAGATAGCTCATGTCCGACCATGTTACAAACTCCGCGCGCGTCAATGCATTGGTGGTATCTTACTTTACGAATTTTGATGCACCGTCCCTATCTGATTGCCGCCTCACTGTGTCGTGCTCCCGAAACAGAGTTGTCAGAGCAAGACAGGTATGCGATACAGAAATGCCGCATTCTTGCGGGCCAAGCAATCACGACCATCGATCAAACTTGTCAGGAGAATCTGATATCTGGCTGGAACGGCGTGTGGCTGACATATCAGGCGGTCATGGTTCCTATCTTATCCCTCGCCACTGTTTCTGCTCGTGAAAGCGCCACTTCCGAGGAAGGCAATGATTCTGCTGGTGGCGCGCAAGATCGGTCAATCGACGCACTCGAATGGGAGGGCCAGATCCGGACAGCGATTGGGATTTTCGAGAGAATGTCGTCGTACTCGCTTGCAGCCGTCAAGAGCAAGATCGTCGTGGAGCAACTGCTCAGCGCATGCAAAAACATGAAACGATCCGAATCGGACTTGCCGCCCGTTCGTCAGTCGCAAGAACTACCCGAACGTGACGGTTTGATGGGAGTCTTCCAAGGGTCTTTGAACAATGCCGACTTCAGCTCATTGGAATTTGATGTACAAGACGCTGATATGGACTTCCTATGGGATGATATGGCGTGGGAAAGCATGTCTGGTACGCTCGAAAATATGCCATTCGCTAATCCACATGACTTCGAGTTTGAAGACACGTTCGAACTATAAGAACACTCATCTCTCAGCACTCTACAAAAAGCAGACCGCACATCTACAAGACTTTTTCCACTCCAAACTCAATCTTCCACCGCGACTCTTCCCATTCAGGCGCACTGGTCAGGAAACTGTTGCGCGCTCTCTTCCTTTCCAGCTTGCAACGCTCCCTGCTTCACCGCATCATAAGCCGCCTCGTCCGTCCAGAACTCAAAGTCTTTCGCGCCATTTCCAGGCTTACTGATTTGCCAGGGCATCCATGGCACACCCAAACCATTGAACACAGCGATGTGATCTGCCAGCACCTGCGCTTTGTTGTCGCCACTTGCGCCAAATTCCTCGAAAAACGTCAATTTGTCGGCTGCCTTAGCACGCTCCAAGGCAATGGGGCCTTTGGTCTGGAATTCTTCAACGCCACTGTAGGAGTGGAGGGTAACGAGATCGAGGGTTTCGCAGGCCCAGTTTTCCGGGATGTCGGAGTTGGGGAACTCGTTGCCTCCTCCTGTTGGTGGGGTTAGTCATCGCTGTATGTCATCGATTGCTTGTTCCGGATGAACTCACCAGTAGATACCAGAACGCTGCTATCGCCCATGAGCTCGCGCATGAACTTGGACCTATCGCACCACCAGTTCGGAACAGGAGCAATGTTGTTGTCCAGATGGCCCTGGCCTTCATTCTGGATGTTGAAGGAGAAAATGTAATCCGAGAGATCTTTCCATTTGGGAGCGCCTTCGATCAGCGAATTGGAGTGCTCCAGGACGTGAGCGATACGGTTGTTGAAATCGGAGACGCTGGAGGGATTGGTGTACCACGCTGTTACGTCGTTGTCGCTGGCTTTTCCGTAGGAGCAGTCGAGTGCTGGGAGGTTGTATTTGGAAACGTAGGTATCGTTGCCCCAGCAGCCGAGCTGGTAGCGATCGTGGAGGGCGATTGTGAGTTTGATATCTGAAACGATGTCAACTCAGCAATTAATCACAGTCATGGTCCATGTTGAACTCACCGCGTTCGTGAGCTTCGACCATCAGCTGGTCAATCGCTTCCAGCTGGGTGTCTTCAAAGCGGCCCACTTCCTCGGGTTCGATGTCGGGCATGTACACGGAGCCTGTGTTCTTGAAGTTCTCGAATGTCTCTGAGATGAAGAGGCGGAGGACTTTTAAGTCTGCGGCTCGGATTGCGTCGAGGACTTGTAAACGCTCGGATCTGATGTGTTGGGTTAATTGGAGTATCTGAGTTTAGTATGGGTGATTTTCTCACTGTGGGAAGGCGTGGAGGAAAAAAGAGTTGACACCTGCCCAACTCCGGTCGACCTTGCTATGCTTTCTCGTATTGGGTACTGCAGCGACATTTGAAGACGACGCAAGTATCAACAATGCGATTTGGGAGAGATGCATGATTGTGAAAGAAAGTTGTTCAATCGTTTATTAGATAATGGCTTGCGAGTGACCGGTTCAAATGGTCGATTGTGTTTCAGATCTACTGGCATTTATCACGGTCTATATGATGCTTTGACTGAGAGTTATGAAAGTCAGAGTATAATGGGCCGGTACGGCTCTGTAACCTTAATGTGAAACGGAAGATCGTCCTCCGACCTCAGATCGGCCAAGATCGTCAACAAAATAGCGACCGGTACGGATGTGAGATACAGTAGTCTGCGCCGGGGCGCATCCGGTAACTGCTAGCCGATGTAAGAATTACTCCTCATGTTAGGACATGTTTGAACGCTTCGAGTAACGCTAACAACGGAGTCCCCGAACGCAGTAGCTTGGTAGTGATGCCAAGCCTAAGGTTGACAAGCACGGTCATCCGGAGATGACCGAGAGGAGTGGTCTTCCTGACGGCGTTTTGGTCTTGGGTTGTATCAGCTTGAGGACCACTCTCCAACTAAATAGTAAGAACCAATTTTTGTCGTAGAGCGTGCACAGCAGCACAGCGGGAATCAAAGTAATAGCGATCCGGAACCCCGGTGTTCTAAGTAAGAGGATCGAGATCTGGCGCCATTTTGTTCGTTCTAGCATACATGTCTTATCGCACATCTCGCGGAAGTAAATTGTCACCGGTATGACAGCTTCAGTCGGTGAATTTGATGTGATCAGGGAATTCATCATCTCGTGCGACTGTGAAGGTCAAGAGTACGAGTGGCGTTCAACTACTCGAGAGACAGTACGTGAAGTTGGATCGCTGCTATCATTTTGGTTAACGCTTCTTTGGCAGGACAATAGAGTGATCTGTATGGAGCCTTGAACGGCTTTTCCTTTCATGATGTTGTTCAGAGGCCGCATTATCATCTTCGAGTGATTGGACTCTCTACTCGAAGTTTCGAACAAGTGAGGTCGCCGAAAGACGCCCCATCCATTCACTGGTTATGTCCTATCCTCTTGAAAATGCGCCTCTGGCTTGGAGCTTTATGCTCAATCGTGCGACTCGCCAACATTTCCTCTCATTAAAACCAAAATAAAAATCTCTCTGGAACATGCGCAAGCTGCAGGACATCTTCTAGTCACCATTTCGGAAGAGTCAAACCCCGCCTCGCAAACGACTAAATTGCAACTCACGTTTCACCATGGATAACACTGGGACGTCATCGGAAGACAGCATGTCAGGATTCGACCAGCAAACCCAATGCGGCTTCTTTCGTCTGCCTCGAGAGCTTCGCGACATGATCTACGACAACGTCTTCGGCACCGGCATCGTGCAAGGCCGCATACAGCTCCCCGATGCACAAGTACTTGCACCTCAGTCTGCGCTGACGGTGACGTGCCGCCGTATTCACAACGAGGCAACGGCACTACATCAAACCGCCTATGCCACCTACTGGGCGAAGAACACTTTTCAATACACCCATCTCTACACTTACGACCAGCCGCTGCTTACTAAAAAGCAAATCAAAAACACCATTTGCGTTATCCAGCACGAAAACTTCGGCAGCGGCTATAAAGAACTCGAGGTGCGCGTGTACCCAGGCGCCGGTGATATGGGGCTGGTCCTCAAGCATAAAACCTCCAAATTGGTAGCGAACGGCTCAGTGGGCTACCAAATCGACATTGAGAGGAGAGACCGCGCCTGGTGGCAGGTTTCATACGTGCTGTTCGCAGTCAAAGACTAGTCGCCAACAATGACACTTGAGACTCGAGTTCGCTGGTCTGCACGCGAAGCAGTTCCTTGAGCTGGCTGCAAGCTCCGCACGTTGCGGAGACGGGCTAGAAACTCATCGCAGCGGCCGAAGAGTGTTCTGTGCCCTCCCTGATTGAGTAGGTGGAGTGTGCTGGAAAGGATCCTGGAGGAAAGCCGGAAAGCAAAGAATGTGGAAATTGGAGCGAATAATTAAAGCCTAAAGGTGTCAATGGATTGACTTTGAGGATACAGTCGAAAGAATTTCACAGTTTTCTACATTCCAAGCTAGATGTCTTGCCGTTCGTCCTGTGTATGCTATGGTGATTCATCGCCTGTGCACAATAATAGCCCTCGAGCCACCTGCAACAACAATTTTATGCTCTCTTCCAACATGAGCTTCATTCCTTTTACGGGGCCGAAAAGCGAGTCAGCAATGCTCCACGATGGCACGAACACATCAAGCTAATTCCTCTGCACAATCTATTGTGTGACATCAGATCGCATGTCAAAGACAGAAGTCTCAGACGGTCCTGCGAGCTCGATAGACAAGCCAACAATGCTCCAACAGCGCGTCAAGCTGTCTTTTCTTCACACTGTTTGGTGCGCTAGGCGGCTTTGCGGCCACCACAGCTCGTCTTGCTGCCAACTTGGCCTTCATCTCCTCGTACGCAGACCGTAAATATCGCCTTCCGCTCGACGCTGTCGCAAAAGTTCTGAGCCTCATGAAGTAACTTTCTGCTTGGAAGAGGTATTGCCCGTTTCCCTGTACACGGCTGGCTCTGCCGCGAAAGACCTCTAGCAAGGTACACTTGAATTGATTCGAGTCTGCCACAGCGCCGCCTCTAAGAGCACTAGAGGGCAGTGCTGAGGTGGTCCGATTCAGTACCCAGTATTTGGTGTTAAGATGTCGTCTCTCAACGAGTCGGATCTTGAAGTTCCCGATGTCTGACTTCACGGAGATGATCAGTCTTCTCATTGCGTTGACTTGGTCATCGCTCAATTCGGGGAAGAGGGAAGCTTCGTCGAGGAGATCCAGAACTTCGAAGTGTCTTCCTTTGCGAGCATCCTCGCTTTCCCAGTCATCGTTCAAGTTGATAGAGAAGGTGGTGTTGTCGTTCCAGAACGAACGTTGCGCAGCACGAAAGATGACTACAGCATCTTGTTCGGCTTGATGGCAAGTTAGAAGAAATGCGCTGGATGGTACGATGGTCGGGAGTGCATTTAGCTTGATGGGAAGTGGATTGCCGTTGACCGGAGCTTCGAGGGTTGGAGTGAATGCGTATTCGTATATCATATCGCGAAGCTCCTTTGCGAGAGAGAATATGGGACAATTGGTTTGAGAATTGGCCGCCGGTGTAACAGGTGAATGAGGCCCAAAGATGGATGGCACAGCGTCTGGAGCAGTGGTGCTTGGCGCTGTGGTATCAGCTGTATGAGCATCGCCAGAAGCCATCGTTCTGGGCGCAGTTCCGGTTGCTTTGCGAAGAGCGAGACTTGTTTTGGGAGGTATGTCGGACTTCGGAGATGCCATGATGGTCGGTGGCACATATCGTAGCTTGCAGTGTTGACGGAGCTGATATAGCTGGTGCCCAAAAGTTTTTCTCCTTGTCTGCAAGACGCAGTGTCCAAGACAAAGCCCGAAGGGGTTGTGTGAAGTCCTTGCAGCAAATGAGTATACGAGCAAACAGGATAAAAGAAATATGCAGTTTGTCAAGTTTTGTGTCAAGCAGAACCTGCATAACAAAAAGAGGTTTGCTGTAAACCCAGTTACGATCAACCCCTAGTGGCCCATCACAATCAGATATTGCTTTCCACATGCTGGAGCTGAAGGATATCGCCATCAGGTATCTCGCTGGGCGTTTTATGAGTGCCAACATATTGGATTGCGCACATCTTGAGGTAGCATCGTTGCTAAATCTATCCTTGTGAGGAAGCGAGTTAGTGCGCCTTGAACGCATACAAAAGGAATCCTGCATATTTCAAATGAACACAAATTTGGATGATACTAAGACGATGACTGTGCGCATCATTCCGTTTGTCCACGTGCGGTAATTGCTAGCTGAACGTTTCATGAATGATGAGTGTGGTGAAAATTCCAATAGCAACTACTTACGAAGTTACATGTGTACAATAATCCAACACATGAGAGTGTATTCGTCTGGGGTTGTTGCGCAGCTTTGCAAACCGTCGTTTGAGCTTCTGCAGTCAAAGTCCGTACATCTCTCTCAGAGAGTCTGACTCTCTGTAGGATTCCTTTCGTAGCCTAGCGAGGCGCTCTTGAGCAACCCAACCACGTATGATTTCGTCGAATTGCTTCTTCTTCAACATCCGCTGTTTCCTGGCTCCGGGCACAAGGCTCCTCGCTACGTGTCTTTCCACGAGTGAACCACTCCTGTACCACTCTGGTACATCCTCGCGAGCCCAGTATAAGATGCCACACGGCAGAGGAGCTTCATAGAATTGAAACAACTCTTTTTGGCGTCGCCCAGTGTTGGCAATAACATTGAATCTTTTGAGCTGACTCATTTGGTCGTTGTTCAGCCGTGGCACGACCAGCCCTGGGAACGGGTGTGTATTCCCTACTGCCGGATTGCCCCTGTTCCTCGCGCTGCTCAAATCAATCACTAAGGTAAAGTTTCCCATTGCCCTAGAGAACATGTTTGCAGCCTCAGCGTTGATGAGGCGGCAAGTCCTGAGTAAGACGCCAGAGGGTGAGCGCTTGTAGTAACGATCCCCCAGCGCGGCTACAATGACGGCGCTGTCCGAAGAGCATTCTGGGCCGGGCGCGAAGACGTAGGTGTAAATCATATCGCGCAGCTCTGGTGGTAGTTTGGAGAGAAGACAGTTGTCCTGAGAATCAGCTTGAGGAGTCGTTCCGGGTGCATCGGCTTTCGTAGAGGTTTTTGTCTTGCGCGGTTTGCGAGGAGCCATGCTTGATCTTTGATCTGATGTGAGTGTGAGAAAATTTGGCGTACGAGGGAAAAGACGAGCTGAAGCTTCATGGGGTATGTGAGGCATGCTTAACAACGAAGAAGCATCTTTCCAAGAAATGATGCCAACGAGCAAACAAGTCGAGCAAATAGTGCTTGCATACGCATAACAAAAGGTTGTTGTTGATCAAAGCGCAGCACATTGCCCGCATGTATGTCTGTCTCGCTTGGATGTCGAGTGGAAGTAAAAGTGTTTGCAGCTGGCAGCTGACACCATCAAGTATAGGAGGACAAACATCATCGCTTACCTTTGACATAGCAATGAGTGTGTATTGTCCTTGCAACGATGGTGTCTATACTTTGATCAGCATGTCAGCCATCAATGTCGGCAAATCGAGATCATCGTCAGTGCGAGACGGATTGTGCGCAGGCTGTCGAGCTCTGGTCGAGGTGGTTGTTTCGCCTCATTCAGCAGACCCGCAAAGCAGTCCCGGGTATAGAGGAATCCTGGATGCAATGAGGTGCTAATCACTCACTGCAGCGAATGTAAGACAGAAAGAAGTAGCTGGCCTCCTTCAGTGGTATTACGCCCCCGACGTGAGCCATGAGTGTGCACTGCGTCTGCAAACGCAGCCTTCAAGAGATGCGAGCGTGTCTGCGGGTACCCTGTAGATGTGGGACGATCCTGCACATCTGGAACAAATTGTTGGCGTTAGTTGTCGAGAATTTTAGCAGACTCCCCTCGACTATGTCCTTGCGATCTTGTTTCCCTGCTGCCTCAATTTCTCTGCTGCCGCTATCTGGACCGAGCTATATGTTCGCGCTACCCCGCACTTTCCTCCATGATTCATGATCATGCTGCCCCGATGGTTTAGTGGTATAATTCGCCCTTCGGGTTTTCTAACCCAGGAGTCTACCTCCTTGAGTATGGGCGAGGTCCCGCGTTCGATTCGCGGTTGGGGCCTTTTTGCCGCCGCCATGTCCAACACAGCATCGCCGGCGGTCTCATAACGATCCAGACGTCAATACCAGATTACAGCGAGATTTTTTGCTCACTGTCCGGTTCACGCGCCGTAAGAGCAAATGTGCAAGTTCTTACGGGTGATTTTGGAAGGTGAAATTCAGGTCACGTGTGCGGCTTGCGGCGGCGACGTGATCAGTGTTCGCTTCACCACGCGAGAAGCTGCCCATCGGGAATACAGCAAGAGGCCTCGCGGCTCAACTCAAGTGGAAGTCTGTTCCCGCAAGCAACAACAAGAGCGGATGAGCGAATCACACACTGCCTCACACGCTGGCCCGTACAAACGATCTACAGCCCCATGGGGGAGCTCCACTCCTTTGCATCACTACATGTGCTACGCAACCGCTTCAACTTCCAAGGTTCCCCTCTCTCCACCCCAGCCGCTCTCACTACATGAGCTATCCTATCTCTTTGACAACAAGTGCAGCGCCATTCAGTTTCCTCGCCATTGAAGTTTGAGATACTTGTGCCGTGTGCCGGCTGATTATTGGGAAGGCGCATGTCGCAGACTCGACAGACGGCACACGCGGCAGGCTTGCCACGAGAGATGGGGAAGCTATGCTTCCAGGAGCTCTCTTCGAGCTCCTTCTAGCGGGCATTCGCACGTACTTCCAAAGATCTTCGTTGACGCTGGCGACTGTCGTAGACCGTGCCGGACAAGAGGGATCGTCTCATGCAGCAATAGCCACGGTAACAGGGTTGAAACGAGGGGTGGTAAGTACCAAGCTGCCAGGTTCAACACTACTTATCGTCATCTTGTTCTTTCAAGAACAGTTTTCTGCGTCTATCAAATTGTACAAAGCGACCGCTACATTAAAGACGTTCAAAGACTCGAAATTTCAGCATGGGCATCTACACCAAATTACCCGCGGAGCTTAATGAGGTCGACGTGATAGTCGCTGGTGGTACGATACTAACTCTTGCCACGCAATGCGAGCATCTCTAACAACATTTCCAGGTGGCTTGGCAGGCTGCGTCGTTGCTGGTCGTCTCGCAGAAGCTGACCCAGGTCTGTCAGTTCTGGTCATCGAGCAAGGTCTCAACAACTATGGCGCCCCGGAAGTAGTGCATCCCGCACTTTACCCTCGTAATCTGTTCCCAAACAGCAAGTACACATTGTTTTGGCAAGGCAACGAGTCGCCACAGCTGGCAAACCGGAAGCCCATTGTGCCTTCTGGAGGAACCCTCGGTGGTGGATCGGCTATCAATTGGATGGTGTACACCCGCGGCCAGCGTTCCGACTACGATTCGTGGAAGACGAAGGGCTGGGCTGCTGATGACATGTTGCCATTCATGAAAAAGGTGAACATCCCCACATGCATTTCCCTCTGCGCATCCACTGACACCAGATCAGTTCGAGAACTACCATGGCCTGGGTGACCGAGAAGCCCACGGAGATAGCGGTCCTGTCAACATCTCGAAAGGCACGCACTGCTGCAAGCAAGCTGAGCAGTCCTTCATCGACTCAGCCAATGAGATGGGCTACAGCGAACTCAAGGACTTGCAGAACCTCGACGCGAACAACGCCACCGAAAGATGGCTGAAGTACATTGGTCCCAACGGCCGGCGTCAAGATGCTGCTCACCGATACGTTCACAACAAGCTTCAAAGTGGCGACTACCCCAACTTGCACGTTGTGTGCGAGAAGCAGGTCATCAGAGTTTTGTTCGACGACAACAAGAAGGCCATTGGTGTTGAGTATCAGAGCAACCCCAAATTCTGTAAGTGCCCCGATGGAGATTCGTTACTGTGCTTGGCATCTTGCGGCTGATAGCTGACTTTCCTCCCAGTGCCGAACCCAGAGTTTATGACAGCCAAGCAGACACCACGTACAGTCAAAGCCAGGAAGATGGTCGTTCTGTCTGCCGGTGCAAACGGCACTCCACTCATCCTCGAGCGCTCCGGCGTCGGCCAGAAGGAGATCTTAGAGAGAGCGGGTGTCCCACTTGTAGAGGAGCTCGACGGTGTCGGACACGACTACCAAGACCACCATCTGACGCTCTACGCTTACCGCACTAATTTGAACAAGCGGGACACCATCAATGCCTTCTCCGATGGCCGCATCGACGTAGCGCAGGCCATCAAAGATACCGATGAGCTGTTGGGGACCAATGCCATGGATGCCTGTGAGTCTTGGTGCGTCTATTGTGACGGGGCAATAACTGACAAACTCCTCCAGCTGGAAAGTTCCGACCAACGGAGGAAGAAGTCGACGCTCTTGGTCCAGAGTTCCGTGCTGCATGGGACCGTGACTTCAAGAATGCGACCGACAGACCTCTGATGATCATTGCCTTGTATCTCTGGTACCGTCTTTTCACATCCTTCCATCTCAGCCTTCACACACTAACATATCATAGCTATTACGGCGACCACTCCATGCTGCCTGATGACGCCGAGTACGTCTCCATGGCCAATTGGACCGCCTACCCCTACTCCCGAGGCCACATCCACATCACCGGCCCCGACGTGAACTCCCCAATCGACTTCGACGTCGGCTACCTGAAAGACGCCAACGACATCGACCTGAAGAAGCACATCTGGGCCTACAAGCTACAGCGCGAGATGTGGCGCCGCATGTCCATCTTCCGCGGCGAGCTGGCGTCCAGCCACCCTCGATTCCCTGCCGGAAGCAAAGCCGCTGTCGTCGAGAAATCAGATGGCCCGATCGGCAAAGGCGAAGAGCGGATCGAATACAGCGCGGAAGACGACAAAGCTATCGAGCAGAAGATCCGCGAGATCGTGTCGACGACCTGGCACTCGCTGGGTACCGCTAAGATGGCGCCGCGAGAGAGCAAAGGCGTGGTCGATGCGACCTGTGGTGTGCACGGGATCAAAAACCTCAAGTTGGCAGATCTGAGCATCCCGCCGGAGAATGTTGGAGCGAATACTGGTGGATGTGCTTTCGTGGTTGGTGAAAGGGCGGCAGACATCTTCATCAAGGAGCTTGGCTTGAGTCAGAGTCAAGGCACGGCGACGATGGAGAAGAGGAAAGACTCCGTTCTGGCTCACGGAGCGGAGAGACCGACTGTTGTGGCCGACTAGCAGTGAGGTGATCTTCACGATTTTATGCTTATGTTTCTTACAATAACTAATGGCTACCATGAAGAAAGACAACGAGTACCAATTATAGCACGTAATGACCAACTTTCCAGCTCAGTGACGGTGCAATAATCTTGCACAGAAGTCCTCTGTCTAATCTGAACAACAGACTTGATGTTGAACATGATCATTATCTGTTATGCTACACATATTTTCAGACCGCTCAGCCCGCAGCTAGCGCCGCGCTACCGGCGCTACTGTTGTATGTAGTTACACAATGGCGACATTCTTAATTGTCGACTGCACGTTGTACCAAGTGACTCTCCCTACCTACTCTCCTTCATAGGTTCCTCAAGCACCATGGAGCTTTCCAGGCACAGCGAACTCATCGCTGTCGTGACAGAGCTGTGGGAACTACTGGATACACTCGCCATAGTCAAGCCAGAAGCCTCCTTACAAAGACCACCATCCAACTCTGGGATCCATCGTGCAGACAGATTCCACGCCAACGCAGCGCTCGCGGCAGGGTTCTCTCCCGAGGCGGTCAGAGTCATATCCGCATTGCCTTACCTTCATGACAGTCAGCCTGACATGGGCCAACGAGCTGTCGAGATTTGCGGTAGCACATTCCCGCTATCATATCTAGACTTCGATGAAGAGCAATTCGGGGATCAACGCGAGATATTTGCGGACCCAGACAACCTCATATTACCATCGGCTTTCCGGCTCACTTGGCAGAATGTCAATGGATGGGAGTACATTTACGATGCAGAGAAAAGTATCGCACTCTCGCTTTCCGATCACTCGCTTGAATGGCTTTGCTGACAATGCCTTTTGAACCAGGGCTTGTGTATGTGTGGGATCCCATGAATGATGACGTGGACGAGTACTTCGACTTGCACCCAGTCTCGCCTCGCCAGGCGTTTCAGCCGCTGTTGGACAAGTTTCGTGGTCTACGTCGGCTGGTCGCGCCCGAGCACGGCCAGGCCGATATGGATGCCATTCCTCAACGCTGGCAGTTCGGGACCGAACAACATTTCCTTGCAGAGAACAGAGTCTGGGAGTCGATGTGTGGCCTCGCAGGTTTGTACTTGGATTGTGGATGGGACGTGAGCGCTGTCGTACAAACGGCTTTTCGCTCTAGAGAGTTTACAGAGAAACGCTCGGAATATATGCGTGAGATGGTTGAGCCTCTCAAAGAGCTGGCGTACAAGGAAGGGCAGTTCAACAGACAGCACCCTCAGATTTGTTCCTGGTCGCTTGACAGTGCATGAGAGCGATAGAGAAGATGATCCCAACTACGAATAACCCGAGAATACAGATTGGTCTTGGTCACCATGAACGTTCACTGTGCACACGTTTGTGGGAGGAAGCATAGCGTTGCGACGTTTCGAATACAGACACATAGGGAAATGGTGATTGGCTGCACTCTTAACACAAAACATACTAGCGAGTGTGAACATCTTTCTAAATCCAACCCGGCATATTATCACTCCTTCATGACTCTCCGACGCCAAATCTCACTCGTCATTGCCGCACTGGAGTTATAGTCTGAGCTTGGTCATGCTAAACTTCTTAAACCACAACAGTCGTGGTCAGCAAAGCCGGGTTAACCTCCAAGCGAGCCTTGACAGCCAAAAGCTCGTCAACATCCCACTGCGCCCATACAAACTTCCCAGCAAGGAAGCTGGCCTCCGGGCTGGCAAGCCAAACGGCAAAGTCACCAGGCAGGCGAACTATTCGAATCAGTCAGTGGAAAGCCCACTTGCACATAAACATTACCAGAAACACTTACCATCCTCCCAATCGAAAGCATCTTCACCAGACAATTTTTCCGCATACTCCGTGCGGATAACGCCAGGGTGGAACGTCTGGAACGTGACATCGGTGCCCGCGTACTCTTGCGCGAAATGTTGGATGATCTGGTTTCCAGCGGCTTTGCTAGGGCCATAGCCGATGTTGCCTGGCTGGACGATCTGGCCTGCGGCGGAAGAGACGTTGACAACGACTCTTGGACCGGAAGACGGAAGCGCCAGGAACTCTTTGATGATGTGGAAGGTGCCGATGACATTAGTGTCGAAGGTGAGCTTGTAGTCTGCTGTGGAGATGTCTTTGCTTGGGACAAAAGGGTGGGTTGCAGCGACGTTTGGAACCAAGACGTCGATTTTGCCGACCTCTTTGAGGATGTCTGAGATGCGGTCATAGTCGGTGACGGAAGCGGCGTACGTGGTAACTTTGGTGTTGGGATAGTTGGCTTCCAGGGTTTCCTTTGCTTTGCTGAGAACTTCCTGTCGTCTTTGGATGAGGACGAGGTGTTGGACGCTGGCTTTGGCGAAAGACTCCGCGATGGAGAAGCCAATGCCGCTTGCTTGGAAAAGTCAGTAGCTGCATAGTCAAGTCTGAGATGGAGTTACAGACCGCCGCCAGTGATTAGCACTGTCTTGTTCTTTCCATCGAACGTAGTAGACGGTGAGATGCGATCGTAAGTTGTTTGGTGGTAGGTCTTGATCTCCGCGGGCCTCAGATGAGTCAAAGCCGTGAGGTCGATCTTGTTGGAAACTGCGGGAGCTGTGGCCTCGGTAGACATGGTTGAGTTGTGTTTATCAAAGTATCTTGTTAGTATTGCTTGGATGAGTATGAATCTGACAGAAACTCAATTGTTCGTTGGCACGCCACGTATTTATCAAAGACGATGTAGCCGACATGAGTCGACAGGGCGTGTAGTACATCGCCTAGGAGATCATATCCTGGTCCTGAATGGAACGTGATCGAGCTTCAGCCGCATGATTAGCACATCAGGATCAAGAAGCCATATATGTTATGCACAGTATACCATAATTTATACAGGTTATGCAAAGATAACAGAGTGCCAAGCCAAACAGCTTAGCAACCATCATGATGCGATCTCAGCTTACACATCTCATCCCCTGCACTCGGCACACTCGCGCGATGGTGCAGACGTCAATCATGTCAGGCCCGGCCGGAGGAGCTTGGTATGTCCGATTCGCAAGCCGATATGTCACAGGCGACAAGATCATGTCGTAGTGGTAAGTGGTCGTCGCAGATGTAGAAGCCAAACCCGGGGATATTCGCCGGTTCTTTTTCACATTCTTGCTTGTGATTGATATGCGCTTTCATACTTTGATGGGATCTTCGTCGTATCCAGGGTTCCATACTTTGATGGGATCTTCGTCGTATATAGGCGACCTACGGAATCTTCTTCGCGCAGACACAAAGTATGCAACACAGCTGCAATTCTCTTGGCCGAGCGATCTGCACGGTTTCCATCTCAGGGGTTGCTCGAGTGTCTAAGCGCCAAACGCTTTTAAGACTGTCAACAACACCTCGCTCACGCTCATCAAAGGTGATAGCGACGACAAGATGTTGATGCTTTGGGACACCAAATATGATCGGCCCGGAGTTGACATCGCATGCAATTTGGCTGGCGGCCCAAAGCCGGCTCCTCCCCACGCGAACGAGCGACACAGTTCTTTAATCAGGCAATCCTTCGGTGCCTTGTTCCTCCATCTCCTTGCTCCATACGATACTCGCGGGGTTGATGACCTTGGCGTGGAGAAGCTCAATATGAGCCCACCGACTTGCAAGCGCAGATCAAGAAAGGTGGCGTTTCCTCTACAACTTCGTGATCAACAGGCCAAGAAGCCGAGCCTTCGCAATGAACGCAACTCAAGCGCGATCCCCGAGATGACCCGATTTCTTGCGCAGCAGTACATACATTCACCAGAAGATCCACAAGACAACCAAGGAATACCAAGTGATGGCTGTATGCAGCTGGTCGATGGTTCGAGCGAGAGAATATTCAGCGATGTTGTCCGACAAGCGTGCAAGCTATAAAGCAAGCACCGGGCATCGAGACATAGATCGTTGGCACCAAGATATCGACAAGGCATTGTGTCGACACTTCGCAGTTTTACTGTTGTCTACAGCTGCTTCACCATGACTTCCGGACAATCGCATGAGATGAAAGATGGTTCTGTCCTCGAGACAGCCAAACACGTCGACCTGCTAGCTCCCGAAAACGTCGACTACTCTGGCGCAACAGCGAAGACCGACCCCAAGGAGATAGCACTGGTCCGCAAATTGGACTGTTGGATCATGCCCATTCTGTGGCTCATGTATTGGCTTAATTACCTAGTACGCAATCGCATAGATATATTCATCTTCTGATGAGGCGCGGCGAGCTGACTTTATCCGCCATTCCAGGACCGCAATGCCATCGCCCTCGCCCGACTGAACACGCTTGAAGAAGATCTTGGCTTAACACCGCAACAATACCAGACCTGCGTTGCAATCCTCTTCGCCGGCTACGTTATCGTCGGTATCCCAGCGA